>Ga0180432_10002649_pt1 | contig 26716 bp, 22 predicted proteins | sample SS_ome_10_FD_132414 | JGI IMG/M metagenome (GOLD analysis project Ga0180432, IMG submission 132414) | Hypersaline lake sediment archaeal communities from the Salton Sea, California, USA - SS_1_MS_2 metaG | ecosystem: Environmental > Aquatic > Non-marine Saline and Alkaline > Hypersaline >... | reverse complement strand
TCAACGAGGAGCGCCACGAGCATATCATCACCATCGAGGACCCCATCGAATACCTTCATCCCCACAAGAACTGCATCGTCAATCAGCGGGAGGTGGGGGCGGATACCAAGAGCTTCAAGGCCGCCCTGAAATACATCCTGCGACAGGACCCGGACATCGTGCTGGTGGGAGAGATTCGCGATCTCGAGACCATCGAGGCGGCGCTGACCACTGCGGAAACCGGGCACGTGGTGTTCGCCACGCTGCATACGAACAACGCGGTGCAGACCATCAACCGTGTTATCGACGTGTTTCCGCCCTACGCCCAGCCCCAGGTTCGGGCGCAGATATCCTTCGTGCTTGAGGCGGTGCTCTGTCAGCAGCTCATCCCGAAGGCCGGGGGCCGAGGAAGGGTGCTGGCCCTGGAGGTCATGGTGCCCAACGCGGCCATCCGGAACCTGATTCGCGAGGACAAGATCCATCAGATCTACTCGTCGATGCAGGTGGGCCAGATGAAATTCGGGATGCAGACGATGAACCAGTCCCTGTATAATCTCTATAACAAGGGGCTGATTACGCTGGATATGGCCATGGGCAGAAGCACCGACCCCGAGGAGCTTCGCCAGATGCTGGCGAAGGGTACCCCTACCGGGAAGAAAGGTGCCGCGCCGTCTGCGGGCGGCGGCGGAGGAGGCGGACCGAAGCCGGCGGCTCCGTAATCCCGGGGTCGCTTAAAATGAGGGGCGGGGACCGCGAATACGCTGAGGCATTTAAAAATATTCTTATCAGAGGTACCCAGGCGGGATGAGAAACTGCCCGAGGAAGCACTGATACAATCACGACAGTTCATAGAGGGAAAAGATGCCGGTTTTCAAGTATACGGGTAAGGATAGCTCGGGGAACAACAAGACAGGAGAGATCGAGGCCGCCAACCAGGCAGCGGCGACGGCCATGCTTCGCCAGCAGAAGATTTCCCCCAGTTCCATAACGGAGAAGAAAGGCGAAGGCCTTTCCATGGAGATCACCATTCCGGGACTGGAGGCGAAACCGGATAAAAAGGACCTGACGATTTTCACCCGGCAGTTCGCCACCATGATCGATGCCGGCCTCCCCCTGGTCCAGTGCCTGGATATTCTCGCCAGCCAGCAGGAAAAGAAAACATTCAAGGTCATCATCACCAAGATCAAGGAGGACGTTGAGTCCGGCTCCACCTTTGCCGACGCCCTTGCAAAGCATCCGAAGCTCTTCGACTCCCTCTATGTGAACCTCGTGGCCGCGGGTGAGATCGGCGGTATCCTCGATACCATCCTCAACCGACTTGCGGCGTACATCGAAAAGGCTGAATCGCTCAAAAGAAAGGTCAAAGGCGCGATGGTCTATCCCTCCACCATTATCGGTGTGGCCATCGTGGTTACGGCGCTGCTCCTGGTATTTGTGGTGCCGATGTTTCAGGAGATGTTCGAGAGCTCGGGCGTCCCCCTTCCCATGCCGACCCAGGTGCTCATCAATATCAGTGAGCTGATAAAACACTACATCCTCATCATGATCGGAGTTCTCATCGTCGGCATTATCGCCTTTGTCTATTTTTACAGAACACCCGCCGGACGGGCGATCATTGACGATATCATGCTGAAGGTGCCTATTTTCGGTCCACTGCTGACAAAGGTGGCCGTCGCCCGGTTTACCCGTACCCTTGGGACCATGGTCTCCAGCGGTGTGCCGATACTGGACGCCCTGGAAATCACCGCCAAGACATCCGGTAACGTGATCGTTGAGCGGGACGTGATGAACACCAGAACGGGAATCACCGAAGGAAAGACCATCGCGGAGCCGTTGAGCCAAAGCAAGGTGTTCCCACCGATGGTCGTCCAGATGGTCTCGGTGGGCGAGGCCACCGGTAATATGGACGCGATGCTCAACAAGATCGCGGATTTTTACGATGACGAAGTGGATGTTGCGGTTGAGGCCCTGACATCCCTGTTGGAGCCGATGTTGATGGTGTTTCTCGGTGTTGTTGTCGGCGGCATGGTTATGGCGCTGTATCTGCCGATCTTCAACATGGCCGAGGCCATGGGCGGCTGACGAGCCGCATCTCCATACGACGACCGGTATTCCACGGACGCGGCCGTCGATAATTCAGAAAGCATGATTTACTTCCAGGGGCGCACGGATTTCCGGTGCGCCCCTCTGGTGTGGGTATGATCAGACGTATCGACGAGCGAAAAAAGATCGATATCATGAAGAACATCGAATGGTTGATGTTTCTTCGAGTCATTATCATCTCGGTCCTGCTGGGGGCGTCTGTCATATTCCAGTATACGGCCAAGGGGACTATCGCCTTTTTCGGCCGGGAGCTGATCTACCTCTACATCCTCATCGGAATCACCTACTTTTTGACCGGTGTGTATATTGTTATCATACCCCGGTTGGACAACCTGAGGGCGTTCGCGTACTTCCAGTTCTTCTGGGACGTCATACTGATTACCGGGCTGGTGCTGTTGACGGGCGGCATAGACAGCATCTTCACGTTTCTCTATATCCCCCTTATCATCGCCGCAAGCATTATCCTCTACCGCTCCGGCGGGTTTATCGTCGCGTCGGTCTCCAGTATCCTGTACGGGGTCGTCGTCGACATGATCTATTTCGGTTTTATCACCCCCTACGGCTCCACCGCCCGGCTGGAATACAGCGACAGCTACATCTTCTATAACATCTTCATCAATATCACCGCGTTTTACCTCGTGGCGTTTCTCTCCGGGTATCTGGCCGAACAGGTCAGGCGGGCGGGAGAGGAGCTGATAGAGAAGAGAATCGACTATGAGGAGTTGAAGATTCTCAATAATGAGATTATGCAGAATATTCAAACCGGCCTGATTACCATCAACAAGGACGACCTGGTCATTTCCATCAACCGCCAGGCGGAGCTGATTACCGGGAGAACCCTCAAGGAGGTGTGGATGGTCCATATCAACGATGCATTTCCGGGCCTGCTGGAGGATATCGACCACTCGAATTTCGTGTATATGGAGCCCGGCCTCAATCGATGGGACAAGGAGTTCGTTTCAAAAAACGGCAGGAGATATCAGCTCGGATTCTCCGTGTCGCCCCTGGCGACCCGCGCCGATGAGGAGGCGGGGAAGATAATCCTCTTTCAGGATATCACCCGCATCAGGGAGATGGAGCAGGAGATCAAGCGTTCGGATCGGCTTGCCACACTGGGGAAGCTCGCTGCCAACCTCGCCCACGAGATCAGAAATCCCCTGGCGGCCATGAGCGGCTCCATCCAGATGCTCAACCAGGACATGTCCTTGTCGGGAGAAAATAAACACCTCATGAACATCGTCCTGCAGGAGATCGATCGGCTCAATCACCTGATCACCGATTTTCTCCTGTACGCCCGCCCCACGGAGCTCAAAAAACATTCTCTCGATTTGAAGGATGTCATAACCGAAACCATCGCCCTGTTTCGCAACACCCCCAAGGGAACCCAGGATATCTCCATCGAAACAGCATTCTGCGATGATTCCATCACCGATGGTGATTTCATGCAGCTCAAACAGGTTTTTTGGAATATTTTTCTCAACTCCGCCGAGGCGATGCCCCAGGGAGGTGATATTTCCATCTCAATGCAAAACGGCGGTGACTCGACTGATGAGACGATAGAAATCAGAGTTCGAGACACCGGACCCGGCATCGATCGAAAGATACGGGAGTCGATTTTCGATCCGTTTTTTTCAACGAAGGACGGGGGAACCGGCCTGGGTCTGTCGACGGTGAAACAGATCATCGAGACTCACGGCGGGAGCGTTTTCCTTGGAGACATCGATTCCCCCGGGACGGAGATCGTTATCCGACTCCTTCGGCACGATACCGCAGGACCGCCCCCCGACCCGAAGCCGAAGGCATAGTATCACCTTCGACGGGATATTGTAGTATCAGCCGTCGTTTTCATTCCCCCCTTTATCCACGTCGCCGAGTGTTTTCCTGAAAATCATTGACTTTTTAATATTCCAATGATACATTCTGTATCGTTTGTTTCCAGTAATCCGTGATGAGATTTATGCCATACTATCAGGAGGGACCCGCTCATGCCGACATGGGAAATCGGAAAAATAGGTGACATCGGGCCGATTACGGTACTTCTTATTGAAAGCGATCAATCATACGCCCGGCTTATCAAGGAGATCATCTCGGGCATCTCAGAACAACGGAATAATATCTTCGAGCTGAAACAGGCGGAATCGATGGAGGAGGGCATCACCATGCTCCAGGATGAGGAGATCGACGTGGTGCTCCTGGAGCTGCAGCTTCCCGATAGCGAGGGGCTGTTTACCTTTCTGAAGGTTCACCATGCGGAGCCGGACGTTCCGGTGGTTGTGCTTTCGAGCCTGGAGGACGACGAGACGGCGCTTCTGGCCGTCAAGGAGGGGGCTCAGGATTACCTGTATAAGAAGGTCGTCACCCCCGGCGTTCTTGTCAGGTCCGTTCGACATGCGGTGGAGCGAAAGCGCGCCCGGGATCACTACAGGAGATCAATGGAGGAGATGGAGGAGCTCCTGGAAAAGAGGACGGAACAGCTCGTCATGACCCAGGAGAAGCTCGATCGGCTCGAGGAATCTCAGAAACGGCTCTCCGCCGAGCTGGAGAAGGTGCTCTCGGAAGTCCGATCGATGAAAAAAAAGTAGAAGCGACACTCCTTCCCCGGGGAAAACTCCGATCAACGTATCAGGAGACATATTCCCCTCGTTACACCCTCGGGCCGGGAGGTACGAGAAGAAACGGAAGGAGCGCTATCGGCGGTGTTATATTTCTCTTGTTCGCCGCCGCCGGAAAGGGACGAGCGCTTTCTTACAGAGCTATGATACTGAAAAGGGCATTGTCATGTGACAATGCCCTTTCTGCGTGTGTTTCTGTATCGTTTCCGCACGATGGTATCCATCGAAACATCGGACGTGTACAGGCGGCTCAATTCAGAGACATTCCAGGGATTCTTTTACTTCTCCATCAGGGTGAAGTAACAGGTGTCGTCGCCCTTGCCCTTGCATGAAATCTCGGTGCCGATGTATTTTCCCTTGCCGTAGGCCCAATCGGCGATGTACGTCATGACACCGGCGTAGACCGCGCACATGGGGCGATCGGATGTATATTCATGACACAGAAGACAGTCAAAGCAGTCGAAATCCACCGGCCCCGATTCTTTTGCGATGAGCCTTCCCTTGCCGCTGGCGGCGACGAATAGCTCCATGCCCTTCAAAAACCGCTCGTTCGGATCGGGAAGATCCTTGAAATAGTCGAGAATGTGACCGATCTCATCGGCGTATCGTAAGTTGGTATATCCCAAGCGCCTCCAGATGCCGATGGCCCCGTTGAGGCCCACGAGGTGTACCACCTCGTCGTAAATCTTGGCCTGTTCCGGAACGGTGATGCACGGTTCGAGGTTGTATTCCGGTGGATTGTCGAAGAGCCTTTCCATCCCGATGTTACGAAAGAGAATCTTCGCCCCATTATCTCCCATGATTTCCAACACACCGTCAACCACCGCTCTGATTGCCATATTAGAAGTCATTTTTGTATTTTCCTCGTTCATAGCTGGATCCTTTTGGAAAGTACCCGACATAGCATCAAGATCAGGTAAAAAATCCGTGCAATATTATACACATTAATCTCGATTACGCAATAAAAATATGAAGAAAAGTTATTCTTTCCGCTTTTTCAGTCCATGTCAATTCATGATGCCCCGGCTGATAGAAACGGTCCCCTCCGGGCGATGAAGGAGAGCGGAATGAATGGCTGCCAGGGCAGTCCCAGACGGCCTTTCACCTTGATCGCAAATCGAGCCGATTGTCGAGTCGGCGATATCCCGGCTGTGACACGATATATTATATATTACATTAAGAGGCAACGATGATTCTCGCCGGTATACATCAATTGTCCGGGGGGAATCGGCCTGTCTATTACGACCAGGTCTTGATGAATCGCTTCAATGATCGGTCGTACGTGCGCTCCACGTCGTCGGGGAAAAAGCAGGCCGGAAGCTCTTTCTTCTTCCAGTGATACTGGATGCATTCGCAGCAATTGCCCTTCCTGCTGCAGGGCTCGTAGGAGCAGTTGCAGAACTCCATGTTTTTTTCAAAGCTGTCACACTTCACGACGTGTTACCTTTTCTTTGGTCGATGTATACTGTTGCTGTTTATGCATCAAAGGCCCAAAAGACGCTTCGGATTCGTCTCGGTCATCATGGTAAATGTCTCTTCCTTCAGATTCAGCTCTTGAAGCTCCTTGATGATCCTCACCCGGGAGAGCAGCGGATAATCGCTGCCGAAGAGGACCTTCACCTTCAGGTATGAATTGGCGGCCTGGATGACGCCCGGGGGGATATGTTTCGGCGCCCATCCGGCGATGTTGAAATAGACGTGGGGATTTCTTCTGACCACCGCCAGGGCCTCCTCCCACCAGGGAAAGCCGAAATGGGCGATGATCAGCTTGAGTTCGGGGAAATCCACCGCCACGTCGTCCACGAAGAGGGGCCGGCAGTATTTAATCTTTGTGCCGGCGTGAAACTGGGTGCCGGTATGAAAGAGCACCGGAACGTCCAGGTCCTGGGCGGCATCAAAGAGGGGATAGAGCATCGGATCGTTGATGTCCAGGTCGATCAAATGCGGCAGGAGCTTCAGCCCCCTGAGCCCCAGATCGGAGACGGCCCGTCTGAACTCCTTTACGCCGTTCTTCCCCTTGTGGGGATCGACGGAGGCGAATCCGATGAGGCGGTCCGGGTATTTTGAGACGGTCTCGGCCACCAGCTCGTTGGAGACCCGATATTTATGGATGGTCTCGGCGTCCACCGCCACGATCACCGATCGGTCCACCCCCGCCTCGTCCATGTCCCGGAGTGTGTCCTCGATGCTGGGCATCTCTATTTCACCGAACATCTGCTTGTAGCTCTCGGCCATTTTCTCAGGAAAGGACTCGATGGCCTCTTTCGTCCAGAGCTGTGAGTGGGTGTCTATGATCATCGGGGATTCCTTTATAAGAATGAGGGGTCATCCTATCACAAAGGGCGATGAATGGCAAGATATCCTGTACGGGATTGACGGTATTGTGCCGGAACAGAGGCGGGCCGCTTCACCCATGAAGGCCGGTTCCGCAACGACGGTGGAGGTGGAGGGGGGAACGCAGTAGTCAGAATCTCTCTTGATTCCGTGCATGCCGTCTTCGGGGAGATGAAGAATATCGGCGACCCCCAACCGAGAATCAGCGGCCCAGGATCGTTTCCATGATCAATTGCGCCATCCGGGCGGGGTCGTCCAGGGGGATCACCGGGACGGGAAGGGGAGGAAGGTCGGTATCCGCGGCCACGGCGAAGAGGGAGTCGTCATTACTGCACAGGAGGGATTCGTGTCTCCCCTTTCTAAACACCTCGATCTTCGGGTGCACGTCGTTTTTGTATCCCTCCGAGAGGATCAGGTCCGCATCGAATCCGAACCGGTCCCTGATCTCCGAGAGGGTCAGGTCGTGATCGGTGTCCGCGATGACGGCGATTTTCTCCGGCGACGAGATGATGGACGTCATCGCCCCGGCCTGCTTCAGGCGATAGCTGTCCTTGCCGGGTTTGTCTATCTCGAAGCCGTGGACGTCGTGCTTGACGACGGTGATCCGAATCCCTCGCTTCACAAGCTCCGGGATGAGCCGCTCCAGGTAGGTGGTCTTACCGCTGTCGGAATACCCGACGATGCTGAGAATCGGGATCACTGCCGGTCCTCCTCCCGTCGCTTCGCGATCTCTTCCGCCCGGATCAGGTCTCCGGGCGTGTTGATATTCATGATGGAGTCGAGCTCCGGGTCGATGGCCCGAAGCTCCCATTCCGAAACCGCTCTCAGCCGCATGCGTGGGAAAAACGAGACGATCTGACGCCGCCCCGCCTCGATGGTTCGCTCCACCTCGGCGATAACGGTCCGGGAATAGGCGGAGAAGAGCGGCTCGTAGTATCGACCCAGCACCGGCACGGCGATATCCGCATCCCCCCGGATCGATATGATGTATTCCATCAGCTTCGGTTCAATGAACGGCATATCGCATCCCAGGACGAACACCGTGTCGGTCCGGGCGTGAAACATCCCGGTGTGAAGCCCCCCCAGGCTCCCGAACCCGGGGTGAATATCGGTGAAGAGCTCGACATCCAGGTACGTAAAGGTGTCGGGGGTGTTGGTTATGATGATGGTTTTGTCGCAGACGGCCCGGGTCGCGGCCAGGACCCGGTCGATAAGCGGGACGTCGCCGACGGTCAGGAAGGCCTTGTCCGCCCCCATGCGTCGACTGTCTCCCCCGGCCAGAATGACCGCTGTTGCGTTATGTTTTTCCACAGCCCCCATCGCCGTTTCCCGTCAGTTCGGGTCGAGCACCACCGACGAGGGGTTATGCTCCTTGAGCCAGTAGTAGAACTCGTTCTCGATCTCCCGCACCTCCCGGTGCCGGGGCACCAGGCTTCCGGCGGGGATCATCTCGGTATCGAAGTCCGCAGGCCCGTCCGATCCCATGCGTATCGTCACCCGTGCGATGCGCTTTCCCTTCTCGTCGGCGGAGACCATCAGGGCGTCCCCCGCCGCCACCGGAATCGGGAGGGGCTGGGGCTCGTTGGTGGTGATGATCAGGTCAACGCCGTCGACCTCGTCGCCCAGGTCATAAACGTCCTGACGATCCATCGCCGCCAGGACCACCACCAGGTCGCACCGGTCTTCGATCATCCCGACGGCGGAGCTTGCGGCGTCCGCCGGGTCGGTGATGAGAAAGGTCTCGAAGTCGTGGGCGCCGGAGGAGCCGCCCTCCATCACGCCGATGAATCCCACCGATACGCCACCGATCTCGATGATCATATACGGCTCGAAGACCGGCATGAGGGTGTCCGCCGAGAGAAGGTTGGCCGACACCAGGGGAAGGGTGTATTCGTCCTGTAGCCCCGTGAGGAAATCCAGGCCCGCCGCAAGGTCGTTGGGGCCGACATTCACCACGTCATAGCCCATTTCAAAAAGCCCCCGGGACACCAGCCCCGCGGCGATCTTGTCTTCCTCCTCGCTAGTGGGGAAGATGCCGCTTCTCCTGAAAAGAAAATTACCCGCGTCGACCACAAGCACGTTCTCGTGGCCGTTTTCGACGTCCTCTATCAATGTTGCCCGCCGGGCGAGCCCGCCCAGTTTCTTGTTTTCTCAGGAGCAGGGGAGGATCTCGCCCCAGGTATTGCAGGAGTGGACGATGGTGACCGACGCCGCCAGGGCGCGCACCGGCACGACAAGCCCGGCAACGAGCAGGGTAAGGGCACAGATCACAAGGAGTCTTCGGTTCATGTCGCCTCGTTCTGTATGCTGTTGGTGGATACATCCCATCCCGTCCGCCTTCGGCGCCGGAATCACGGAAACGTCATTATAACACATTTTTTCACAGACGGCGCGTTTTCGTGCGTCGGGATGATATCGGATGCGTGATTATTTCCCGGTCAGGAGCCTTCGGGCCTCATCCAAAGGCGCGTCCTTTCGATAGGGCACCAACACGAGGCCGATCTCATCCGTATCGCACAGAAAGGTCGATATGGTCAGCAGCTCCGCCCCGGTCACGGCCCGGCCCGTCTCCCAGTCGATGAGCTGGGGCTTGATGACGAGCCTCTTTGCGTCTCCCGCCATGAAAACGCCGGATTCGCACAGCTCCCGGTAGTCGGGCCCCAGGGCCGCAAGGTCGGTCAACCCCTTTTCCGCCAGCATCTGGCGCTGATAGGCCATGACGAAGAAGTAGTCGGCCCCGGCCCGCTTGAACTCCCCCAGGTCCTGGGAGAGCCAGGTCAGCGCCAGATCCGGCCGGAGGATCGCCTCGTAGGAGAGGTTGACGCAAAACAGCAGATCCGGCCGGTCCTTCGTGACGCCGTCGATGATCTCGTTCACGACGTCGCCCAGGCGGCGGGACTTGAATGCCGCCCAGTCGTAGAAGGCGTCGGTGTAGCCGTGGACGTAGTACTTCGTGCCAGCCCCGTTGAGGTAGGGGTCGATGTAGAACGACTCCGGGGCGATCGCCTTCCCGTAGAGCTTTTCGGCGTCCGGCCCCATCCCCTCGGCGTGCTTGAGGACCAGGTCGTCCTGGAAGAGGATGCCGTCTATTGAATAAGCCGCGAGATCCCGGTAGAGCCCAACCAGGCGCGCCACCTCGTCGTCGTCGAACAGGTTGACCCCGAAGGCGGGGACCAGGGTCTTGGTGGCGAAGTCATATTCCAATAGCCCGTATTCGTCGCCCTCCTCCACAGCATAGCGGGTGGTCATCCAGGCGAAGATGGAAAGATCATTTGCCTTCGCCGCGGCGATCATCGTCCCCAACACGTCGTCCACCACCGGTGCGTGGTCTGTCTTGAAGTAAACCCCGGCGTCGCACGTCGGGTCGGCGAAGGGGTGGAAGCGGTCCCCCCGGTTGTGGAAGACCCGGACGATGACCGTGTTGCACCCGATGTCCCTGATGGCCGCCATCTCGTCGATGAGTCCCTCCAGGTCATCGGATTCGAAGAGCAGCACCTGCACACCCCTTAAGGGCTCTGCGGGGAGCTCTTTTTTTCTTGAGAAGATGCCCGTGGTGGTGGTGGAGGCGGCCCGGTCTGCGGCGTCGGCGACTCTGATGTCCGCCCGGATGGACGCGGCCCGGGAATCTCCCGAGAGCGCCGGGAGGGGGGAGAGGAGCATTACTGCGCAAATGAGGATACACGCGCCAACGCCCCGGAGGCGTCTCCCGGGGGCGGCGGGGCGAAGGGTTGCGGGCGGGGTGCGGGGCGCGTCCCCGGGGTCGGAGGATCGACTCGGCATGGGGGCGTCCCTATTCGAAGTGTTGGTCGAGGTCGGTGATGTGATCGATGATCACGTGGGCCCCGGCCTCCTCCAGAGAGTCCCGGGTGCCGAAACCGTAGGTCACCCCGCAGGCGATGACGCCGGCGGCCCGGGCGGACGCGATGTCGTCCACCGTGTCCCCCACCATCACCGTCCGGGCGGGGTCCGCCCCGAATATCTCCAGGGCCAGGAGTATCGGCTCCGGCTCCGGCTTCATCTTGGGGGTGCTGTCCGACCCGATGATCATGTCGATGTGGGACATGAGGTCAAGGCCCGAGAGGACCTTTTCGGCCATGTAGTTGAGCTTGTTGGTGACCACCGCCTTTTTCTTCCCCAGGGCGGCCAGGGTGTCTATCACGCCGGGGAAGGGGACGGTGTGGTCCAACAGGTGCGAATCCAGGTATTCAATATAGGTGCGGAATGTGTTGAATTTCTCCTCATCGCTGTCGCCGGCGGCGTTCTTGAGCATCTTCGAGATGCCGCTTCCCACCAGCTCCACGATCTGGTCTTCGGTGAGGGGGTCATGCCCCAGGTTCTGCAATGTGTGGTTGATGGCGGCGGCCAGGTCCTTTTTCGAGTCCGCCAGGGTTCCGTCCAGGTCGAAGAGGAACAGGTCCACTTCCCGCTTTCCGTTCAGGCTCATGTCGTCCGCTTCCTTTCGTGGTGTTTTATCCGATCAACGCGGCGGTTCAAATTTTCGGTTCGTGAGCGAAATTATAACAAATTATTTTACCATGACAATAAAAAAAGATGCAACCTTCGCCCCATTTGTGTCGTGGGGGGATGGGTTTTAATATGACAGGGGAAGCGGCGGGATGAAGGGGCTATCAGTGTACATAGAAACCGTTTGCCATTCATCGTCGGTATGGTAGTATGCGTGAAGCCCTCTTTTTACATGAAAGAGAATATCATGTACGAAATGCTACTTGATTTTATTCAGAATGGTACCGTTCTCGACCTTTCAACATTCTTCGGTTTTATCTTAACCTTATTTTCTGTATCAATCGGTTTTTCTGTACGACTGATACGTTTTATCTTTAAGCGGGACAATGATTACATTGTCATCTGGAGGCAGCCGATTTTTCTCAGTCCAGTGCATATAATGGGAAGTCGTGCAAAAGAGAAGAAAGGCTTTGTGAAGAGGTTCTATTTCGAACGGGAGCAAGACCGGCTTATCCGGAAAGCATTGGAAGGGGGAGAAAAGAGCATATTGATTGTGGGTAATCCCATTTCAGGCAAGACCCGCGCAGCGTACGAGGCACTGAAGCGATCAAAAAGAACCTGTTTCGTTACCGTGGCGAATATGGATCATATCGATCAACGGGAGTATACTATCCCGCTTTTCTTCAGTTTTTTCTTCTGGGTATGGAAGCGGCGATATCTTTTCCTTGACGACCTGGACGCTCTTGCGAGAAAAGGTCGAGTCAAGGCTTTAATTGATAAATACGATGCGAAGGATATATATATCATCGCAACCTGCAGGACGGGTAGCGAGCTTGAAACGGATGTGGGACATGAGTTGAGAAGTTGTTTTGATGTGATTGTTGAAATACCGAAAATTACGGACGATGAAGAAAAGATACTGAGAAAGGAGATTCCGAAAAAAACTAACATAGAAGTGCCAAAATCCTTCGATCACAATATCGGTTCAATCTTCCTCAAGGTTCAACCGATGAAGAAGAGGTTTGCTAGCCTTGATGACAACTCGAAAATGGTGCTTCTCTCGATCAAGCAGCTTTGGGAGTTGGGTGTATATCGAGGCGTCAATGTCTTCCCGGAGAAGTGGTTGATAAAGAAATGCCAGACTGATTTTGGGCTTAATCTGGGTGCAAACGATTTTCAGAGCAAGAAAATTCTGAAAACTCTCGAGAACGAAGGCTTCCTGCAACGGGAGGAATCGGTCGTTCGGATGGAAGAGGCGTATCTTGATTTCATCGGTGCCGAAGAAAAAATAGAGCTTCAGGATTTCAGAAACGCCATCCCCCTCTTTTGGGACGATCCCGAGGCCCTCATCAACCTCGGCAATCGTACGATCAGACGGGGCGAGGTGTCCCTGGAAAAAGAAGCGTTCATGACCGTCGCCATCGAGGCGCTTCTGCGGGCGGTGGAAAAGGGAATCACTGGATATGCCTTCGCCAACGCGAAAAACAGCTTGGGAAACGCATATTTAAGACGTTCCGATGTTCGGGGGGAGACGGACGATATCGATGCGGCGATAGCGTGTTACGAGAACTCCCTGGAGGTGTTCACAATTCACTATTTCCCAAGCGAGTACGCCGCGATCCTGAACAACCTGGGGAGTGCGTATAAGTATAAAATCCTGGCGGGATGCCGTGAACCTGTGGAACACCTGGAGCGGGCCATTCGGGCGTTTAATGAGGCCTTGAAAGTACAGACTCTGGATCGCACCTCAATGAACTACGCACAGATCCAGAACAACCTGGGGGAAGTGTATCGAAACCTGGCGGGATACCGGAAACCGGTGGAGAACCTGGAGCGGGCCGTTGGGGTGTTTGATGAGGCGCTACAGGTTTACACCCTGGATCGTGCTCCAATGGATTACGCCATGACCAAGAACAACCTGGGGACTGCGTATCAAGTTCTGGCGGGCTATCGGGAGCCTGTGGAGAACCTGGAGCGGGCTGTTGGGGCGTATGATGAGGCTTTACAGGTCCACACTCTGGATCGTGCCCCGATGTACTACTCCAAAACCCAGAACAACCTGGGGAATGCGTATCAAATTCTGGCGGACTACCGGGAGCCGGTGGAGAACCTGGAGCGGGCCGTTCGGGCGTATAAGGAGGCGCTGAAGGTTTACACCCTTGAACGTACCCCGCTAGATTATGCCATGACCCGGAACAACCTGGGGCTTGCTTATTATGGACTTGCGAAATACCGGGAGCCGGTGGAGAACCTGGAGCGGGCTCTTCGGGCGTTTCATGAGGCGCTGCAGGTTTACACCCAAAATCGCGCCCCGATGGACTACGCCATGACCCAGAGCAACCTGGGGATTGCGTATGATGAACTTGCGAAATACCAGGAGCCGGTGGAAAACATGAAGCGATCCATCGCGGCGTTTCATGAGGCGTTGGAGGTCTACACCCTGGATAGCGCCCCAATTAACTACGCCATGACTCAAAGCAATCTGGGTGAAGCATACTGCCACTTCGTGGATCATCACAACGAGCAGGGGAGGTATTTACGGAAATCCATCGTGGCATATCATGAGGCATTGAAGATATTTACCCGGCAACAGTCACCTATCGATTATGCCCGAACGATGGGGGGTCTCGCCATCACCTATGGCGAGTTGGCCTGTGTGGAAATTCGGATGGATTACTGCACGGAATCCCGGAAATATATCCGCGAAGCCCTGGACATCCTGACGGAGAAGGAGTTTCCCCTTGACCACCAGAAATTTCAGAAAGCTCATGAAAAGATCGACGAAATATGTAGCCAAATCCAGCAGAAGCAGAAGTAATACTATCTTCCTCCCCTTCACCCACCGCTTGTTTTCTCCGAGAGATCAATACTCTCCCCCACCTTTCCCCTTGACAATCCCGCCCGTTTCTTCGACTATACGGCTATAGCGAACATCATAGTCAAGTTTAAATACCCCATTCCAAAACAGGATAGGTACTCGTGGAAAGTCAGGATACAATAGAAAACCTCGAAAAATCAATCGCCGCGCTTCAAAAGGCGTTGGAAGAACATACCCTGGAGCGCTCTCCGATGGACTACGCCAGTACCCAGAACAACCTGGGGAATGCGTATAGTATTTTTGCGGGTTATCGTGATCCGGTTGAGAACCTGGAGTTGGCTATATGTGCATATGAGGAGGCGTTGAAAGTACGAACCCTGGATGGCACCCCGATGGACTACGCTGGTACCCAGAACAATCTGGGGAATGCGTATGCAAATTTGGCAGGTTACCGAGAGCCGGTGGATAATCTGGAGCGGGCAGTTCGGGCGTATGAGGAGGCGCTGAAGGTCTACACCCTGAATGATACCCCGATGGACTATGTCATGACCCAGAACAACCTGGGGAATGCGTATCAAACCCTGGCGGGCTACCGGGAGCCGGTGGAGAACCTGGAGCGGGCAGTTGGGGCGTATGAGGAGGCGCTGAAGGTCAACACCCTGGATCGCGCCCCGATGTACTATGCCGGGACCCAGAACAACTTGGGGGCTGCGTATCAAACCCTGGCGAGCTACCAGGAGCCGGTGGAGAACCTGGAGCGGGCAGTTGGGGCGTATGAGGAGGCGCTGAAGGTCTACACCTTGGAGCATGCCCCGATGGACTACTCCATGACCAGGAACAATCTGGGGAATGCGTATCGAAACCTGGCGGGCTACCGTGATCCGGTGGAAAACCTGGAGCAATCCATCGCAGCGTACGAGGAGGCGCTGTGTGTCTACACCCTGGATCGCGCCCCGATGGACTACGCCATGACCCAGAACAACCTGGGGATTACGTATAAAGAACTTGCGAAATACCGGGAGCCGGTGGAAAATCTGGAGCGGGCCGTTAGGACATATGAGGAGGCGTTGAAGGTTCGAACCCTGGATCGCGCCCCGATGGACTACGCCATGACCCAGGGTAACCTGGGGAATGTGTATCGTAATCTTGCGCAGCATCAGGAACCGGGATTGAATTTGCAAAAGTCAAGAATGGCGTTCGAGGAAGTCCTTCAAGTTTTTACCCGTGTCCAATCACCCATCTATTATGCCCGGACCATGGGAAACCTGGCAGTTGTCTACAGAGAACTGGCCCAAGTGGAAAATCGGGAGGAGCACTGCCGGGAGGCGAGAAGATGCTTAAACGAGGCCCTGGAAATCTACACGGAAAAAGATTTTCCTCTGGATTATCAGCGGATGATGCGCATACAGAAAGACATCGACGAAATATGTGGCCAAGTGCGGCAGGAGCAAAAATAAGACTATCTTCCTACCCTTCACCCATCGCATGTTTTCACCGAGAGTTTACTGCTGCCCACCTTTCCCCTTGACAATCCCGCCCGTTTCTTCGACTATATCTTATAGTAATTTTGGCATTTCTTCATCGATCCTGCAGCGATACTCCATCCCCTCTGTGTCGGAGGCCGACGGGCGAACTGCGCCGGGCGGTTTGGCACCTGTGGGGACATATCCCGGAGACGAGTTCATGGTGAACGATAAAAAGAACGATCGCAGCATGCTGACGCTGTCGCCCGAGGAGATGCGGCGGGTCGGCTACCGGGCGGTGGATATTTTGGTGGACTATTTCTCCACCGTCGCCGAAAAGCCGGTGGCCACCGTCCTTGATCGGAAGACCTCGGAAAATCTCTTTCTGGAGCCGCCCCCGGAGGAGGGAAGGGACATCGACCGGGTCCTCTCCCGGGTGACCGATGACCTGATGGAGAACATCGCCCACGTCAACCACCCCCGGTTTTTCGCCTTCGTCTCCGGCCCGGGCAACTTCGTGGGGACCCTGGCCGACTTCCTGGCCTCGGGCTTCAACGTCTTTTCCTGCACGTGGCTGGAAAGCTCCGCGGCGTCGGAGTTGGAGATCGTCACGGTGGACTGGGTCCGGCAAATCATGGGCATGCCCGAGAGTTCCGGGGGGCTCTTCGTCTCCGGCGGCTCGGCGGCCAACATGACCGGACTGGCGGTGGCAAGAACCCAGAAGCTGGGCGGGCCGAACGATAATGCCCGGGCGTACTTCTCCGACCAAACCCACTCCTCGGTGGAGCGGGGGCTCCTGATGCTGGGCTTCAAGCCCGATGCCATTCGAAAGCTCCCGTCGACCGACGGCTTCACCCTGGACCCGAACGCCCTCCGGGAAGCCATCGCCGAGGATCGGAAACGGGGGCTCCTCCCCTTCCTGGTCGTCGGGAACGCCGGGGCCGTCAACACCGGCGCCGCCGATCCCCTGGACGAGATGGCCGATATCTGCCGAGACGAAGACCTGTGGCTCCATGTGGACGGAGCCTACGCCGCCCCGGCGGTCCTGACCGACGAAGGGCGAAGGCTGCTCTCCGGCATGGGACGGGCGGACTCCCTCACCGTGGACCCCCATAAGTGGCTCTTCCAGCCGCTGGAGATCGGGTGCATTTTGGTGAAGGACGCGGGCCACCTCATCGAGACGTTTCACATCTTCAAGGAATACATCGCCGACGCCGACACCGACGCCGGCGAGGTGAACTTCGGCGACTGGGGGATGCAGCTCTCCCGGGGGTTCCGGGCGCTGAAGCTCTGGATGACCATCCAGGTGTTCGGCATGCGGGCCATCCGGGAGGCGGTGGCCTGGGGCCTGGAGCAGGCGGTGGAGGCGGGGAGGATGATCGAAGAGACCGATCGCCTCGAGATCGTCACGCCGCCGAGCCTGGGCGTCGTCACCTTTCGATATACCCGGCCGGGGCTTTCGGATGAAGACATCGAGGAGATCAACACCCGGATCGTGGAGGACGTCACCAATGACGGCTACGCCCTGGTCACCAGCACGACGCTCCGGGGCCGGACGGTGCTGAGGCTCTGCACCATCAACCCCCGGACAACCCTGGATGACATCCGGGGGACGCTTTTGCGCATCGTCGCCTTCGGCGACCGCCGGGAGGGCGGAAAATAGAAAATGATCGACATCACCCCCACACTGAGACCGGCGGTGGAAGCGGACCTCGACGATATTATTTCAATCCTCGCCTCCCACGACCTTCCCACCGACGACCTGGCCGGGAAGGCGTCGTCGCTCTTCGTCCTGGAATCCTATGGGGATATCATCGGCACGGGCGGGGTGGAGGTGTACGGCGACGCGGGGTTGCTGCGCTCGGTGGCGGTGCAGGAATTTTTTCGGGACCTGGGCCTCGGCGGGCTGATCTGCAGTGAGATATTCCAGATGATGAAGGACCGGGGGGTAAAAGAGCTCTTTCTCCTCACCACCACGGCACCCGAATTTTTCGAGGGGCTCGGATTTCAGCGTATCGAGAGAGACACCGCCCCGGCGGACATCAAAGCCACCACGGAGTTTTCCACCCTCTGCCCAGAAAGCGCCGTCTGCATGCGGCTTGAACTTTAGCCTCAGCCCCTTCGGGTCAGGTACCGGGCGATCATCGCCGATAGCTCGTCGATCACCCTCTCCGTCTCGATATCCACCTCGTAGAAGATCAGGTACTGGATGATTTCATCGACCGCCTTGTGCACCACGAACTTCGCCGCCTCCCGATCCATCCCGGCATCGGGGCTGACGAACCGGTCGAAGAGGGTGTCCAGCGTTTTGTCCGCCACCGTCCGCTCCAGGGGGGCGTATGCCGCCCGGAACGTCTCGTCGGTGAGGGAGAGCACCATGATGTCCCGAAAGAGGACCCGGTATTTTTCGATGAGCGTCATGAACGCGCCGATGATCTTCCGCACCGCCCGCTCCGGCTCCACGTCCGGGTCGTAGGAGTCCGGGGAGAACTCCCGCATCTCCCGGAAGATGTCAGCGCCCCGGGTCTCGATGACCCGGATGAAGAGGTCCCGCTTGTCGCTGAAGTAGGCGTAGACGGTGCCGATGGACACCCCGGCCGCCTTCGCTATATCCCGGAGTCCCACGGCGTCATACCCTTTTTCCAGGAACAGGGCGTGGGCGGCGCCCAGCACCTCCTCCATCTTCATCCGGGAGCGCTCCTGGACCGGCACCCGGACCCCCCGGGAGGCCCCTCCGTTCGGCTCTGAATCGCTCATGTTTTTTTCATCCTTCCTGGTGACAGACGGTCCCGCTTCCTGAAAAGACCACCCCCACACCTTCATGATACCCCTCAACGACGGAAAGTCAAGATAAATACGAACAATGTTCACTTTTTTCTTGACACGAACGGATCACCGATGTAAGCTTAAAATATGAACACAGTTCATATTAATACGCACACACGAAATCACAGGAGGATGACATGAAGTGGAATTATCACGTGGGATATTATCGATTCCTGGATGAGGTGAACATGAACTTTCAGCTCAACCGGTTTCTCTCCATCGGCTCGGCCCGGTTCGAGGATATGGAGGACGCGGCGTCCCGCATACGGACCCTCGCCGACTGGCGGCGGGAGTTTCTGGCCCTGGCAGAAAACGCAGAGAAAGAGGGGCGGACCCTCAACGCCATGACCTACCACAGGGCGGCGGAGTTTTTCATGATCGACGGGGATCCCGAAAAGGAAAAGGCCTACGGCCGGTTCATCGAGCTCTTTCACGAGGCGTACGCCGACGACTTCCGGGAAGGGTTGATCGTCGAGGAGCGGGTGCCGTACGGGGATGGGTATCTCCCGGTGATGCGGCTTCCCGCGGGCGACGGCAAAGGCCGGGGGACGATCCTCATCCACGGCGGCTTCGACTCGTTCATCGAGGAGCTCTACTCCCTATGCGACTATTTTCGTCTGCGGGGGTTTGATGTGGTGGCCTTCGAGGGGCCGGGCCAGGGCGCGGCGCTGAGGAAGTACGGGCTTTCGATGACCCACGAGTGGGAGCGGCCGGTGGGGGCGGTGTTGGATCACTACGGTCTCGAGGACGTAACGCTTCTGGGCATCTCCCTGGGGGGATACCTGGCCCTCCGGGCGGCGGCGTTCGAGCCAAGGATATCCCGGGTCATCGCCTTCAACATCATCTATGACTTTTTCGAGGTGCTGGCCCGGCGGCGGGGGTGGGCCTTCGAGGCGCTGCTCCGGCTTTCCACGTCCCTCGGACTCGGGTTTCTGTTCAACCTGCCGGCGAGGCGCAGGATGCGTCGGGATCCCTTCGTGGCGTGGGGCATCCACCAGGGGATGAGCGTGTTCGGCGTCGACTCCCCCTTCGCCTACGCCCGGACGACCCGGAAGTATCACACCAGAGATATCTCTCCCCTGATCACCCAGGACGTGCTGCTGACGGCGGGGAGCGAGGACCATTTTGTGCCCCTGGACCTGTTTCACCGCCAGGGGGAGATCCTGACAAACGTTCGCTCCCTGACGGGGAGGATTTTCACCGGGGCCACGGGAAACCAGAATCACTGCCAGGTGGGGAACATCCTGCCGGCGCTGGAGTTCATGGCCGACTGGGTGGATCGACACGCAGGCGTCGCGTCCAATGCGGTTGAGCTCGAACCGGCGTCCCGGGCGGGTTAGTCGATAAAGAGAGGAGAGGGGCCGGAAACGGCCCCTCTTTTTTTAAGCACCATAGAGCGAAACAGACACTCCGGCGACCGGGGCGGGGGAAATGCGGTGTGAGCGAAGAGAAGAACAGAGGTCAGGGCTTTTGTGTGAAAGCGGCTTCTACGCTCAAATAAAGACGCCGCGCAATACGTGAAAAAGGGCCGCCGCCATGAAGCTCAGGATGGTCCCGTTGACGATCTCGATGCCCAGGATTTTGGTCGGATATGATGATTGCATCCACATATCGACGAAACGGGGGATGATCCCGATTCCGAGAAAGATCAAGCCGAAATGTACGATCCCGATCGGGCCGAGAGATTCATAGATAAAGGAAAAAATCAGGCAGGGGATGAGCGCCCCGAGAAGGTACATGCATGCGAGATATTTTTTCTGGCTGTCCCATTTCTTCATGCCCGGGTGATCTTCGAATTTCTTGTAGATGTTCGCCACGAGGGGATTCATGTAGAGCATTCCGCCTGCGATGAACCATGCAATTGAAACAATGAATCCGGCAAGGAGGGTGGAGAGGATGTTTTCCATTTTGCACTCCTTTGTTTCGTATTATTGACATTCTATTTTAAATAATTGAGACTATAATCTTGGTCGAGCATATGACATCATCGGTGTTTTCTCGGATTACGATTCCTTCCAGGTGCGTCGGCTCTTCTCGATCTTCTTCTTCACCGTCTTCCAGGTGTCGGTGGTCAGAAACGACTCGTCCCACCGCTCGATCATCTCCCGGTACAGGTCGAAGGGGACGGCGAAGGTCAACTCGTCGGTCTTGAGAAATTTCCTGCACGACGGGTCGAACGCCCCAAGCACCCCCCGGCGCTCCCCCAGGGCGAGATATTTCATCGGCCAGGTGACCAGGCCCGAACATCCGGGGCCGAAGGGAGTCCTCACCGACTCGATGTCGTCTGTGAGAAACGCCGTGAGAAACACCAGGCCGGACATGACTTCCGGCCGGGCGAAGAATACCACCACCGGGAGCGTTTCGTCGGCGAAGTGGGACATCGGTTTCACCACCAGGAGCGGCTTCGGGGCGGGGTCGGGGTCCATGGCGTCGAAGAAGGCTTGAGCCGCCTCGGGGCTCCGGGCGTAGCGCTCCCCCTCCAGGATGCCGGGGATGCCGGTGGAGATGATAGCCGGGTGCATGGTGAGGTAAGGCTTCAGGAACCCGAGGTAGAATGCGCCCCCCAGGCAGCCGAAGCGCTCCCGGTCGAAGCAGGCGGCGCTGTTCTTCTTCCGGGCCCGCCATACCAGTCCCAGGACGCAGTCGAAGTGCTCCTGGACGCTCCCCCAGTCCACCTCGCCCGCCAGCTCCCGCTCCCTGCTGACCGGCTCCTGGGAGTGAGGGGAGAGGCAATTTTCCGGCTCCGTATCGCTGTAATAGACGCCCATCGGCTCGTCGGAGAGGCCCAGGGCGTCCATGAATCTCACGAGCTCCGGGGAGGGTGTCGGTGTCATGGGAAACCTCCTTCTTGAATGAACACATCGCCGGGCGCCGGTCCATCGATGAATATCGGGGAACGATGTATTTCGTATTAAATATATACTGAAAATCTATTGTGTTACGAAGCATCACGAACGGTTTTTATGACTCGTCGTCAAGGCCGTTTCAGATTCTTACGGAAATCCGGGTATAAATCCCCGCACGGTTTCACGTGATAATCCGCCACATTCCCGCAACCGGCTGACAGCCGGCACCTTTGCATGCATCACATTCGCGGCTATCGGAGTCCTTCGGCCATCTTCGACCGGATCCGTTACATCGTGCGCATTCTACAAGGGGAAGTCTCTCCACCTCGATGAGAAGTACACCCTTACCCTTGCATATCCAGCAGGGGCGGCTGTCTGTATCACGAGGCCATACCCTGCCGCTGCCGTTACACCGTGCACACGACACGATGACTTCAGAGGAGCTTACCTGCTCGATTATAGTAATTTGAGTCGACATGCATACTTCCTTATACTATGAAATATTCATGTAATCATGCGTGCGGTGATGAAATAGCGGTTTCGGCCTGCCTTTTTTACACCGCCGGCTCCTGCTGGGTGACGCAGTGGATGGTGCCGCCCCCCGCGGCAATGCCGTCGAGGTTGATCGCCTCGACGGTTCTCTCCGGGAAACATTTCTGGATCGCCGATCGGGCCGCGTTGTCCGCGGGCGCATCGCCGTACTCCTGCATGATCACGGCATTGTTTACCAAGTAAAAACCCAAATACCCGGCGGCGAAATCCTTTGTCCTGTATGTCCTTCTGGTGGTGCCGGGGCCTTCGATGGGGATCACCTCCAGTGATTCACCCCGGGCGTCGGTCTCCGATGTAAGGATTTCCAGGTGACGCTTCGTCACGTCGTGATCGAAGGAGTGGGGATCCGGGTCGAGGGCCGCCAGCACCACGCCGGGGCGGGCGAATCGGGCGTAAAAATCAACATGACCGTCGGTGATGTCCATCCCCCTGACGCCGGGGAGCCAGATGATCTTTTCAAGCCCTAAAAGCGGCATGAGGATATCTTCGCACCCGGCCTTGGTGAGGCACGGATTTCGGTTGTCGTTGATGACGGAGCTTTCGGTGATGATCGCCGTCCCCGCGCCGTCCACCTCTATGGAGCCCCCCTCCATGACGATACCCGCATCGATCACCTCCACCCCCGCCCGGGACGCGACGAGGCGGGCCACGCGTGCGTCGTTCTGGTGTTTCTGCTTCTCGCCCCAGCCGTTGAAGTGAAAATCCACCGCCGCCTTTTTCCCGTCCCCGCCGATCACGAATACAGAGCCGGTGTCGCGTATCCAGATGTCATCCAGAGGGGAGACGACCAACTCCACGCCATTACCGACCATGTCCCGGGCGATGTCATATTCGTCCTCCCTGACCAGCATGGAGACCGGCTCGTATTGACCGATAATCCGAGCGAGGGCGGCGAGGTTTCGTCGTACCTCGGGCAGAAGGCGCCTTCCCCAGATGTCGGCGTCGGCCCCGAAGGCCATCCAGGTGCGCTCATGGGGGGAGCCCTCCTCCGGCATGAAGAAGTCGCTCGTGTCTTTCGCCATCGATCCCTCCGCCCCATATCCCATAAGCGCGCCCGCCGTCAGGATCGCCGAGTTCCGAAGAAATCGTCTTCTCGTGAGCATGTGGATTCCGGTGATATGTTGTGAAAGCCCGGTTGAAACCGGGACTCTCTCATGAACCAAGTTTAATATTAGTCGGCAAGCTCTATCTTCGTCTCCGCCAGCCTTTCCGCCGCCTCCAGGTCGATGACGGCCATCATGATGTCCGAGGGTGAGAGCATGCCCAGGATCCAGGGATAATCCCGGTTGATGGGGCTGGTGTAGTAGCAGATATAGGCGGTGTCGCCCTTGATCACCATGCCCGGATACGTGGTGTCACCGGCGCTGGGGAAGTCGGTGAGGTGGACCATGTGATCCTCCCGGAACAGAAAGAGAGAGGTTCGCTTTTTGCCCAGGATGCTGCCGGTGTTGTTGAGGATGAGCTTCGGGCCGGTGTGGAGTCTCCCCACGCCGAAGACATATCCGTCACGATAAAAAAGCAGGGGGCCGTCGAACCGGGTGACGGTGCTGTGGTTTTCGGTCCACTCCACGTAGGGCGGCTCCGAGGTGGAGATCAAGGTGTTGCCGTCTCTATCCCCGAAGAGGTACCCCCCTACTTCCAGGCGGGCGGTGGCCAGGATGCGGCCGTCGGGGAGGAATACGATGGCGGTTTCGTCATTAACGTCGCCCTCGTAGATCGGGGAGACGTACTCCCAGGTGACGCCGTCGGTGGACTTGAAGAGGGCGGACTTGCCGTGCTCAAACCAGTAAGCGGGGCAGTACCAGGTCTTTCCCCCGTCCGGAGACTTGGGCCGCCAGAAGAGCCACCCCTCGTGCTCAATGTCGACCAGCGGCTCCCAATTGACGCCGTCTGCACTGGATGTATACGCTGTTGTGTAAGGCTCGGCGCTGAAATCCCTGTTTTTCATGCAGTACATGAAGAGGCTGCCGCCGATGACCGTGAGCTTCGGGTCCCGGATGTCCTCGCCCGGGTTTTGAAAGGTGGCGATCTCCTCCCACTCTTTTCCGTCTTCCGATCGGAGCAGCACCAGCACGGTGGTCTCACTGGCGAAGTGAAACGGCGCCCGGGCGTGAATCAGGTAGAAGGCATCGTTCCAGAAGACCATGTCCGTATTGGAGTTGTGGTATCCGTCCGCCACGACCGGATAGACATCCACCACCACCTCGTCGTTTACCATCGACCGGTTGGGTCGGAGATACCAGTAGGCGATGAGCAGGCCGAAGAGAACAATGATCGTCAGAAGTCCGAGGCCGATCCACTTGAAAATTTTAAGAATTGTTTTCGCCGCCATGAGAAGAACTCCTGTGAAGTATGGAAGAATGGGATTTTCCAGATACTACCATACCACGGGGGAAAATACTACTGTCTTTGTTTGCATAACGCCCTCTGTTTTTCAGGGTAATGATGATATACTTGATGAAGACAGTAACGATTGCAGAGAGGGCGCATGAAAACGGGAACATACCACGACTTGATACAGCAGCAGAGGGAGTATTTCAGAACCGGGGAAACCCTATCGGTCCGGTTCCGACGGGAGATGCTTCGGGCTTTAAAACAATCCCTCATGAAACATGAGGCGGATATTATCGATGCCGTATACGGTGATTTCAAAAAACCAAAGATCGAGGCGTATACCTCCGAGATCGGCATTATCTATGCTGATATCGACAATGCGTATCGAAGCGTGAAGTACTGGTCGCGCCCCCGCCCGGTGGCGAATCCGCCAGTGCATATTTATGCAAAAAGCGAGGTGCACCCCGAGCCCTACGGCGCGGTCCTCATCATCTCCCCCTGGAACTACCCGGTTCAGCTTCTCCTCTCGCCCCTGGTGGGGGCGATAGCGGCGGGTGACACGGCGGTGGTCAAGCCGTCGGAGATATCCGAACACACCTCCTCGGCTATCAACACCATCATTTCCGACGCCTTCGACCCGGTATACGTGGCGTGCGTGGAAGGGGGAGTTCCTGAAACCCGAGCGCTTCTGGATGAATCCTTCGACTATATTTTTTACACCGGCTCCACGGCGGTGGGGAGGATTATCATGGAGGCGGCAGCGAAGCACCTGACCCCGGTAACCCTGGAGCTGGGAGGTAAGAGCCCCTGCATCGTGGAGGACCCGGGGAAGCTCTCCCAGACCGCCCGGCGTATCGTCTGGGGGAAGTTTTTCAACGCCGGCCAGACCTGTATCGCCCCGGACTATGTCCTGGCCCGTCGGGACCTGAAGGACGACCTGTGCGATCGGATGCGGGAAGCTGTCCGGGAATTTTACGGCGATGACCCGAAGCAGAGCCCCCACTACGCCCGGATCGTCAGCGATCGCCACTTCGATCGCCTGGTTTCCCTGATGGAGGGGGAGCAAGCGGCGGTGGGAGGCGTATACGACAGGGAGAGCCGGTACATCGCCCCGACAATACTGGATGACGTCTCTCCGGCATCGAAGGTGATGGAAGGCGAGATATTCGGCCCGATTCTGCCGGTGTTGACTTACGAGCACCTTGACGACGCCGTCGATTTCGTCACCGGGCGCCCCAAGCCCCTGGCCCTCTATTTCTTCAGCACGGATAGGCGGAAGACCGAGCGCATCATTCGGGAGACCTCCTCCGGGGGACTCCTCATCAACGACACCATAATCCAGATCACCCACCCCAGACTTCCCTTCGGAGGTGTGGGCCCGAGCGGCATGGGCGCCTACCATGGCCGGGCGTCCTTCGATACCTTCACCCACTATCGGAGCGTCATGAGCCAGACCAACCTCTTCGACCTGACACTGCGCTATCCCCCGTACCGATTTCCACTCTGGTTCTATCGACAGGTGATGAAGCTCTTCCGATAGACTCGATGAAATGAACGCGACGGTTAAACATTGTATATCGCATCCCGTCGTGGTAGAATCCTGACTCGCCTGTTTATTGGAAGCCGCATGAAAATCGGTCCGTATGAGTTCAACTTCCGGGAGCTGGCTGGCTCCGTGGGGGATTTCGGGACACTCCTTCCCCTGGTCATCGGCTACCTGACGGTGTGTCACATGGACCCGACGGGGCTCCTGGTGGTGCTGGGGGTGATGAACATCGTCACGGGGTTCGTCTATCGCATCCCGATACCGATTCAGCCCATGAAGGTGCTGGCGGTGGTGGCCATCGCCGCCGCCTGGAGCCCGGAAAAAGTCTACACCTCGGCGCTGGTGATGGGGGTGGTGTGGCTGGTGCTGGGACTCACCGGCGTGATGAGCCGCATTGCGGTATACACCCCCAAGAGCGTCGTCCGGGGGGTGCAGCTTGCCCTGGGGGTGATGCTGGCGGTGAAGGGGCTGTGGATGATGGCGGGGGGGTGGGTCCTGGGCCTCATCTCCCTGGGCATCGTGATCATATCGAGTCGGTTTCGCCACTCGCCCGCGGCGCTGGTGCTGGTGGTCCTGGGGGTGGGGGCGGCGGCGTTTTCGGGGGACGTGTCCGACATCGGCCCCGTGGCCTTCACGGCACCGCCCATAACGATGTTCGATCCCGCCCTCGTCTGGCCGGTGCTCCTGGAGGCCGGGTTCGCCCAGATACCGCTGACGGCCACCAACGCCGTCATCGCCGCCGCGGGGCTGATGAACGATTTCTGGCCCGGACGGCGGGTGACGGAAAAACAGCTCTCGGTGAGCATGGGGGCCATGAACCTGGCGGCGCCCTTTTTCGG
>Ga0180432_10002648_pt1 | contig 26723 bp, 25 predicted proteins | sample SS_ome_10_FD_132414 | JGI IMG/M metagenome (GOLD analysis project Ga0180432, IMG submission 132414) | Hypersaline lake sediment archaeal communities from the Salton Sea, California, USA - SS_1_MS_2 metaG | ecosystem: Environmental > Aquatic > Non-marine Saline and Alkaline > Hypersaline >... | reverse complement strand
ACCGGCCTGGACTTCGAGGAGGAGCTGTACCGCGCGTCCGTGGGCAGCAGCTACACCCTGGACAGCGGCATCACGTTCCTGGTCGAGTACATGCACGAGTGGTACAAGAACGACCTGGACGGCTGGGAGAATGCCGAGGCCGACCTGGTCGCGTTCCGCACCCTGTGGGAGTTCTAGTCGCGCCGACAGACACACAGGGAATCGTTCGAATCCGGGGTCCGGCCCAGCGCCGGGCCCCGGTTTTTTGTGCCCGCCATGTTCGCACGCGGGTTTCGCTTGCCATGCATGCGGGTGGACCTATACTCGTCGGGGACGGCTCCGCCCGCCCCGGAGGAGAGTAGAATGCCTGTGAAGCGTAAGGTGGCGCTGCTCGCCGTGGTGCTCGTCGTGATCCTGGCCGCGATGCTCGCGTGGCGCGCCACCGGGCCCGTGGCGCCGAGCCGCCTGCCGGCCGACACGCTCCTGTATGCCGAGTGCTCGGCGCCGACCGAGCTTGCGGACGATCCCCAGGCGATCGAGGAGCTCGATGCGTGGCTGGCCGCGTACCTGGGGGGCCAAGACAACGGACTGCCCAGCCTCGCCTTGCTCGCGCACGCGGACACGGCGGCCGCCGCGCTCGTGCCCCGCGGCGTGGGCGATGCGGAGTGGGTGCTCGTCCTGGAGGTGGACGATCCCGCCGAGGCCCTCGCCTCCCTGGGCGAGCAGCCCGGCCTGACCCTGGAGCGCACCGAAGGCGCGGGCCTGGGCGGGGCGCCGGTGTGGCGCCTGGGCGCGGGCGAGCCCGGCGCGCTTCGCTGGGCCGCCGCGTTCGGAAAGGTGCTCTTTGTCGCGGAGTCCGCCGAGGCACTGCGCGCGGCCCACGCGGCGCCCGAGAATCCGCAGGACACGCTCGCCGGGCGGAGGGACTTCCAGGACCTGCTCGGCGAGAGCGACCGGCCCGTGCGCGTGTACGTGGACGGCTGCGCGCTCGCGGCCCGGCCGGGCGCGCGCGGCGTGCGCGCGGACCTGGGCGCTTGGGCCCTCGGCCACCTGGGCCGGGGCGCGTTCGAGGCTCGACCCACGGACGAAGGCGCGTGGACGGTCCGGGGTGCGTGGACCTGTACGTTCCAATCCAGGTCCGGCGCGGATGCCGCGGCGGCGCCGGCCGGGGCGACCTCGCGGGGCTGGCGCGTGCGGCACTGGGTCTTGGCCGCGGTCCTGACGCCGGTAGTCCTGGTCGTCGGGGTGGTGGTGCTCTTCGGCCTGGCCATGGTGGTTCTGGCCGCGTGGTATTATGTCCTCGCCTGGCGGCGGGGCACGCTCTATCGGAAGATCGCGCCCGAGCCCGTACCGGGCAGCGCGGCGCTGCGCGAGACGCTGGGCGCGGACGCGGGCTCGCAACAGGAAGGTGGCCCGCCCACGGACGCGAAGCAGGAGGGGAAGCCAGACGATGATGCAGGAAGCCCTGAAGCGGATTCTTGACGGCCACGACCTCACGCGCGACGAGTGCGCGGAGGTCATGGACGAGATCATGTCCGGGGCCTGCACGGACGCGCAGATCGGCGCGTTCCTGGTGGCCCTGCGCATCAAGGGCGAGACCATCGAGGAGATCACCGGCGCGGCGAGCGTCATGCGGGCCAAGGCCACGCGCGTGCCCGCGAGCGCGGACGTGATCGACACCTGCGGCACGGGCGGGGACGCGCATCACACCTTCAACATCTCCACGGCCGCGGCCATCGTGTCCGCCGCCTGCGGCGTGGCCGTGGCCAAGCACGGCAACCGGTCCGTGAGCAGCTCGTCGGGATCGTCCCAGGTCCTGGAGGCCCTGGGCGTGAACATCGAGGCTTCCGTGGAGGTCATGGCCCGGTGCATCCAGCGCGCGGGCATCGGATTCCTGTACGCCCCCCGGCTGCACGGGGCCATGAAGTACGCCATCGGCCCGCGCAAAGAGATCGGCGTACGCACCATCTTCAACATCCTGGGGCCGCTCACGAATCCCGCGGGCGCGCGCCGGCAGCTCATGGGCGTGTACTCCGAGGCCCTGGTCGAGCCCCTGGCCCATGTGCTGCGTGCCCTGGGCACGGTGCGGGCCGTGGTGGTGCACGGCCGCGACGGGGTGGACGAGCTGAGCATCTCGGACGAGAGCGTGCTCGCCGAGCTCATGGACGCCCAGGTGCGGGTGCGCATCGTGACCCCGGAGGAGTTCGGCCTGGAGCGCGCGCCCCTGGACGCGCTGCGCGTGGACTCGCCCGAACAGAGCGCGGCGCTTATCCGCGGGGTGCTCGGCGGCGAGCAGGGGCCCGCGCGCGACGTGGTGCTGCTCAACGCGGGCGCGGCGCTGTACGCCGCAGGCGTGGCCGGGGACATCGCCGAGGGCATGACCCGCGCGGCCGAGGCCGTGGACACGGGCCGCGGCCAGGCGACTCTGGCCAAGCTCGTGGAGGAATCGCGCGCCGACACGAGCGCGGCCTAAGCGCCGCGCGTCCGGTGTCGACCTCGGTCGGCCGTCGCACCAACGCAACCAAGGTGCGCAAGCGCATGCGTCGACACGGACGGCGCCCGCTTTCTATCCGAGCACACACCGATTCGGCCGCCCGACGTTTGTGTCGTCTCTTGCTGAGCCTGCGCACGCGACGCAACAGTCCGCGCAGATAGAGAGGCCTGTCCGATGGCAGAGACCCGGAAAGCGGTCGTGCTCCTGAGCGGCGGGCTCGACTCCGCGGTCGCTGCGGCGGTCGCCCGCGCGCAGGGGTTCGCCCTCTGCGCGCTGACTGTGGACTATGGGCAACGGCACGCGCGCGAGCTCGCGGCCGCGCACCGGGTCGCCGCGTCCCTGCGCGTGGCCGAGCACCGGGTGGTGAGCGTGGACCTGCGCGCGCTCGGGGGGTCGGTGCTCACCGGTCCCGGCGCTGTGCCCAAGGACCGCGACGCGGCCGCGCGCGGCCAGGGGATTCCCAGCACGTACGTGCCTGCGCGCAACACGATCCTCTTGTCCGTGGCCCTGGGTTGGGCCGAGGCGCTGGGCGCGCACGACCTGTTCATCGGGGTGCACGCGCTCGACTATTCCGGATACCCGGACTGCCGTCCCGAATACGTGGCCGCGTTCGAGCGGCTGGCCAACCTGGCCACGCGCGAGGGCGTGGAGGGGCGGCTCATGCGCGTGCACGCACCGCTCGTGGACCATACCAAGGCCGATATCGTACGCCGTGGGGCCGAGCTGGGCGTGGACTTCAGCGCGACGCACTCGTGTTACGATCCAACGCCCGACGGCCTGCCCTGCGGGCGGTGCGACGCGTGCCGGATCCGCCGTGCGGCGTTCGCGAGCGCCGGCCTGCCGGACTCGGTCGCCTATGCGTCCGAGGAGTCGACCTGAGGGCCGACGGCCAGGGCCTCGAGGCGGCGCAGGTGCTCGGTCTCCTCGAAGGCTAGGTACTCGAACACCTCTCGCAGACGCTCGAACGGCGCGGCACGCGCGAGCTCCCGGTAGAAGGCCACGGTCTCTTGTTCGTGGCGGATGGCCTTATCAAGCGGACCGGGGTGCGCGCGCCGGGGCAGGGCGGCCATGCGGCCCGGCGGGCGCGGCACGCGGGCCTCGAACCGCACGGTCCCGTGCGCGTGCGCGGCCTCGTGCAGGTGTTCGACGTGCGCGCGCTCCTGGGCGGCCAGGGTGCGCAGCAGGGCCTTGGTCTCCTCGTCCCGGGCCGCGTCGGCCAGGGCCTCGTAGTCCTCGGCCGCGGCCTGTTCGAACCCGGCGGCCGCATACAGCACGAGCTCGCCCAGGGCGCTGGGGGCGAACCGCGCGGACACGGCCTCTGCCGCGCGGGCGGGGCGCCAGGCGCTGTGCAGGAAGAACAGGCCGAACGCGAGGAACACGACGCCCGCCGCCGCGCGCACAAGATGCGCAGGCACAAGCCTTGCGAAGCTCGCACCGATGAGCACAGCCACGAGCGTGGAGGCCACCAGGGCCGTCGCAGCCCCCGCGAACACGGACGCAGGCGAGCGCGAGCCGGCGGACGCGGCCAGGGCCGCGAGCTGGGTCTTGTCTCCCAGCTCGGCCAGGAAGATGAGCGCGAAGGTACTCAGAAACAGCTTCCATTCCATGAGGAGGTCTCCCAGCAACAGGGGCGGGGCGCCGGTCCAGCGGACGCTTGGCATCGCTCGCATGCCATTATAGGATTCACGGGCACGTGTCGCGACAGGGAAGAGGGCGGAATCGGGAAGCCCGATGCAGAATGCAGATGTTGTAGAGCGGCTAAAGGACTTGCTTGATCCGTGTGAGCTGTGCCCGCGGCTGTGCCGCGTGCACCGCCGCGGGGGCGAGCTCGGGTTCTGCCGCACGGGCGCGAACGCACAGGTCGCCTCGGCCGGGCCCCATCCCGGAGAGGAGCGCGTGCTCTCGGGCCGGCACGGGTCCGGGACCATTTTCTTCGCGGGGTGCAACCTGCGTTGCGTATTCTGCCAGAACTGGGACATCAGCCATGAGCAAGCCGGCCGAGAGGCATCCGCGCGCGAGGTGGCGGACACGATGCTCGCGCTCGAGCGCAGGGGGTGCCACAACATCAACTTCGTGACGCCCACGCACGTGGCGCACGTGGTGGCCGAGGCGGTGGCGCACGCGCGGGCGGCGGGCCTGTGCGTGCCGGTGGTGTACAACTGCGGCGGGTACGAGCGCGTGGAGACCCTGCGGCTTCTCTCCGGCCTTGTGGACATCTACATGCCGGACGTCAAGTTCTTCGATCCGCAGGCCTCCGTGCGGTACTGCCACGCAAGAGACTATCCTGAGGTGGTGCGCGCTGCCGTGCAGGAGATGCACCGCCAAAAGGGCGACCTGCGCATGCAGGCCGGGCTCGCGGTCCAGGGTCTGCTCGTGCGTCACCTGGTGATGCCCGGCCGGGCCCGGGAGGGATGCGCGATCATGGGTTTTCTGGCCGACGAGGTCTCGTCCGCCACGTACGTGAACGTGATGGGCCAATACCGGCCCTGCTACGAGGCAGAGGCCTACCCGGACCTCGACCGGCGGCCCGCTCGGCCGGAGATCGAGGCCGTGCGCGAGCACGCTCGCAACCGGGGCCTGCGGCTCGACTGACCGGCTCCATGGTCAAGGAGACTCCTTATGCCGCCCACGATCGAGCAGTACGAGTTTGGAAAGATGGTGGTGGACGGACAGGCCCACAGCCGGGACCTGATCGTGTATCCGGATCGCGTACAGGGCGGTTGGTGGCGCGAAGAGGGGCATCGCCTCGGGCTCGCGGACTTGAGCGAGGTTGTCGAGGCGCGACCCGAAGTCCTGGTCGTGGGCCAGGGTGCGTACGGCCGGATGCAAGTGCCTGACGAGGTCCGGCAGAGGATCGAGGCGCAGGGCATCGAGCTTCAAATCGCACCCACGCGCGAGGCTGTGGACCTGTACGCGCGCCTGACCGGTACGCGGCGCGTGGTCGGCGCGTTTCACCTGACGTGTTGAGCTTACGAATCGCGGCGCAATCCGCGCGCAGAGAGGTCGCGCGCCTATCTAGCGCATCTTGCCCGAGGCGCCCGCGTAGATCGCGAAGGCCTCGGCCCCGTCCAGCCCAAGCCCGGCGTTCAGGGCGTCGTCGTCGAACGCGCCCACCGTGCATGCGCCTGCGCCGATGGCCTCGGAGGCGAGGTACAGATTCTGGCCCACGTGGCCCGCGTCCAGGAACAGATACCGGTACCCCCGCTGTCCGTAGCGCCAGGTCATGCGCGCGGGCACGGCCACCCACACGAGGGTCACCGCGGCCTGGGCGACAAAGGACTGGTCGTAGCACGCGGCCATGATCTCGCGCGCGGGTCCGGGACCGGTGCACAGGACCAGGAGCTCGTGCGAGAGTGCCAGGTACTGGTACAGCCCCTCTTCAAGCCCCTCTACTCGATTCGCGAGCACATAGGTTTCGAACGCGTGGCGCGCGCCCGCGCTGGGCACGGTGCGCAGGGTGGTGTGGCCGCCGACCACGGACTTCACGCCCTGGGTGCACCAGAGCAGGAACGCGAGCTCTTCGCGCGTGAAGGGCTGCGGGGCGTACTCGCGCAGGCTGGCGCGCTGGTCGGTCAGTGTGCGCCAGTCTACGGTCGGGTTCAGCAGGTGCGCCCCTCCCGGCAAGGACAGTACGCGCGCGCCCTCCGGGCGGGATGGCTCCAGGGAGGGCGGTGATCCGGTGCGCCCGGCGCTCGCGGCGGGTTGGCCCGGCCGGGTATCGGCCAGGAAACGCGGTCCGATCTCTTTGGCCATAGGGATGGTCCTCCTCGTCCGTATCGGTCCGTCTCGGCCCGGGCGCGCTGGCCAGGGCCCTACGGGTGCACATCATAACTCTCGGGGCAATTCCCGTGCCCGCATTTGCCGGCAAGCCGGATTCGCAGGCTCCGGACAAGGGCGCCGGCCACGAGGCGAGAAACCGTTGGCATGAGGCCGGTCCATGGTGTATACTGCGCGAGACGCGACGGGTGAGGAGTTCGTGCAGAGCTTTGAGAGGGAGCAGAATGAGCGGTGCGCACGTATCGAGGAGCGCTGCGGCTGCGGTGTTGGCGCTTGTGCTTGTGTCCTGTCCGGCCTACGGCCATCTGTGCAACGACGTGTTCGCGCAGGCCCAGGACAACCTGGCGGTCAAGGTCGACATTCGCGACGGGCAGCTGCGCATTGGCGACCAGGCGTCCTTCCGCGTGTATCTGCTCAACACCATGGATCGGAACATCGAGGAGATTCGCCTGCGGGTGAAGTCGAACGAGTTCGCCGCGCGCGTCGAGCCCAGCCCGAACTGGACCCGATTTCCGGTCCTGCGTACGGCCAAGCGGGGCGGGCAGAAGCAGTACTTCACCGTGACCTTGCGCCGCAAGCCCGGGGTGCCCGACGGCGCCTACAAGATCGGGCTGGAGCTGTACAGCGAGCGCCAGAACCGCGCGTTCAAGACCGTGAGCCTGGACGAGGCCGCCGGGCTGCTGCGCCTGCCCACGACGAAGCAGGTGAAGGTGGACGGCAAGGCCTGGCGCGAGGAATGGGGCGGCGAGTACGTGTGCGTGGTGCAGGGGATGCACCTGTACGAGCGGCAGGGGCGATACTTCGAGAACCGACCCGCGCGGGCGCCGACCCGGTTCCGCCTCTCCTGCGACGAGGAGTATCTCTACTGCCTGCTGGTGCTCGAAGGCGTCGGCGACGCGGGCCGAGACGTTGGTACCATCTATGCGGCGCCTACGACCGAAGAGGAGCCGGCCTCTTTCCACCTGGACGCGGTCTCGGGCAAGTACGAGTGCGACCGCGGCACCGAAGGCATCGAAGTCAAGGACTGCGGTTCGGTGCCGGACAGGCCGGACAAGCGGATGTACGAGTGCAAGATTCCCCGCGCGCTTCTGGGCGTTGAGGGCGCAAAGACCTTCTACCTCAACTTCACCCGGACCACCGGCGCCGGGCGGTCCGAGCGCGTGGCCTTCTGGCGCGGCAACCCGATCTCGGTGCGCACTCCGGTCGCCTACGGCCAGTTCGCCATCGACGACTGACCATGCAGCGCTGCGTGCGATTGTTCACCCTTGCATGCCTGTGGATGGCCGCCGCGGGCGTCGGCCCGAGGCTACAGGCCGCGCAGACGGCGCGCCTGGTGCTCGCGCCCGCGCCCGCGGGCCTGCTCGCCGAGACGCGGGACCGTCCGACCGTGGCGCCCGGGCCCGACCAGGCGGCCGTGGTCGGCCGCCTGAGCCCGCAGGGCTTCGCCATTCAGGCGGTCGAGCACCTGTCCCTGCAAGGCCCTGACGGCGCGCCGATTCCCTTCCTGGTCGAGCGAGGGTCGCTGTCCGGAGAATGGGAGATCGAGTCCCTGCGCATCGCATTCCTGCTGCCCGCCGACCGAGCGCAGCCGGGCACGGCCTGCCGGGTGGTCTGGGGTCCGGACGTGACCGGGCGGGGACAGACCGTCGACGCGTTCCGCGTGGACCCCGAGGCGGTGGACCGCGTGCTCACTTTCCGGGTGGAGGCCGGACCGCCCGCGGGCGAGGCCGAGTCCGTGGCCACGATCGAGGTGCGCGCCGACAGCTACGCGGACTACTACGGCCTGTGGTATCTGCTGCCCATCGGAACCGTGTTCGTCCTGCTCACCGTGCGAAAGATCCGCGCCCGTGACCGAACTGCTTGAACCCGTTTTCGGTGCTCTGCGGCCGCTCACGAGCCCCTTCCTGGCCCTGGCGGTCACGCTGCTGCTGCCCGTGTTGCGGCGGATGCCCACCCGCAGGGCCCTCGTGCTGGGCCTCGTGGCGATGGGCGCCATGTTTGCGGGCTATCATGCTCTCGTCGCCTATCCGCGCGCGTCGCGGTGGCTGGCCGCCTCGGAGAGCCCGTTCGCGGCGGCGTATCTGGTGATCATCCTGCCCGCGCTCCTCCTCCCTCGACGCGGCTGGTACCGTCTGCATCTGATCGTCCCCGCGGCCTGCGTCGCGTTTCTGGCGGTCGGGGTCTACGACGGGTACCGGTCCGTGCCCGCGGGAGAAGAGGGGTTCTACTGGCTTCTGGTTCGGCCCGTGTGGGTGGCCGTGGGGGTCGCCAGCGCCCTGGTGCTCGTGCGCGGGTTGTTCTCGTTGCCTACATTTCGCAAGGTGGTGCGGATCAGCTGCGCCCTCGTCTTGCTGTACGGCGGGTTCGCTCTGCGCGCGGACTACCAGGATTACCAGGCCATGCGCGAGCGCCGCGCGGAGGCGAGCGACGACGTCATGACCATCAGCGAGACGTCGCCGGTCATGCGCACGGATCGGCGGCTGTCGTTTCTTCTGTCCGCGCCGTGCCGGTTTTCCGCGGACGGGGGCTATGTGCAGGGCTGCAACATGGAGCTCTTGCAGCGGCTCATGCAGATCGACGGCACGAAGCTCGCCGAGCGCGACCCCGGCGCGCTGGCCGCTCTGGAGATGGGCCTGGGCGCGGGGGCCTTTCTGGTCATCTTCGCGTTCATCACCGCGCGATGGACATGCGGGTGGCTGTGTCCCCTGAGCGCGCTCGGAGACCTGTTCGATCGAGGCCGGCGCCTCGTGGGCGCGCCGCACCTCAAGCCCGCGCAGCCGGTCAAGCTCGCGTACCTGTTCAGCGGCGCCGGGCTGGCCGCGATCGGCCTGGCCATGGCCCGGGCGGTGCCGCACCTGGACGCCGAGGGCAAGTTCGCCGGGTGCAAGATCCCCCTGTACCCCTTCTGCAAGATCTGCCCCGGCAACCAGGTCTGTCCCGTGGCCGCGGGCGGGCCCGGGGAATGGCCGGGGCTTCCCGGCTGGGAGTGGGCGCTCGGGTACTTCCGCGTGGGCGTGGCGGTGGTGCTGGGGGTTTTCCTGGTCAGCTTCATGGTGGGGCGGCGGCTGTGGTGCCGGCTGTGCCCCATGGGCATGCTGGCGGGCCTTTTCAGCCGCGGCGGGGCCACCCGGCTGCGCAAGGACGCGACCAAGTGCAACCAGTGCGGCGCGTGCGCGGAGGTGTGCCCCATGGACATCGACCGGGTGCGCGCGGAGATGTCCGACGCGGACGTGAGCAGCTACGACTGCGTCCTGTGCCTGCAGTGCGTGGCCTCCTGCCCGCGCGACGAGTGCCTGTCCGTGGAGCACGGCGGCGCCAGGATTGCGAGCTCGCGCTACGCGCCCTGAGGGAGGCCGGCAGATGGCCGATCAATTCGACCCCCGGTATCGTCTTGCGCCGCGCCAGACCGAGGACCCCGGCGCGCGGCGTCGCGCGCGCATGCTCCTGGAGCAACAGCGCGACCGCCTGCGCGAGATCCCCCGGCGGCCCGAGAACATCGGCCGGTTCGAGGCCTGGGCCGAGGGCCGCGACCTGCCCGATGACCGGCCGCGGATCGGAACGCTCTGCACGCTGATACCCTTTGAACTCGTGTACGCGCTGGGAGGGCTGCCCGTGCGCCTGGGCTGCGGCAACGCGGCGCTCGTGCAGCGCGGCGAGGAGGTGCTCACCGGCGACGTGTGTCCCCTGGCCAAGGCGAGCTTCGCCTCCTTCCTGGATCCGCAGGGGCCGGCCGGAGGGTGCGCGGCCGTGGTGCTGCCCAGCTCGTGCGACGCGAAGCGCAAGCTGGGCGAGATCCTGGCCGACTTTTCGCCCACGTTCGTGTTCAACCTCCCTCCGGAGCAGGACGCGCATCGGTACGGCCGATTCGCGGCCGACGAGGTCGCGCGCCTGGCGCAGTTCCTCGCCAGGGTCCTGGGCCGCCGCTTGACGCGCCGATCCCTGCGCCGGGCCGTGCGCGAGGGTCGCCGCCGGACCGCGCTCGTGCGCGCGCTCCAGGACGCTCGAGCGCGAGAACCCGGCGCCCTGTCGGTGCGGGACTTCTTCCTGATCCTGCAGGCGCTGCATCAGGGCGCGGATCCGCAGGACTGGGCGCGCGAGGCCTCGCGCGTACTCGAGTGGGCGCGCGCCTATCGGCCGGAGCGGCCGCGCATGCGTCCCCGGCTGGTGCTCACGGGTGCGCCGCTTCAGTGGCCGAACTTCAAGCTCCTGCACCTCATCGAGGAAAGCGGCGCGGACGTGGTGGCCGACACCCTTTGCACGGGTGCGCAGAGCCTGTATGATCCGGTGGTGGCCGACGAGTGGAGCCGGGGCGCGCAGTACCGGTCTCTGGCGCAGCGGTATGTATTCGCGTCCGCATGCCCGTGCTTCATCTCCCAGGCCACGCGCCTGAGCCGCGTGCTGGACCTGGTGGACGCCACCCGCGCGGACGGGGTGGTGCACCACGGACTGCGGCTGTGCCAGCTATTCGATATTGAAACCTACCGGCTCTCCCAGGTGCTCAAGGAGCGCAAGATTCCGTTCCTGCACGTGCGCACGGACTACAGCCTGGAGGACGTCGAGCAGTTGCGGGTTCGGTTCGAGGCGTTCCTGGAGCAGGTGGAAGGGGTCTGACCGAGGAGGCGCGCATGATCGCCGTGGGCCTGGACGTGGGATCGACCACCACGAAGGCGGTGGTGCTGGAAGACGAGCGCACAGTGCGCGCGGCGTACCTGTGCCCGAGCGGAGACCTGCCCGCGGACACGGCCAGGCGGGTCGTGGACGAGGTGCTGGGCCGCGCAGAGATGACCTCCTCGGACGTGGACGTGGTGGCGACCACCGGGTACGGCCGCCGCCTGGCCGACATCGGCGACGTGGTCATGACCGAGATCAAGGCCTGCGCGGCCGGGATTCTGTTCGGCCAACCGGAAGGCGAACCCATCCACACGGTGATCGACGTGGGCGGACAGGACACCAAGGTCATCGCCCTGGGCGACGGCGGCCAGATCGAAGACTTCAGCATGAACGACAAGTGCGCCGCGGGCACCGGGCGGTTTCTGGAGGTCCTCTCGGCCAAGCTGGGCCTCGACTACGAGGCGTTCGTGGAGGCCGCTTGCGGCGCACAGACCACCATCCAGATGAACGCGACCTGCGCGGTCTTTGCCGAGAGCGAGGTGGTTGGCCTGCTCGCCCGCGGCGTGGCCAAGGCCGACATCGCCGCAGCTGCGCACGACGCCATGGCCAACCGGATCGCGAGCATGGTCCGGCGCGTGGGCGTACGGGGCCGGTACGCGTTCGTGGGCGGCGGGGCGCGCAACCGGGCCATGGTCGAGGCGTTGGGCGAGCATCTGAACCAGGCCCTGTACGTGCCCGAGGACGCCCAGCTCGTCGTGGCCCTGGGCGCGGCCGTGGGCGGCGCGCGCAAGGCGCGCGCCCGCCGGCGGGGCCCCGGAGCGACCGAAAAGGAACAGGCATGAGCCGCATCTGCCTGGTGCTGTGTGTGCTGCCGGGCCTCGTGGCAGGCTGCGGATGCGAGCCCGCGCAAGAGACTGAGCGACTGCGCGTGTTCCACGCCGCGGGCCTGACCCCGCTCCTCGAGGACGTGCACGAGGCGTGCCGCCGGGACGCGGGCATCGCGCTCGTGGCCGAAGGCAGCGGCAGCCAGGCGGCCTGCCGCAAGCGCACCGAGCTGGGGCGTCCCTGCGACCTGCTCATGCTCGCGGACAATGCGCTCGTCACCACGCTGCTCCAGGACGTGTGCACCTGGCGCCTGGACTTCGCTCGAGACGAGGTGGTGCTGGCCGTGGGCCTGCGCGCGCCGGAGGTGGCGCAGGCCGAGGAGGACTGGGCGCAGGTGCTCAGGCGGACCGGACGGCTGGCTCGAGTGGACGAGAACCAGGGCCCCATCGGGTACCGGACCCTGCTCGTGTGGAAGCTCGAGGCGGCCCGCCGCGGCCGGCCCGAGCTGTACGACACGCTCGTGGACCGGTGCGACAAGGTGGTCGACCACGTCAGCCGGCTGCCGCCCCTGTTGCGCCGAGGCGAGATCGACTACGCCTTTGTCTATCGGTCGATCTGCATTGCGCATGACCTGCGGTTCATTCCTCTGGACCCGGCGGTCAACCTCGGCGATCCGGACCGCGACTACACGTCCGCCAAGGTGACCTACGCCAGGCTCCAGGCCGGGCCGCAGAAGGAGGTCGAGGTCCGCGGCCGGCCCATCGTGTGGACCCTGACGGTCCCCGATCGAGAGGCGGACGCCGCGCTGGCCGCGCGGTTCGTGCGTTACCTGCTTCGCGAGCATGCCGGGGCGCTGGACCGCCACGGGTTCCACCCGCTGTCCCCGCCCAGGTTCTACGGCCCGGAGCAGGACTTCGCCGCGTACGAGGCGGTGGCCGAGCATCGCGGGCCGCTTCGCGCGCCGGGGCAGGACCCATGAGCGCGCCTCAGCGCGCCACCTGGCCGCCCAAGGCCGTGGTCGGCGGACTCTTGGCCCTGCACGTATTCGGCGTGGCCGTGGCATCCGTCCGAGGTGCGATCTCTCCGATCGAACTCTTCCAGCTCCTGTTGCTTGCGAGCAACGTCCTCATCGGGGTATTGATCCTGCGCCGCAGAGTGGACCTGTTGCTCGGCGGCGGGGCGCTGTTTCTCATCGCCGCGCACGCGATGTTCGGGCATCGTCTCGCGCCGGACAGCCTGACCAGCGGCGCCATCCTCATGGTCAGCCTGCTCGTGCTCTACGTAGGCGTGAAGGTCAATGTGCACCTGCCCGCGCGGTACTGGTATGCGTTCGTGGCCAGCTACTTCGCGCTGTACGGCCTCTTCGTGGTCGTGCTGGAGAACGCGGAACCCCTGTTTCTCTTGTTCCTGATGGGCCTGGCTGCGTGCGCGCGCAGCCTGCGGCTCTTGGCGTACTTCTGGGTGCTGACGTTGAGCTTCACCTTCTGCCAGCCGTATGCGTGGGAGGCGCTCTTCATCGGGTTCTTCGTGCTCACGGCGCTCTTCACCGCGCGGGGCGCTGGGGGCGCGCGCACGGCCGTTGTGTTCCTGGGCGTGGGGCTGGTTCTTCTCTTCTTCGTGCTGTTCCCGGTCGTGGTGGTGGTGCTCGGTGAGGATCTGCACAGCCTGGAGCTCGTGCTGCGCGACGCGCGGGTGCGCTCGGCGATCTGGACCACGGTGAAGACGGCCACGCTGTCCACGGCGCTGCTCGTGGCCTTCGGGGTGCCGCTCGCCTATGCGGTCAGCCGACTGCGCTTCCGGGGGCGCACGCTGTTGCTGTCTTTCATTGACGTGCCCATTGTGATCCCGCAGACCGCGGCGGGCATTGCGCTCGTGACCGTGTTCGGCCGGCAGCAGTTCCTGGGGCAACTGATCGAGCGCGGCCTGGGCATCCGGTTCGACGGCACGCTGTGGGGCATCTGCCTGGCGCAGGTGTTCGTGGCCCTGCCGTTCTTGGCCAAGAGCGCGATCGCGGCCTTCGACGCCGTGCCCCTTACCCTGGAGCACGCCGCGCGCGGCCTGGGCGCGGGCGGTTGGGGCGCGTTCGCGCGGGTATCGCTGCCGTTGGCCTCGCGGGGCATCTTCCTGGGCGCGGTGCTCGCGTGGGCGCGGGCGGCCGGAGAGTTCGGCGCGGTGCTGTTTCTGGCTCCGTCTCCGAAGACCGCGCCCGTGGCCGCGTACGACCGGTTCAACAGCGTGGGCGTGGTGGAGTCCGGGCCCCTGGTGGCGGTGCTGTTGCTCTTTTCCCTGGCTATGTTCTTCCTGTTGCAGTTCTCCGCGCGCGCCCTGCCCACGGTGCATGGAGCCCGGGGGGCCGCGGCATGAGCGAGGTGCTGCGCACCGACCGGCTGACCGTGTCCGTGGGCGAATTCACCCTGGGGCCGATCTCCCTGGCCCTGGAGCGCAGCGACTACCTGGTGCTCCTGGGCCCGTCGGGCTGCGGCAAGACCACGCTCTTGCGCTCGGTGGCCGGGTTCCTGCCCGTGGGACCGCGCACGATCTTCCTGGAGGGGCGGGACGTCTCGCAAGATCCGCCGCAGCGACGGCGCATCGGATACGTGGCCCAGCACGCGGACCTGTTTCCGCACCTGACCGTGGCGGAGAACATCGCCTTCGGGCTGCGCTACGCCCCGGTGCCCCGGGACAAGCGAGCCGCGCACGTGGCGCGCATCGCGCGGCTTATGGGCGTGGACGGGTTTCTCTCGCGCGCCCCGGATACGCTGTCCGGAGGCGAGGCGCGCCGGGTGGCCCTGGCCCGCAGCTTGGCCGTGCGGCCCCGGGTGCTCCTGTTGGACGAGCCGCTGAGCATGCTCGACCCGAACGCACGCGCCGGGATGCGCCGAGCCCTGGCCGCGGTGCACGAGGAGCTGGGCACGGCCACGATCCACGTGACCCACGACCGCGAGGAGGCCTGGTCCATGCGCAGCCGGGTCGCGGTCATGCACGCGGGCCGCATCGAGCAGACCGGGCCCGTGGAGGTCTTGTTCCGCAGGCCCCGGGCCATGTTCGTGGCCCGGTTCCTGGGCGCGGGTGACGTGGTGCCCGCGCGCTTCGAACAGCAGGCCGGGCAATGGACCGCGCGCGTCGGACGGGCGCGGCTTCCTGTATCCGAGCCGCCGAGAGCGGTCCGAGGGCACGTGTTCGTGCGGCCGGGTGCGCTGCGATTGGCCGCCGACGATGAGCGCGCCGAGGCCCAGGGAACGGTGCGCGGGCTCGCGGATCGAGGCCGATGGCGCGAGGTGAGCGTGGAGGTCGAGGGAGAGACGCCGCTGACGGTACATGCGCTAGAGGAGGAGGACCGGCTCCCTCGACCCGGGGAAGCCGTGGGCCTGCGCGTTCTGGGCCCGGTCCATCCGTTGATCGAGGAATCGCCGAGCCCCGAGGAGGTGCAGGCGTGATCGAGCGAATCGAGGCGGCGCTGGCCGGGGCCTCGTCCAACGTCAAGCTCATGGAGAACGCCCTCACCGGTCTCGAGGGCAGCTACGTGGAGCTTTTGACCATCCTGGCCCTGGGGCTGCTCGCCGTCATCCCCATCGTCGTGCCGCAACATCGGCGGCAGGTGTACCGGCATCTCAATCAGGTCTTCGGCATCTGCGTGTTCGTGTTCGTGGTGTTCACCTGCCTGGGCGTGTTCGGCATGATCCGCAATTTCCACCGAGGCCTCAACGAGATCGGGCGCGAGAACGTGATCGCCCTGTACTACTGCTCCGTGCCCGTGACCGTGCTTGTCACCAGCATGATCTTCGGCCCCATGTTCTGCGGATGGATCTGCCCCACGGGCGCCTTGCAGGAATTCTCCGGGATGCTCCTGCGCGGGTGGCACCGCGCGCGCAAGCGGGCGAGATATCCGTTCTCCTGGCTCATGCTGGGCACGACCATGGCGGTCGCGGGCGTGTTCCTGTTGTGGATGAAGCGCCTCGCGGACACGCGCACCTTCTTCGTGGAGGACGCCAGCATCTACTGGTCCGAGGTGCTGATCCTCATCCTGTTCCTGCTGGTCTGGCGGATGGGGGCCTGGGACCGGCGGCTGCGGCGCCTGCGCGTGGTCAGCCTCGCGATCATCCTCATCGCGGCCGTGGCGCAACTGAAGGTCACCTCGCCCGTGCACTTCGGGTTCAGCAAGGTGTACGACCCCGCCTCGATCCTGGCCACGGTGATGGTGGTGCTCGCCGCGCTGGTGGTGCCCAACGTGTGGTGCCGGTACCTGTGCCCGTGGCGCGAGGCCATCGCCTGGGCGGCCCGGCACAGTGTGCGCCACCTGGAGACCGACCCGGACAAATGCACCCGATGCGGGACGTGCAATGACGTGTGCAACGTGGACGCCATCGACCGCGGCCGGGTAGAGCCCCGCGAGTGCCATATGTGCATGAAGTGCGTGGACGCCTGCCCGACGGAGGCGATCTCCATACACGACCGCTGGCCCCACAAGGAACAGTCCGCCGAGAGGGCGGGCTCGTGAGCGGGCGCCGCGCCGCGCTGGTGCTCCTGACGGCCGTGTGGGCATGCGCGCCGGTGCCGGCCGATCCGGGCACCTGGCCGAGCCTGCGCGACGGGTCCGACGCCAACGCGACCTGCACCTGGCCGGGACCGGACCCGGCGCCGGACATCCGCGAGTGGCACTTCACCCACAAGGGGGGCCGGCGGTACAAGATGGGCCTGGCCGTGTGGGCCTCGCCCGCGCTCGCGATTGTGCAGGGCCGGCCCATGGCCTTCATCGGCGGGTATGGACAGACCCTGCACGCGCTGGACCTGGCCGCGAAGGAGCGAATCTGGTTCAAAATCACCAACGGAGAGATCGGCACCGCGCCCGCGGTGGGCCGCGCGGACGGGCGGCAGGTGGTGTACTGGGGCTCGGCGGACCGCTGGGTGTACGCGCACGACGCGGCGACCGGCCGGCGGGTCTGGTCGCGCGAGCTCGTGGCGCCCAGCCCGACCATGGCCGCGGCGCAGGTCTCCAGCCCCCTGCTGCACGAGGGCACGATGTATATCGCCTGCTTTGTGCATGACCGCGCCCTGGCCCGCAACAAGCAGGTCGCGCGCCTGTACGCCCTGGACATGGCCACGGGCGAGGTGCGCTGGTCGCGGGTCGTGTCGAACGGGCCCGTGAGCTCGCCCGTGGGCCGGGATCTGGACAATCGGTTCCATCTGTGGATCGCCGCGCGCAAGGGCCTGCTGCAGTGCTTCGACGTCTCCGGCGAGCGCCCGGTGCGGCGATGGACCTACCAGATCGCGCACGAGGTCTTCGGCAGCCCTGCGGTCGAGCCCGATGGAGACGAGCCGCTCCTGTTCCTGGGCAGCAAGTTCGGCAACCTGAACGCGATCAACGCGCGCACGGGCCAGCGGGTGTGGAACCGGATGGCCGGCAACTGGATCGACAACACCGCGTGCCTGGCCGCGGTGGACGGCGAGCGGGTGGTGTTCGTGGGCTCCCATGACTACAAGGTCTACGCCTTTCGCGCGCGGGACGGGAAGGAACTGTGGAGCCGGCCCTTGGGCGGCGAGGTGTACTCCGCGCCCTGCTTCTTTCGCGAATCCGCGGGCCCGGCCATCGCCGTAAGCGCCCTGGACGACCACCTGTACGTGCTCGACGCGCGCACGGGCGAGATCCGCACAAGCTACTTCACCGGCAGGCCCATCTGGGACAAGGTGCCCAAGGGCGAGACCCTATGGGGCTCGCCCGTCGCGTTCCAGGCTGGCGACCAGACGGCCGTGGTGCACGGCTCGTTCAACGACACGGTGTACGTGTTGCCCCTGGAGGGCGAGGTGAGCCTGCGCGCCCAGGCGCGAAGCTCTGCCGAGCTTTGGTGGGGACTGCTGGTTGTGCTGGGCTTGTTTCTGGGCGTGGTGCTTCCGGTGGTCCTGTGGTGGCCGGGGCCTGCGCGCGGTCAGGGCGCGGTTCGGGAATGATCCGCGGGCGCGTCCGGACCGAGGTCAGGCTACGGCGTAGTCGACCCGCGGCGCTTCGACGCGGGGCGCGCGGTCCCGCAGGGCCCGGGCCTCGCGCAGGGCGCGGGCCAGGCACTCGGGGCAATAGCCGTGGCTTACGCGGCTCGGGTCTGCGGGCGCAGCGTGGATCCAGTGTTTGCCCTGCGCCAGACGGCCGCATACACAACAGACGCACTGCATGTTGGGTCCTCCTTCTACATCCATTAGCGGCGCCCCGCGGGGCGACTTGAGCCACACCCCCGTCAAAACCCGAGATTGGCGAGCCGGCGGACCTCGCGGCGCGCGAGCCCGTAGATGCGGAAGATCCGGTCGTTCACCTGTTCGAGGGCCTGCTCGGCCGGCGGGGTGTGCGGCCCGGTCTCCACGGTCTCCACGAGCGAGGCGATCTCTTCCTGCACGGAGGGTTCGGGCACGGCCACAGGCAGCCCCTGGAGATCCACGGTGCGCAGCATGGTGGCCAGGTTGTCGTGCTCGGGCAGGGGCCGGATGCGCCGCAGGAAGAAGTCCATGAGCCGGCTGTTGAGGAGCGCGGCCACGTACCTGCGGTCCAGGCCCTTGGCCGGCACCACGCCGTAGACGCCGCCGTTGATGAACATGGCGCCGTAGTCGACCGCTGCGACAAGCGGCGGGGCGCTGCGGCGGACCACGACCTTGAGACTGCGCAACAGGTCCTCGTCCGGCACCCGAAGAAGCTGGCGGCGGTCGTAGCGCACGTGCGTTCCGGTGTACAGGATCTCGAACGAGCGCACGTCCGTCTCCACGAGCACGGGCTGCCAGGGCGGTCCGCGCCGGGCCTCGGCGAGCTGGGTGTGCGCGTCGCGCGGGGTGAGCCCGGCGAACACCTCGGCTACGTCCCCGAGGGTGCGGGTCTCCTCCAGGATGCGCGCGAACGCTTCGCGCAGCGGCTTGGGCGCCTGTAGGCCGGGAGGGCGCTCGTCCGCCTCCGGGCGCACCAGTCCCTTGACCCTGCGGGCCAGCGCGTCCGGGGTGAAGGGCTTGTGCAACAGGGCGGTGGCCCCGGCCTCGAGCAGGCTCTCGGTCGTGGACATGTCCGCGCGCTCGCACAGCACCAGGATCGGCATTTCTTTCAGGCCCTGGATCTTGCGAAGCGCTTTGCACACCGCCCCGGCCGGCGCGTCGGGCGCGTCCTCGTCCAGGATCGTGGCCTGGGGGTGTTCGGTGCGGGCCTGGTCCACCCCGTCGAGCGCGGTGGAGGCGAACAGGACCTGAAAGCCTTCCACGCGCAGACGCCGGCGAAGCCGGTCTCGCAAAGGGGTGTCGTCTTGGATGAGCAAAACCTTGGGCATGTCCAGGTGCCTCCCGCGGCCGCGGCGCACCCGCAGGTGCCGGAACAGGGCCGTCTCACCAAGCGTCAGCACAGACATCACCGGTCTCCGTGGTCCGGACGCGCCCATCGGCCGAAGATCGCGACGCGCGGCCGGTTGCATCCTACTAGGATTATCGGCCATACGGGATCGGTGATGCAGGCAAGTTCGGCTATCGCGCTCCGGTGCGCAGGCGGCGCACCGCGGTCTCCACGTCCGTCTGCACGAGCAGGCTCTCGCCCACGAGCGCCGCGGCGACACCCGCCTCGGCCAAACGGCGCAAGTCCTGCGCAGAGGTGATGCCGCTCTCCGCGACCACGGGCACGGTCTCGGGGATGCGCGCGCGCAGGCGGTAGGTGGTCTGCACGTCCACCACGAAGGTGTCCAGGTCGCGGTTGTTCACGCCGATGAGCGGCGCCTGGGCTGCGAGCGCCACCTCAAGGTCCGCCTCGTCGTGGATCTCCGTCAGGGGTGTGAGGCCCAGCGCCACGGCGGCCTGCAACAGCGCTTCCAGGTCCTTGCGGGCGAGCATCCGGGCGATACAGAGCACTGCGTCCGCTCCGGCGGCCCGGGCCTCTGCGACCTGGGCCGGATGCAGCAGGAAGTCCTTGCGCAACACGGGCAGGGCGCTGGCCGCTCTCGCCTGACGCAAATCGTTGAGCGACCCCTGGAAATAGGTCTCGTCCGTGAGGCAGCTGAGGGCCGCCGCGCCCCCGCGCGTATAGGCCGCGGCGAGCGCGGTCGGGTCGAAGTCCTTGCGCAACAGGCCTTTGGAGGGACTGGTGTGCTTGATCTCCGCGATGATCCGTACGTCCGGTCCCGTGGCAATCGCGCGGAAGAAGTCGCGCGGCGGATCCGTTCGCGAGGCCTCGCGCGCTCGTTCGAAAAGGGCTTGCTCCGAGGTCCGGGCCAGGAGGCGCGCGATCTCCTCTTGCTTCGTCGCCTGGATGCGGCCCAGGATGGGCGGCAGGGGCCGGTCGGCCATGGTCAGGTTCCCCCCCACACAGGACTGGACCACGCCATGTCGCCCGTGGCTGTGAGTACGCGCACATACGCCCACTCGTCGGGCCCCAGGGGTTCGATGTCGCGCGTGGCCTGCACCACGCGCGGGTCCTCATCCGGGGTGAGCGTGAGCGCACGCTCCCCGCCGCGCACGAGCGCGGCCTCGCGCACCCCGTCCTCGGATGCGGCGCGCACGGTCAGGGTGCTCTTGCCCGCCGCGTTGTCAAAGGTCGCGTCCAGATAGATACGCCGCCGGGTGGTGGCATAGGTCCGGTGGGTCTGGATCGCGTCGTACACGGCCTCGCGCGTGAGCGCAGGAACGACCGCGGCCGTGAATCCCTGCGGATGCATCATGCCGAACAGCTCGAAATAGCGCCCCTGCTCGGAGGTGAGGTCGTCGCCCGGCCGTCCGTCATGGATGTCGCCGCCGCCCACGAATCCGAATCGGTAGCCGCGATTCAGCGCGTCGACCACGTGTCGGCCGGCTCGTTCGCCCCGGTTGAATCGGATCGGGCGCGGATTGCCCTGCTCGGCCGGGCATTCGCTGTTGCCCCACACCGAGTAGATTTCCACGGCCTTCTCGAACTGCGGGTTCCAGCCGTGGCTCCAGTCTGCGCCCAAGGGGGCGCTCGCGGTGTGGTGCGGAATGACCAGCGCCTCCACGCCCCGGAGTTTGTCCCACAGCTTGTCCAGGGTGTCGGCGCCCGGGTCGCGCGAGCGCAGGATGGGCCCATCGTCGCCGCGGAAGTAAATGTTGCGATGTCCGAAGTTGCCGGCCCCGTCGGGCCAGTTGTGGCTCGTCCATTCCTGGCCGACCAGGGTCGGGAACCGGCCGGGCTCGTTGAAGGCGTTCGTGACCGCCATGAAGTAGTCCCACTGCCAGTCGGTGAGGGGCTCGCTGTGGTCCGAGAGCGCGCCCCAGTCCAGGAACGCCTCGTCGCGCGCGAACCAGTAGAGCTCCTCCGGGCAGCGCAGCCCGTCGCTGAAGAAGCTCTGCCAGTGCGGGTCACCCCAGTACACGCGGCGGGCGGGCGGGTCTTCGGATACGTCCATGGCGTTCGCGGACGCGGTGAACCCGCCGGCCGGATCCGTGAAGCGGAGAAAATGCATGCCGGCCGCGGTCCAGCGGAACGGGCCGAAGCTGCGGATCGGGCGCGGATCGCCCGGATAGGCGCCTTGATCCTTGCCGTCGAAGGTGAGCGTCCTGGGCCCGTCCAGGGCCGGGTCGTCGTCGACCTCCAGGGCGCCGGTCCATTCCGGCAGCGTGTCGTCCAGGAATCGCAACCCGCGCGTGGCCAGATTGAACTGACTCTGTACGTTCGGCTTGCGGCGCAGGCAACAATCGGCGAGCTTCGGCTCCACGACCTCGCCGCGCAGCTTGATGCGCACATAGAAGGGCTCGCCGATCTGCACGCGCGACGGCGTCACGGCGAGCGCGCCGGTTGGGATCATTGCGCTTCCTTTCTGGCCGGGGGGTTCGCGGCGGCGTCGATGTCCACAGGGCACGGGGCGTGCATCAGTCCTGCTGAGGCGCGTCCGTGGCCGCGAACAGGGCCACCTGGCGCTTCATGTCCTGGTCTTCGGGCTCGAGGAAGTACGCGCTCTCGTCCTCGGTGCGCACGAGCCCGGCCTGCGCGTACTCGTCCAGGATGCGCCCGGCCTCAGCCGCGGACACCCCCAGCTCGCGGGCCAGGTCCCTGAGCGGCACCGCGGTGCCCTGGCGCTGTGCGCACGCGGCCATCAGCTTGCGCCTGGCGGGGGTGGCCACCAAGCGTTCGTACGCGGCCACCGCACCAGCCTGCGGCTCGGCGGCGGATTCCATGAGCTGGGCCTGGCGCTTGTTCATCTCTTGCAGGCGCGCGGCCAGGATGCGCGCGAGCTTGAGGGCCAGGGCCGGCGAGTAGTTGAAGAAGTCGACCACTTTCTCCTGCGGCACGCACAACAGCGACGAGTCCGCGGTCGCGACTACGGTGGCCGAGCGCGGTGCGCCCAGCAGCATGCTCATCTCGCCGAGGTAGGTGTCCTTCTGGTCGATCGTGGCGATGATCGTCTCGCCGCGGCGGATCTCGACCGCGCCGTCGAGCAGGATGTAGAGCTCTCGGCCCGCCTCGCCCTCGCGGAATACGGTCTCTCCGCGCTTGACCTTGCGCCGCAGCTGGTCGAGCAGCTTCTGGCGCTTCTGGTCCTTGTCGTCCGCAGCCATGGCCCTGCCTCCCGAGCCAATGTGACACAGGCAGTATAGCAGGCCGTAGCGGTCGGTGCAATCCGCGGGCGGCCCTCACGCGGACAAAGTGGCGCGCTGTTTGGTGCACTGCGCGAGCATCTCGGGCTCCGGCTCGCAGCCGGCGCCCGGGACGTCGGGCACTTTGAACTGGCCGGGCGCCGAGTGATGCATGCTCGGCGCCCCCAGGTCGCGCGCATAGAATCGCGTGGAAGGGAACAGGTCCGACGGGTACCGCATGTTGGGCAGGGTCGCCAGGGCCAGGCAATGGTGCGCGCCCACCGCGCTCTCGAGCATGCCGCCCACCCAGCAGGGGAGGCCCGCGGCCCGGCACACGTCGTGCACCGCTTTGGCCTGGGTGAGCCCGCCCACGCGGCCGGGCTTCACGTTCACCCAGCCGCACGCGCCGATCTGTGCGGCCTTGCGCGCCTTGGCGGGCGAAGTGATGCTCTCGTCCAGGCAGACGGGCGTGGCGAGCTCTTTCTGTAGCGCGGCGTGGTCGATCAAGTCGTCGTGGGCCAGGGGCTGCTCGATCATGGCCAGACCGAACCGGTCGAGCTCGCGCAGCATGGCGAGGTCGTCGAGCGTGTAGGCGCTGTTGCAGTCCACGTGCAGGCGGGCGTTCGGATACGCTTCGCGCACCGAAGAGAGCATGTCGAGCTCCCAGCCGGGGCGGAATTTCAGCTTGACGCGCGGATACCCCTGTTCAAGCGCCGTGCCCACCACGGCCACGAGGTCGTCGATCGAGTCCAGCACCCCGAAGTCCGCGCCCGCCTCCACCGTGGTCCGTTCGCCGCCGAGCAGGCGCCACAGGGGCTCGCCGCGTTCCTTCGCGTGCAGGTCCCACCAGGCTAGGTCGAACGCGGCCTTGGCGAAGTAGTTCCCCTTGATGCATGCGAGCTGGGCCTGAAGGTCGTCGCCGGAGGGGATGTCTTGGCCGAGCAGGCGGGGGGCCACGAACTCCCTGGCCACGACGAACTGGGTCAGAGCCGCCTCGGGCGAGTAGGCCGGCGCGGCCAGGGGCGTGGCCTCGCCCCAGCCGTAGAGCCCGCCCGAGCAGAGGCGCACGAGCACGCCCTCTACGCTCCAGTCCTCGCCGTAGGCCGTGCGGAAGGGATACACGAGCGGCATGGCCACGTGCACGATGTCAATGCGGTCGATATGCATGCTACCCTCGGACGACTCGACGCGCGCCTAGGCCTCGCCGCAGAGCGGAGAGATTCCGTTCATTTCGCCACCCAGGTTGTGCCCTCGGGCCCGTCCTTGAGTTCGATCCCGAGCTCGGCAAGGCGGCCGCGCACCTGGTCGGCGATGGCGTACTGCTTGGCCTCGCGGGCCTGGTTGCGCAGCCGCACGAGCGCGTCGACCAGAGGGACGGTCTCCCCCTGCGCCTGGCGCGGGCGCTCCAGGGGCAGGCCCAGCACGGTGAGGTGCGCCTCGATCGTGAGGCGCAAGGCCGCGAGCTCGCCCGGCTGCGCGCCTTCGCGCACCGCCCGGTTGGCCGTGCCCACCGCGTCATGCACGGCGGCCAGGGCCCGCGGCGTGTTGAAGTCGTCGTTCATGGCGTCACGGAACCGGCGGTCGATCTGCGCGGCCGCGTCCACGAGCGGGCCCGCGTCGGCCGCGCGCACGGGTGCCTCGCCGCCGATCGCCTCGCGCGTCGCGTCGAGCGCGTTGTAGATGCGGTCCAGCCCGCCGGCCGCGGTGCGCAGGCTCTCTTCGTGAAAGGCCAACGGCGCGCGGTAGTGCGTTCCCAGGATCCACAGCCGCACCGCGGCGGGCTGCTGCACGGCGAAGACCTCGTGCAACCAAAAGGCGTTGCCCTTGCTCTTGCCCATCTTTTCCTCTTCGCCGCTCGGGCGCACCACGGTCACGAACCCGTTGTGCATCCAATAGCGCACAAAGGCGCGGCCGGTGGCCGCTTCGGACTGGGCGATCTCATTCTCGTGGTGGGGAAAGGTGAGGTCCGACCCGCCGCCGTGGATGTCGAGCTGGAAGTCGCAGTACTTGCCGCTCATGGCCGAGCACTCGATGTGCCAGCCCGGCCGGCCGGCCCCCCACGGGCTGTCCCACGCGGGCTCGCCGGGCTTGCTGGCCTTCCACAGGGCGAAGTCCTGGGCGTGGCGCTTGTCCGGGTCCTGCTCCACGCGGTGCTCCACGGTCTCGTCGTCCGCGGTGCGCCCGGACAGCTTGCCGTAGTCCGGGAACCGGCTCACGTCGAACCAAACGCCGCGGTCGGTGCGGTAGGCCACGCCCTTGTCCTCCAGGGCGCGCACGAGCGCGATCATGTCCGGGATGTGCTCCGTGGCCTTGGGCCGGACCGTGGGCGCGCGTACGCCCAGGGCGGCCATGTCGCGCTCGTACTCGTCCTGGTAGCGTTGGGCGAGCCGTTCGCACGACGTGCCCAGCTCGTTCGCGCGCGCGATAATCTTGTCGTCGATGTCCGTGATGTTGCTGATGAAGGTGACCGCGTACCCCGCGTACTCCAGGTACCGGCGGATCGTGTCGAAGCACACCGCGGGCCGCGCGTGCCCGATGTGGCAGCGGTCGTACACCGTGGGCCCGCACACGTACATGCGCACCCGTCCGGGGTCGATCGTCTTCAGCGGGACCTTGTCCCGCGCCTGCGTGCTGTACACGTGGATCGGTTCCATGGCGTCTCCTCGCGGCCTGTAGGCGCACAGCATAGCGCCGGCACGGCATGTGCGTCAAGCGGGGCGCTCAGCGCGGGCGTCGAGCCAGGAGCACGGTCTCGCGCGGGGCCACGTCCTCGAGGCCGCCCAGGCGCCGCCCGGGCCCGAAGGTGCGCGCGACGAGAAGCTCGTCCACCGTCAGGCCGCAGGCCGCGCAGCGCTCGGCGGCCAACAGATCCGCGGGCAGGTACGTCCCGCAGAAGCGCGCGCCAGCCAGCACCAGACCCATGAGCGCGCCCGGAGCAAGCACGGCGGCGCTTGCGTCGATCGCCTTGTCGAGCTCCGCCACATACCGGCGTACCAGGCCCGCCTCCTTGCGCCGACCCGCCCGGGCGAGCTGCTGGGCGGCCTCGTCCCCGGCCGGGTGGAGGTCCTCGCGTGGGCCGCGCGCTCGTGCCTCACGCCGCGCGGGGATCTGGTCCCGACGCGCGGGCCGCGCGTTGTGGTCCGCGTGCCAGAGCCGCTCCAGGGGGCGGACCTGGCGAGCATAGTCGTAGCGGCCCAAGTACGGCGGGCTGGTGAGAATGCCCCCGACCGCCCCCGCACGCAGCGGCAGGCTGCGCGCGTCGGCCTGTATCGCGTGGCCCAGGGGGTCGGGTGCATGGGCGCGGTCCTGGCAAATCACGGTTGCGCAGTCTGTTACAAGCGTTGGGAAGTCCGGGTCGTCCCGCCGCGGACGACCGTCGGCGCGCACCGTGCGCGCAGCAGCGAGCAGGACTGCGGCCCGGTCCAGGGGGGTGCGGGCCTGTTGCCAGGCGCGCTGCGGCTCGGCGGGCACGGGCCCTCGCGCAAAGGACGGGTCTTGTTCGTAGGCACGCAGACGCAGGCGCACCTCGGTGAGGAACACGAGGCTGCCGATGGACTCGACGGCCAGGGCAGGCCGGCCGCGCCGCGCGCATGCAAGGGCCGTGGTGCCGCTTCCGGAGAACGGGTCGAGGATCGGTCCTTGCGGGGCGGGGCTCCGTTCGAGGAACCAGTCGACGAGCGCGGGGCTGAATCCCTGCCGGTAGGGAAGCCACCGGTGCAGGGGCGCCGCCTCGGCCTCGCGATGGACCACGAGGCGGGCGAGCTCGGGTGCGAGCGCCAGGCGCGCGTACCAGGCGCGTTCGAGCCGTTCGCGCGCGGCGGCCTCGTGGCGCTGACGCGCGCGCACCTGGGGGTTGCGGTCGCGACGGCGGCGTCTGGGGGACATGCGGCGTTCCCTGGGCCGGGCCGAGCCCCTAGCGTGCGCTGCGGTCTCTGCCGAACGGGATCAGGTTGCGCAGGTTGCGCACGACGTCGAGCGCGTCGCCACGCTCGAGGCAGCCCAGGGTTTCGGAGAGCTGGTACTCGGTGGCAAGCCGCACGATGCGCTCGCGCAGAGCCTCGTCGTCCGGGTGCTCGGCGAGCTGGGCCATGAGCGCGTGCGCCTTGCCCTGGGCCCACGCCCGGGCCACGTCGGGGTGGTCGGCGTTCTCCCGCGGCAACATGGTGCGGAAGAAAAACTCCCGCGGCCCGTCCGCGCCCAGTCCGGCCAGCCGCATGGTGACCGTGCGGCCCGCGGCGCTGCGGCCCACGATGACCAGGGGATGCGCGCAGTATAGGTTCGGCAGCACCTGGGGGTAGACCTCCTGCGGCTCCAGGTTCGCGTAGTTGAGCACCACGTGGGTGAGCACGGGTGCGCGGTACTGCTCGGCGAACTCGCTGAATCGGTCCTGGGCCGTGTCCAGCGCGGGCGCTTCCTCATGGAAGCCGCGCGATCGGTAGGAGAGTAACCGGAGCAAATACCGGTTCCCGTCCGGCCCTGCATCGAACGTGAAGATGGAGAAGTT
>Ga0180432_10002647_pt1 | contig 26724 bp, 19 predicted proteins | sample SS_ome_10_FD_132414 | JGI IMG/M metagenome (GOLD analysis project Ga0180432, IMG submission 132414) | Hypersaline lake sediment archaeal communities from the Salton Sea, California, USA - SS_1_MS_2 metaG | ecosystem: Environmental > Aquatic > Non-marine Saline and Alkaline > Hypersaline >... | reverse complement strand
TTCAAGCCGGCCGGAGGAGTGCGCTCGATCCACTGGATGGGACACATCCGGATGATGGCCGCCGTACAACCGTTTCTTTCGGGAGCGATCTCGAAGACGGTCAACATGCCCCACGAGGCCGACCCGGAGGATATCGAGAAGGCCTATGTCGAAGGCTGGCGGCTGGGTCTGAAAGCCCTGGCTGTCTACCGCGACGGGTGCAAGCGCACCCAGCCCCTGAACGTGACCAGGGAGGGTGGAACCGCAGCCGCGCCGCCCCCCCCGGCACCGGGAACGATGACGGACACGGGGCGGCCGATCCGGCGCCGGCTGCCCGAGGAGCGCCGGGCCGTGACCCACAAGTTCACCGTGGCCGGCCACGAAGGCTACATTACGGTGGGCATGTACGAGGACGGTACCCCCGGCGAGATCTTTATCGTCATGGCCAAAGAAGGCTCGACGATTTCGGGCCTGATGGACACCATCGCCACCATGGCCAGTATCTCTCTGCAGTACGGCGTGCCGCTCGAAGCACTGGTGAACAAGTTCAGCCACATGAGGTTCGAACCGGCCGGATTCACCCAGAACCGCGAAATACCGATCGCGAAATCGATCATCGACTACGTCTTCCGCTGGCTGGCGCTGAAATTCCTCTCTCCTGCGGCGCCGATCGAGACGGGAGAAGAGGAACCGGATGAGGCGGCCGACACCGCCGCCCAACCATCCGACTCCGACACTGAAATCGAGGCGGATGAGGAAACCGAAGCGGCCGGACAGGAAAATCCGTCGACCGCCGGTCTGGATGACGAACCGCGTGCGGGTTTCGTTCCCCCCGACGCCGATGTCAGCGACCTGTCGCTGGTACAGTCACAGGCCGACGCCCCCTCCTGCTACAACTGCGGCAGCATCATGGTCCGCAGCGGTTCGTGCTACAAGTGCCTGAACTGCGGCGCCACCAGCGGCTGCTCCTGAGATCGTCGGCATTCGGTTCCAGGGCCGTCGGGACTCAGAGCAGGGCTCCGGCGGCGGCCGGGATTCAGGTCTGTTCCTGCGTGAGATTTGCCCAGGCTGCGGTAACCGTAGCTCCCAGATAGAACGTCTGAGCGATATAGAAGACCCATACCATCAGTACCAGCAGTGATCCGGCCGCACTGTAGAGGGTGGTGATCGTGGTGCTTTGTCTGAAGTAGATTCCCAGGAGGATCTTCCCGAGCACGAACAGGGTGGCGGTCACAGCCGAACCGGGAAGAATGATCCGCCATCTCATCCGGCCGCTGGGGAGAACTCGGAAAATGAGCAGGATGAAGAACCAGGCGGTGATCCAGGACACGGATATATCCCCGATGGTGGTGATGGTATCCGAGAGGGACGGTACCGCGGCGGCGGCAAGCGAAAGGATGATGGTTGAAACAGCCTGGAGAAAGAAGAGCACGATCAGGCAGAGCTCGATCACGAGAGTGAAGAGCATTGAGAACCAGCGACCGATAACGATATCCCTGACCTGGTTGTTGCCGGTTGTCAGACCCCAGAGACGGCTGAGGGTTCGGCGCAGGAGATTGAACATGGATGAGGCTGAATAGAGCAGAATCATGATACCGAAAATAGAGAATCCCCAGCCTGAGCCCGATGAAGCTGCGGCGACGATGCTCTGGATGGATTGAGCAATTCTCTCTCCGGTCAGAGAGACAAGGGTTAAAAAGATATCGTTCCGGGCGGCATCGTCGCCGAGCACCGCTCCGAGCAGCATGAACGAGAAATAAACCAGCGGGACAAAGGAGATCATGACATAGAACGAGAGTGCCGCCCCCATCTGCCACACGTCATTGGTTTGGTGGATCCGCACCGCCCGATCGAGGACCGATCGCCATCGGTTTTCCCTCACCAATTCCCCCTCTCTTCGGAACCCACATTCCCGATCGTCCGGCAGGGGACAGGTTCTCCTGTCACGATTCGGGATTGAATGATACACTTGCCGGGCTCAGTTTCTCCAGAACTACGCTGGCCCGGTCGCTCACCATAGCTGCCAGTGGATTTGTCGTGACCGTCGGTGAAATCAGGCTCTGACAGTATGCACAAAGGAAGGCGCATGATGTCTGGACGAAGGAAGATGACCACGGGGATGGTAGTTGTATCCGGTATCTGCGTTCTCCTTGCCGTCGGGCTCATTGCCGGCTGTGCCGGCTCGACGGCCGGGAGCGGCGCCGCCCCCGCCCGGGAGGCGGCTGTGCCCGAGGCGGATTTCGCCGGCACCTGGAAGGGGCCCTTTTCGATCAGTATGGGGGGTGGGGATGTCGTCCTGACGCTGGAGCGGGCCGGGGAGTCGTACACCGGCCGCGCGGCGGTGGATTTCGAGGGGATGGTCATGGAGGGATCGATCTACCGCCAGACCTTCGAGGGCACCGGCTGCAGCTTCTGGGTAAGCCTCGATATCTACGATGTGCATATGACCGGCCGGATCGAGGAGGGGCACCTGCGGGGCGAGATGGAAGTGTTCATGGAGAGCGAGATGGTCGAAACCGGGAGTTTCGTTCTCAAGAAAGACTGAGACAACCGGCGTTTCGCTGCCGGCCGGCAGGTGCTATTCGACCGTTTCACCCCGGATCAGGTCGGCCAGCCGGCCGGAAAGTGACACCCGTCCGACGGCGGTCACCAGGGTGATGCCGGGGGGGATGTCCTCTTCGGCAGCCGGTTCTTCCACGGCCGCGACCTCGACGACGACCCCCGGCTTCAAACCCCGTTCGGCCAGTTCGGCCAGGTGCTCCGAATCCTGAGTCAGTAGACGGGAGATGCGGAAACGGCTTCCCGGCGCGGCGCGAGACAGTCGCCGGCTCGGGGTCTGCGGCAGGGTTCCCTCGGCCGATGGGATCGGATCGCCGTGCGGGTCGTGGGTCGGGCGACCGAGCAGCGCGTCGAGCCGCTCGACGAAGCGGTCGGAAACGGCATGCTCGAGAACTTCGGCCTCGGCGTGAACCTCGTCCCAGCTGTAGCCCAGGTGTTCGACCATCAGGGTCTCGATCAGGCGATGTCGGCGGACCAGCCGGAGTGCGATCCCGGTTCCTTCGGCGGTCAGGGTCGCGCCGTAGTACCGTTCGTGGTGCACCAGGCCGAGTTCGTGGAGTCGGGACAGCATCTCGGAGACGCTGGGCGCCGACACCCCCAGGCGTTCGGCCAGATCCCGGGTCGAGACCGATTCGTCCTCCCCCAGGATCCAGATCGCTTTCAGGTAATCCCCGACCGACTCGGAGACACCCGTGCCTGCTGCTTCGGGGTTGGCCATGCCCGATACAAAGCAGGCCCGGGATGCGGTCGTCAAGGGGGAAGGCTCTCGTGTCATGCCATGTGACACCTGTTGCGTGGCAGGGCACCAGGTTCCGCTTGCTCCGGCGGGTCATGAGTGCCCTACAATGGCGCCAGAGACGGCAGAGCAGCTCCGCGACCGGACACGCCGTCGGCGGGCGGTTGCAGCGCCAACCGGCCGCGGACCAACGATCGGGAGAACGACGTGGGAACCAGGGAGATCACACCCGACTACTTCAATGGACATCTGATCGTGGCCGCCACCCGGGTGCTCGAGCACCGCGGGGGGCGGCCGCCGACCATGGAGGAGATCGGCACCCTGCTCGGAATTTCGCACGAGGTGGTGGGAGCGGTGGCCCGGGCCCTGGAGAGCCATGGCATAGTAAAGATCCACACCACCCCTTTCGATACCCGCATCGAAGTGGACGATCACACCGCCCTCGAGGAACTGCCCCGTGACGGCTCGGGCGGCGCCATGAAGGAAGAAATCGACGCCTTCCGCCAGCGCACCCGGGAGAAGCAGGAGAAGATGGACACTCTCTTCGACGGGGGTGAGTACCAGAAGAAAAAAGCCGAGAAACACGCCGGACTCGACGCCCAGCTCAAAGAGTGGCAGAAAAAACGGGCCATCAATCCATTCGCAGGATCAGCGGAAGATGAGTCGGGCTCGGGAGTCGAGAGTGAAGCAGATGAGGAGGCGGGGGAGGAATCCCCGGATGAACCGGAGGTAAATTGAGCGTACCCATCTCCGATACGAATTGCCTATACTGTCCCGGCGAACGGAGGGCGGTGCCCCTGGTCCCGGCGGTTTCGCCCGGTCAGCCAGACAAGACATGACACCGTGAGGTGCGGCAGCCGAGATCCCGACATTCGATGATTCTGGAACGACATCCCCTCAGACTGACCCTCTCACTCTTCCTCTTTCTCCTGATTCTCTGGTCGCTTGCCTCAGGGCACTACACCCCCCTGCTCATCAGCTTCGGGATCATATCGTGCGCCTTCGTGGTGCTGCTCAGCTGGCGGATGGGCACTCTCGACTCCGAGGCGATGCCGACTCATATGTTGTGGGGAGCAGTGCGCTACGTGCCCTGGCTGGCCCGGGCGGTTTTCCAGGCCAACCTCGATGTGGCCCGGCGGGTGCTCAGCCGCCGCCCCGACCTGACCCCCCGCATCATCGAGGCCCCCACCACGCAGAAGACCGACCTCGGGCGAGTGCTGTTCGCCAACTCCATTACCCTGACCCCCGGCACCGTTTCGATCCGGGTTCACCCCGACCGGATCGTGGTTCACGCCATCGCCTCCGAAGCCGCCGAGGAACTGCTGGAGGGTGAGATGGACTCCCAGGTCACCCGCATGGAGGGCCTGGCCTGATGCTCTCGATGTTCGGAGCCGCCATGGCCGCCCTGCTGGTCTGCATGGTCCTGACCCTGCTGCGGGCCTTCCTGGGGCCGACCGTTTTCGACCGCATCCTGGCGGTGAACAGTTTCGGCACCAAGACGGTGCTGGTGATCGCGCTCTTCAACTTCCTGACCGGGCGGCCCGAGTTTCTCGATCTGGCCATGGTCTACGCCCTGATCAACTTCCTGGGCACGATGGCGGCCATGAAGTTCGTGCGATTCGGCGATCTGGCGGGGATGGAAAAGCCCGATACCGAGGAGGTCTACTGAGCATGGCGACCCTGCTCGACATCCTCAGCTGGGTCCTCCTGATTTCGGGCGCCTTTTTCGTTGTGATCGGCGGCATCGGTCTGGTGCGCCTGCCCGACTTCTACACCCGTATCCATGCCGCCGGGATGACCGACACCCTCGGTTCGTGGCTGATCCTGCTGGGGCTGATGCTGCAATCCGGTTCCTTCCTGGTCTTCATCAAACTGGTCATGATTCTCTTCTTCCTGCTGCTCACCAGCCCCCTCTCGAGTCACCTGCTCGCCAAGGCGGCCTGGCTCGACGGCCTGCCGCCCTGGAGCCCCGGGGCCGCGGAGGGAGGTGAGGAGCGATGATCATGGTCGTCCACATCGTTCTCTTCATCTTCCTGGCGGCGGTGGCCGTGGCGGTGGTGCGCCTGCGTGATCTCTTTGCGGCGGTGATGCTGGCCGGGATCTTCAGCCTGCTCTCGGCCACGCTGTTCACCGTCATGGATGCGGTGGATGTGGCCTTCACCGAAGCCGCGGTCGGAGCGGGGATCTCGACCATTCTGATGCTCGGCACCCTGGCCCTTACCGTCCGGCGCGAGAAACCCGAATACAACCGTCCCCGGCCCCTGGCCCTGCTGGCGGTCCTCTTCACGGGCGCCGTGCTCGTCTACGGCACCCTCGACATGCCGCGCTACGGCGATCCCGAGGCTCCCATTCATCACTATATGGCACCCCGCTTCATCGAGGACTCCCCGGTCGAAATCGGCATTCCCAACGAGGTCACCTCGGTCCTGGCTTCCTACCGGGGTTATGACACCTGGGGGGAGACGACGGTGATCTTCACCGCCGCCATCGGGGTCATTCTCCTGCTCGGAGGCTCGCCGGGGGTGCGCCGGCGCCTGCGTCACGCTTCGGACGGTACTCTGCCGGGAGATGACGCATGATCCGCCACGTCATCCCCCGCGCGGTGGGCAAGCTGCTCATTCCCCTGATCATGCTTTTCGCCCTCTACGTGCAGTTCCACGGTGATTACGGCCCCGGGGGCGGGTTCCAGGCCGGGGTCATCTTCGGAGCCGGGATCATTCTCTACGCCCTGCTCTTCGGGCTGGACCGGGCCCGCCGGGTCTTCCGGCCGCGCGTGCTGCAGATCTTCATTTCCCTGGGAGTGCTGCTCTACGGTTCGGTCGGTATCGCCGCCATGCTCAAGGGGGGCGATTTCCTCAATTACAGCGTGCTGGCCCACGATCCGGTCCACGGCCAGCACCTGGGGATCCTGCTGGTTGAACTGGGGGTCGGCATCACCGTAGCGGCGGTGATGGCCACCATCTTCTTCCTCTTCGCGGGCTGGCGCCGGGAGGCCAGTGATGGCTGAACTGGCCGGGCTGATCCACTACTGGGTCGTCATCGTCCTGATGATGATCGGGCTGTACACCGTCATCTCGAAGGGAAACCTGGTCAAGAAGGTCATCGGTCTGAACATCTTCCAGGTCTCGGTGATCATGTTCTTCGTCTCCATGGGCAAGGTGCGGGGGGGTACGGCCCCGATCTTCGCCGAGGGGATCGAGATCTATTCCAATCCGGTCCCGCACGTCTTGATGCTGACCGCGATCGTGGTGGCCGTCGCCACGACCGCCTTCGCGCTGGGTCTGATCGTGCGCATCCGCGACGCCTACGGAACGATCGAAGAGGACGAGATCGGCCTGATCGAGACCGCGGCCGGTCCCGGGGGTGAGATCGCGCCCGTCGAGGCGCAGGCGGAGGCTGAAGCGGGTCCGGAGGCTGACTCAGATGAGGACTCCGAGTCCGCTACGCAAGCCGGTCCGGATGCGGGGGGAGCCTCCTGATGCACGCCTCCGAAGGCTTCAACCTGGTCCACAACCTGCCCGCCCTCGAGATCGCGGTGCCTCTCTTGAGCGCCACCCTGATCGTCATCATCCGCCGGGCCCGCTGGGCGTGGGCCCTGGCCACCCTGGTGACCTGGTCGGCCTTCGCCGGTGCGATCGTCCTGCTGCAGCAGGTCCTGCGCCACGGCACGATCAGCTACACCCAGGGGGGCTGGGCGCCGCCGTGGGGGATCGAGCTGCGGATCGACCTTTTGAACGCCCTGGTTCTGCTGATCGTGACCGGGATCTGCGCCGTGGTCATCCTCACCGGCCCGCGCACCCTGCCCCCCGAAGTGCCCGAAAAGCGCCACTACCTCATCTACGCCACGATGCTGCTCTGCATGACCGGCCTGGCCGGCATGACCGTGACCGGCGATGCTTTCAACATCTTCGTCTTCCTCGAGATCTCCTCCCTCTCGGCCTACGCCCTGGTCAGCCAGGGCGCCACCCGGCGGGCTCTGACCTCGTCGATCCAGTACCTGGTGATGGGAACCATCGGCGGCACCTTCCTGCTGCTGGGCATCGGTATGCTCTATATGGTCACCGGAACCCTCAACCTGGTCGACATCGCCGCCCGGCTGGCCGAACTGGGACCCAACCGCACCGTGCTGGTGGCCCTGGCCTGTATTACCATCGGCACCAGCATCAAGCTGGCCGTCTTCCCCCTGCACATCTGGCTGCCCAACGCCTACACCTACGCCCCGGCGATGGTCACGGCGGTGATTGCCGCCACCGCCACCAAGGTCGCTTTTTACGTTCTCACCCGTTTCGTCTTCACCGTTTTCGGGGCCGAACTGGCCTTCGGTCATCTGCAGCTCGACCTGGTGCTGATGCCGCTGGCCCTGCTGGCCATGTTCGCCGGCTCGCTGGTGGCCATCTTCCAGAGCGACATCAAACGCCTGCTGGCCTATTCGAGCGTGGCCCAGATCGGGTACATGGTTCTGGGGCTGAGCCTGGCCAACGAGGCGGGGCTGACCGGCGGAATCGTGCACCTGTTCAACCACGCCCTGATGAAGAGCGGGCTCTTCCTGGTGATGGCGGCGGTCCTGCTGCGCACCGGGGCCACCACCCTGGAGGCGGTGCGGGGTCTGGGCCGGCGCATGCCCTGGACCATGGCGGCTTTCACGGTCGGCGGCCTGAGCCTGATCGGGGTGCCTTTGACGGTCGGGTTCGTGAGCAAGTGGTACCTGGTCAAGGGTGCTCTCGAGGCGGGCCTGTGGCCGGTGGCGGTCCTGATCCTGCTCAGCAGCCTACTGGCCATCGTCTACATCTGGCGGGTCATCGAAGCAGCCTACTTCCAATCCGCCCCGGCCGATGCGCCGGAAGTGCGTGAGGCCCCGCTGAGCGTGCTGATCCCGCTCTGGGTGCTGATCGGGGGCGCGCTCGTCTTCGGGGTGTTCACTCAGCTGAGTGTCGGTACCGCCGGCGGAGCCGCCCGCCTGCTCCTGGGGGTCGGAGGGTGAGCGCGCCGACGATGTCAGCCCTGGCCGTGCTCTGGCCGCTGGCCGGAGCGGTGGTGGTGGTGCTCCTGCGCCGCTGGCCCAACCTGCGCGAGGCCGCCAGTCTGCTCACCGGGATCAGCCTCTTTACCCTGATTCTCACGATCGTCGCTCCCGAGGTCGCCGCCGGCGGCCGCCCGGGGCTGACGGTGGTCGAGGTCCTGCCCGGGCTGGCACTCGCCTTCGAGGTCGAACCCCTCGGTCTGCTCTTCAGCCTGGTGGCCTCGGGACTGTGGATCGTCACCACTCTCTACTCGATCGGCTACATGCGCGGCCACGGCGAGCAGCACCAGACCCGCTTCTATGTCTGCTTCGCGGTAGCCATCACCGGAGCGGTGGGAGTGGCCTTTGCGGCCAATGTCTTCACTCTCTTCATCTTCTATGAGCTGATCACCCTCTCGACCTATCCCCTGGTGACCCACCACGGCACCGAAGCGGCCAAACGGGCCGGCCGGACCTACCTCGGCATCCTCATGGGTACCAGCATCGCCCTGCTCCTGCTGGCCCTGATCTGGACTCAGCTGGCCGCCGGCACGACCGATTTCCGTCCCGGCGGCATCCTGGCCGGCCGGGTCGAGGGGTGGCATCTGGGGGTGCTTCTGGCCCTGTACGCCTTCGGCACCGGCAAGGCCGCCCTGATGCCCTTCCATCGCTGGTTACCCGCGGCGATGGTGGCCCCGACCCCGGTCAGCGCCCTGCTGCATGCCGTGGCGGTGGTCAAGGCCGGGGTTTTTACGGTCATGAAGGTGATCGTCTACATCTTCGGGACCGATCTGTTGAGCTCCACCGGGGCGGCGGACTGGCTCACCTGGGTGGCGGCCGCCACCATCCTGATCGCCTCGGGCGTCGCCATGACCCGCGACAACCTGAAAGCCCGGCTGGCTTACTCCACCGTCAGCCAGCTCTCCTACATCGTGCTCGGCGCCGCCCTGGCCACGGGGACCAGTGTGATCGGAGGCAGTCTGCACATCGCCATGCACGCCTTCGGCAAGATCACCCTCTTCTTCTGCGCCGGAGCCATCCTGGTCGGGGCCCACAAGAGCGAGGTGAGCCAGATGGACGGTCTGGGGCGGCGCATGCCGTTGACCTTCCTCGCTTTTTTCATCGGTTCGGTGAGCGTGATCGGTCTGCCCCCGATGGGCGGGTCGTGGAGCAAGTGGTTCCTGGCCCTGGGAGCGGCCGAGGGCGGTCAGGGGATCATGATCGGGGTGCTGATGGTCAGCTCTCTGCTCAGCATCGGCTACCTGATGCCGGTCGTGGGGCGGGCCTTCTTCCGGCCCCTGCCCGAGTCCGAGGATCACGGGGGTCGTGACCACGGGCCCGATGCCGGACACGGGCCGGTGATACACGACCATCACGAGGTCGAAGAACCGGACCGCAGCTGGTGGCAGCGCCTGCTGGGGACCGAGAAGATGCTCCCCCACTGGCACGTGGGCGAGGGCATCCGCGAAGCCCCCGTACTCTGCGTGCTGGCGCCGATGCTCACGGCCCTGGGTTGCATCCTGCTCTTCTTTTTCGCCCGGGATCTCTACACCCTTCTGAGCGGGATCGGCCGATGAAGAACGACGAACGCCGATACTGGCTCGACGAGCCCCGCAACGTGCGCAAGATCGTCTACGCCCTCTTCGCACTCTGCGCCGGTCTGATCGCCGCCGATCTCTTCGTGCACCATCACGGCCATTTCCCCTTCGAGCAGTGGTTCGGCTTCTTCGGCTTCTATGGTTTCTTCTCCTGCGTGGGGCTGGTTCTGGCGGCCAAGGGTCTACGGGCTTTGCTCAAGCGCAGCGAGGACTACTACTCCCGCGACAGTCTCGATGCCTGGGGCCGGAGCACCGGCTGGGGGGTCGAGTCCGATCCGGGCTCCTCCGAAGAGGACGACCGGTTCGAGGCTGAAGAGCCCGAGGCCGAACAGGCCGGGGAGGAGGGGCTCCATGCTTGAGCACCTGCCCCCCGGCAGCCTGCTGATCCTCGGCTCGCTCTTCTTCATCATTCTGCGTGGTCGGGCACAGAAGGTCTGGTTGATCGTGCTGCCGATCGTGAGCGCGATTCACCTGCTCACCTTTTCCGCCGGTACGGTGGTCTCTTTCAACCTTTTCGGTTACGAGCTGGCACCGATCCGGATCGACCGTCTCAGCCTGGTCTGGGGTTACATCTTCCACATCTCGGCTCTGCTCAGCGCCATCTTCGCCTTGCACGTCAATGACCGCACCGAGCACATCGCGGCCATGATGTACGTGGGCAGCGCCCTGAGCGCGGTCTTCGCCGGCGATCTGATCACCCTCTTCGTTTTCTGGGAACTGACCGCGGTGACTTCGGTCTTCCTGATCTGGGCCCGGCGGACCGAGACCGCTTACCGGGCCGGGATGCGCTACCTGGTGATCCAGGTCGGCTCGGGAGTGCTGCTGCTGGCGGGGATCATCCTCCACTATCACGCCACCGGCTCGCTGGCCTTCGACCAGCTCATCGGTGCCGACGGGCGGCTGGCCACGGCCGGGCCCGGAGTGCTGCTCATCTTCCTGGCCTTCGGGATCAAGGCCGCCTTTCCCCTGTTGCACAACTGGCTGCAGGACGCCTACCCCGAGGCGACCGTGTCGGGAACGGTTTTCCTGAGCGCCTTCACCACCAAGCTGGCCATCTATGCCCTGGCCCGCGGCTTCGCGGGGACCGAGATCCTGGTCTGGATCGGGGCCATCATGACGGCCTTCCCGATCTTCTACGCCGTCATCGAAAACGATCTGCGCCGGGTGCTGGCCTACAGCCTGAACAACCAGCTCGGCTTCATGGTAGTTGGGATCGGGATCGGCTCGGCTCTGTCCCTGAACGGCACCGCCGCCCACGCTTTTGCCCACATCCTCTACAAGGCCCTGCTCTTCATGTCGATGGGAGCCGTTCTCTACCGCACCGGCACGATCAAGGGCTCGGAGCTGGGGGGTCTGTACAAGACCATGCCGTGGACGGCGGTCTTCTGCTCGGTGGGGGCGGCCTCGATCTCGGCCTTTCCCCTGTTCAGCGGTTTCGTTTCGAAGTCGCTGATCATGAGCGCGGCGGCCGGCGAGCACAGGATCGCCATCTGGCTCATTCTTCTCTTCGCTTCAGCCGGTGTCTTCCACCACTCGGGGATCAAGATCCCCTTCTTCGCCTTCTTCGCCCACGATTCGGGCCGGCGCCCGAAAGAGGCCCCGCCGCACATGCTCCTGTCGATGGGGATCACCGCCGCCCTCTGCATCCTGATCGGCATCTTCCCCGGCCCGCTCTACCGCATCCTGCCCTTCCCCGTGGACTACAATGCCTATGCCGGGGGCCACGTCCTGACCCAGATGCAGCTGCTGGTCCTCTCGGCCCTGGCCTTCACGGTCCTCAAATTGACCGGGATCTATCCCCCCGAGCTGCGCTCGACCAACCTCGATTCCGACTGGGCGTACCGGCGTCTGCTGCCGTCCGTGGTGCGGGTTTGCCTGACGGTCGGGAGCCAGGCTCGGGCCGAACTGACGGCCGCAGCCCGTTCGGCGGGGCGGTGGATCTATGGCCTGGTCTTCCGTCTCCACGGCCCCGAGGGAGTCTTCGCCCGCACCTGGTCGACCGGATCCATCGCCATCTGGGCGGTCCTCGGGCTGGGCTTGTACCTGCTGCTCTACTTCCTGCTCTAGTCTGACCGGGGAGTCTGCCATGATCTCTCTCCAGCGGTGCGGTCGCCGATCATGTCGATCTATCCTGACGGCGTTCCTGATCACGCTCCCGCTTCTGCTCCTCCCGGCCTGTTCGGCGCCCGATTCCCGCCTGGTCGAGATCGAGGGGGTGATGCACGTGCGCAATCCGGCCGCACCCGCCCGGCCCGACCTGCAGGTGGAGTTAGAACCACTTTTCAGAATCGGTTCGGCCGAGGGCGAGGAGGAAACGATTTTCAGCGCCATCAGTGCCCTGGGGGTCGCTCCGGAGGGCCAGATCTGTCTGCTCGATTACCGGAGTTACGAGGTGCGGGTCTTTACACCCGAGGGGGTCTTCTCCCACGACTTTGGAGGCCGCGGGCAGGGCCCGGGGGAGTTCGACCTGGTACCTCCGGAAGGGATGAGCCTCGACCCGGACAGCCGGATCTGGATCGCCGATATCGGCCGCAACCGGATCGTTGTTCACACCCTCGCGGGGGAGCTGGTACGGACGATCGCACCGACTACCCCGATCCCGGAATTCATCAAACCCTTCGGAACCGGCTATTACGGGATTGTCGACCGGAACACATCTCTACCCGGAGGGATGGAGATCGAGACAACGTACTGCCTGATCCGCTATTCGATTGCGGGGGATTCGCTGGGTGAGATCATGTCGAGCCGGGCGGTCGTGAATCCCAGCCATATGCAAAGCAGCGTTCAGACTTCAGCCTATCCGATCTACTGTCTCGACCGGGCCGGGCGGATCTGGCAGAGCCGCTGGCGAACCGATGCCTACGAACTCAATGTCTGGTCTGAAAGCGGCGAAATCGTTCGGATCGTCGAGGTGGCGGCCGGCCCGGTCCGCAAATCAGATGGAGAAATCGCCCGGGAAGAGGCCATGTTCGAACGGATCTGGAGCATGCTTCCCGAGCGCCCGGACGATCTCGAGGTGCCCGAGATCGATCCCCTCAAACCCTTCTTCTCCACCCTGACGGCCGATCCGCGGGGCCTGATCTGGGTGCTCGTCAACCGCAGCGGCATTGCCGAACGCACGGCTTTCGATCTCTTCAGCCCCGAGGGGTTCTATCTGAAACGGATCGAGGTGCCGGGGCCGGGCAGTATCGAGCACGCCGTGATCGGGACCGATCGGGCGTACTTCGCCGGATCAGATGCCGACGGGGTACCCTGTCTTTCTGTCTTCGCTCTGGCGATCGGAAACTGAGAGCGTCGGACACCCCCGGGCCGGTCCGGCGGCTACCCCGCTCGCCTGCCGTTCGACCTCAGAAACGGATCCGGATTCCCGTGTTGATGATCAGGGGAGTCTCGTAGTAGTGGGAGCGGTCCCAGTGATCGCTGGTGTTGCCGGCCTCGAGACCGGGATCGTCGGCCCGGCCGGTGCGGGAATAGACCAGCAGGACGTTGCGGCGATCGAAGAGATTGCGCACGTCGGCGAACAGGTCGAGATCGAGCCCGAAGAGAGCGATCTCTCGATCCAGGCGCAGGTCGGCCCGTAGCGTCCACGGCATCCGCTCCGAGAGACAGCCTTCCTCCTCGCCGGCACTGTTGACGGGCGTGAATGGACGTCCCGATGCCGCCCGTACGATCAGCCCGGCCGAAAACCGCTCGAAGGGGTGCAGGCCGGCCAGCTGCGGGCCCTCGCCTTTGCCGACATGCAGGGTCAGCAGACCGGTGACGGTATGGGTTCTGTCCCACGGGACCGGGCCGTATCTCTTCGGCATCTCCTGCAGGCTCTGTTGTTCGACATAACCGGTCCAGGGATCGGCGCGGTTGTACTCGCTCTCGAGTGCGGTGTATTCCAGGTGCCCGCTCCAGATACCCCGCCAGCGTCGTTGCAGGCGCAACGAGAAGGCCCGGATGCGGGCGGTATCGACGTTCAGGAAGACGGTGTAATCGTAGGGATTGCTCACTCCGGCGAAAAAAGCCGGTACATACTCGGTGCTGGCCAGGTTGCGCATGTCCCGGGCCCGGAAAGCCGCTTCCATCACCAGGTCGCGGGTGAGCAGGTGCCGCAGTCCGCAGGTGAAAATGACGCTCGTTTCCGGTCCCAGCGCGGGATTGCCGATCAGGGGCAGGGGGTCCTCCAGGGTACCCTGCGTGTAGAGCATCCACCAGGGTGGGGGGCTCGCATAGTGCCCGTAGCCGGTATACACCACCGACCGCTCCGAGAGGGGGAAGGTGAGCCCGAGACGGGGCGAGAGCCGCTTCTGGGTCGCAGCCCGTTTCACCGGCGCTGTATCGGGATCGAGGGGATCGATGACGAGGTTTCCCTCACGATCCATCGGGCTGCGGGGATCGAGCCAGGAGGGCATGGACAGGTCGCTGCTCCGGTAGGCGTCATACCGCAGGCCCGCCTCGATGATGAGATCCTCACCGGTGATACGGGCCGTCATCCAGCCGGCCATCTCCCGGGGGCTGTACTGATAATCGGTGGTCCCCGGCGAAGTCAGCCAGACCCGACTGACAGTGTGCCGATCGAAGGTCAGCCAGCGGCTTTCACAGCCGAAGGAGAACTGCCGCCCGGGCGCCGGATCCCAGTTCATGTCGGCCCGGAGGGTGCGCCGGATCTGCGTCTCGTCGCCGTACCAGCGGTCCGATCCGTCGTTGAACGAGGGGCCGATCTCCATCGGGGCGTACCCGCAGCGTCGGGTATGGTCACCACCGGGGTCAAAGGGAAGCGGTTCCAGGGTAACGAGGGTCATCGGATCGTCGGGGGTCCAGAGGGGATTCCCGAGCGAGTCGGTCAGGGTGTGGTAATTGTCATAACCCGGCGACCAGCCGGCGGCATTGACCCAGCGCTTGACCCGCAGGGTGGTTTCCCGGGTTGCATATTCAGCCCGCAGGGTTGTGCGCAGATCGGATCGGGAAACCAGAGACCACCGCACGGTGAAACGACCGCTGTCGGATTGGCGCCGGATCCGTTCGTTCGGCCAGTCGATCACCCCGGTGCCGGGAATGATCTGCGAGGGATCGTCGGCATCGTAGCGGGGCGTTCCCAGCACGGCGTTGCGCTCGATCTCGGCGGGCAGTCCGGCGAACATGACATAGCGCCAGGGGTGGGTGTAGGGCATTCGCTCGGCATGGGAGCGCAGGCCGGTCAGGCGCAAGGTGCCGAGTCCTTCCTCCCGCCAGGCCAGCGAGGCCAGGACGTCCCAGCCGAGGCGCTGGCCGTAGCCGAGCCAGCCGCTGTAGATGTCGAGCGGTTCGATCGCGCGGCCGTCGGAACCCTGCTGGTCGTAGACCGCGCCTTCGGCATAGGTGATCTCCGGGTGAAACGATCCCGGATCGTCGGGATCGACCGCCCGGTCGAAGGTGATATCGTCTTTGCGTACGAGCATGTCCCGCCCGCTTTGAGCCGAACCCGTCAGAAAGAGAGTGTAGTTCCGGCCGGGCAGAGGCCCGCCGAGGTACCCCTCGACGGTGGTCAGATCGCGTACGTCGTCGGCCGCCCGGCCGCTCAGCTCGCTCGAACTCACTTCCACCTCGGCTCCCCAGTGCGCACCGCCGCGCCGGGTGATCAGGTTCACCACTGCGCCGGGGGCGTTGGTCATTGCGGCCCCGGCGCCCGCGGTCTGGATGACGATCCCGGCCAATCCCATCCGGGGAATCCCCCCGGGCAGACCGCTGTACGACAGTTCGGTCAGCTGCAGACCATCGAGGGTGAAGGCGGTCTGACCCTCCCGCATCCCGGCCAGGTGGTATTCGGTGATTCCCCGGTCGCGGTAGTATGGCTGACGGTCCCGTTCGTCCCATTGCTCGACGCAGGTGGCCTGCAGGGCCACGATCTCCTCTACGGTCCGGGCCGGCAGACGGGCGATCGCGGCTGAATCGATCGTGACGATCCAGAAGGGCCGCAGCCAGGTCAGGGTATCTGTCTCGGCGGCGATAGTGGTGTCGGCCTGACCGGCAATCGCCGGGGCGGGTGTGCAGGCCCGGGCAGCCGGGGGCAGGACCAGACCGAACAGAAGGATGAGGATTCCCGCAGCTCGTGCGATGAGGTCCCGATAGCGTTCTGCGAGCGGACGTAGGAGCATATTCCTCACCTACCTGATAATGGCGAACTTGCCGACTCTCTGCCGGCCGTCATCGGTTTTCACGACATAGAGATAGAGGCCGTACGAGACTTCCATGAACTCGTACGACCAGAGATTCCAGTCCACGGTGCCGATCCGGTCGGAGTTGTAGCCCCGGGCGCCGGACACATCGAGAGCACTGCCGTGGTGATCCAGGATCGTGATCAGTTCCCCGCTCAGGGTGTAGATGCTGATCCGGCAGTCGGCGGGTACATTCCGGAACTGGATCTTGCGGTCGTTCTCCCCTGAGTCCCAGGCGGCCGAGACGCAGTAGGGGTTGGGCACGACGGTGATGCGTGACAGATCGATGTCATCGTTGACGATCTGCGGGGCAGAAGTCGAGAACTCGAAGCTTTCCCCGACGTGGTATTTCAGGGTGCGGTAGGGCCGCAGGATCCAGACATCGCCGGTCGACCAGAGAGCGTGATCGCGATCGCGCTCGGCGAAGCCCAGCTCGTAGATCCAGTCGGACCGGCTCGAGCTGTCGGCGCCTGCGGCGAGCCAGTAGTCGTCGTCCGTCGGCGGGTGCAGGCTCGAGAAATCGGTCGGATCGCCGCCGGCGTCAGCATACGGCACGTTCGTGATGACGATTCTGTCGGTGCCGTCCCATTCACCGGCGCGGCTGATCGTGTTCCAGGGAGGACCGAGGGCCGCGGAATCGATCACGACCGGGTAGAGCCGCACTCCGCTGTCGATATCCCGTATCTCGAAGGGCACCCGCACCGCCCCCCGGGTCACGGCATCGTGAGCCCGGCTCGAATCGGATCCGGCGGGCAGCCAGCCGGTGAAGCGCAGTTCGCAGTCGTCCATGAAACCGGTCAGGCTGGCCCGGTTGTATTCCGGACCCGCTTCAGCAAAGCAGGCCCCGGCGGTCCGGACCGAGAAGGAGGTGTCGGGATCGACGTCGACCGTCTGCAGGACGCTGAAAACACCCCCGTTGCCCCGATTGGGCCGGGTCACCTCGAAGCGGCAGCCATCGAAGACCGGGCTCCAGCCGTCATCCTGGTCCGGGATGCTGCAGGAACGGAGCGCGAAGAGGGTGGTTTCCATGGTGAGATCTCTGAGCGAAAGCCCCGCTCGATGGGGGTGGTTCGTGACGTTGAGGTAACTGCCGCTGCTGGCTGTCGGGGTGATCTCGAGTCGGTAGGTATGACCGGCGACCTCGGCCTCGCTCGTGACCTGCAGGCGGATCGAAGCCGAGCGTGAATCGGCGGCCGGCAGGATGGTGACCTCTTCACCTGTGACGTCTTCGATTGCGCCCGGTTCGTAGCCGGCCGGGCGGGACGAGGCGATGACGGCCACGACAGTCGGGGATTCCGGTGAAGTTCCCCATTCTGATTCCAGGGCGGGAGTGAGCTGAATCCCGTTCTGACGCTCCCCATGGTCATAGCCGGTCACGGCGTACCAGTACTCGATTCCCTCCCGGGCTGTGGTATCGGTCCAGGTGTACTCGAGGCCGCTGTCCGTGCCGAGGTCAAGCCCGCTCAGAGGATCGGTGCCGGTGATTCCGTTGGCCAGGTCCCAGCGGGCGAGCGGCACCCAGCCGATGAGATTGCCCTCGTCATCGCGCCGGGCGGTGCCCCAGCTCCGGCCCCGGTCGAGCGAGCGGTAGAGGCGGAAGCCTTCGAAATCGTATTGCTCGCTGTCCCGGTCGCTGCTCGCGAGGCTGTTCTGACCATCCCAGCTCAGGGTGATCGCTGCCCCGGGCGTGTAGGTAATCGGGTAACGATGGATGCGCGGATCATAATCCTTGCCGTGAGGTCCGGCCTGCACGCCGTTGGCGCGCAGTCGTGAGGGCGGTGACGGGGCCGAAGGCTCGGTGTACTGATCGGCGAAGAGCCGGATGGCCTCGTCGGCGGTGGCCAACAGCTGCGGTTCGGTCTGCCCGCCGACATAGGCCAGGATGTAATCGACGCTCTCTCCGGGAGCCATCGTCAGCGGCCCCGAGGCGGCGTAGTAATAAAGATCGGCCCCGGTGGACCACGACGGGTAGGCGGTCATGAAATCGGCCTCGTCCTGCAGCAGCACCGGCTGGCCGCCGTTGCTGTCTGTCTTCCAGACTTTCCCGGCTTCCTCACCCGTCATCAGGGAGATGTCCCCTGAGAGAGCGCCGTAGATAGCGCCCTCGTTGTCGACGATCCGGTCGCTGTAGTCGAGCAGGGCCAGCCGGGTCAGGATCCGGTCGGGATCATCGACCGGGGCTCCCGTCTCATCCTGCTTGAAAGAGCCGGTGGGGGTTTCGAGCCAGAGGGTGCCGACCCAGCCAAGGGGCTCGGTGACAGAGCAACTGCCGTCTTCATACGGGCGGCCGTGGGTGCCGCTCAGGGAGTCGTAGCAGGCCCCGACGGCGTAAACGAGCTGGCGTTCGCAGTCGTAGCGCAGGCGGGCGCCAGACCGGTCGTTCACGGTCGGGCTGCCCGAATCCACGATCTGACCCAGGTAGAGGTCGGTGAAGTGCCAGTCGGAGAGATTGTGGAACTCGTACTGGAAGAAGACGATGTCCCGGTCGGCGTTCTGCAGGGCCCGGAAGCGCACCTCGATTCCGAGCGGTTTGCTCTGACCGTCCCCCTCCCGGTCGGCATAGGCGTCATCGAAAATGCCGTAGCACTCCCGGTCGGTCACCCGCCGCCACTTGCGCCAGGTGGTGGTCCCCCACCAGACCGCCACGTCGTCTTCGGGGGCGGGCCAGAAACAGTCGGCGGTGCCCCCGTGCGGCCAGGTCATCGGCTGGTCGCTGGTGGCAAATACCGGGTAATCCCACTGCGGAGTGCTGAACAACTCACCCCGGCTGCCGTCGCGGGCTTCCCAGTCGAGTTTGGTCGTGGAGTGATTGTTGGAGTTTTCGTGCACGATCGGGGTGGGATGCCAGGGGCCGGCGGGAACGGCGAAGGCGGGCGAAGACTCGAAGATGAACCCGCGGCTGCGACCTTCGGCATTCGGGTAGTGCGCCCGGCCGCTGGAGTAGATCCGGCCCGAGATGGTGTTGCCGAAATTGTAGGTGTAGACGACCAGGTCGCTCAGGTCCATGGCTGCGACCGCCCGGTCGGTGGCCGCGAAGAGACGCTCGAGGGCGGCCGGGTCGGTTTGGTCCAGAGAGCGTTTCAGGCGCCGGGGTTCGTCGGTCCCGGGGCGGGTCGTCTGGGCCGAGACCGTCCCGGGCGCGATGATGAGGAACAGGGCGAGCAGAGACGTGCGGGCGGACCGGATCCGCTGGTGACGGGGTTCGCGATGCGCACTGTGGAGATCGGTGATCATCCTCACGGCCTCAGAAACGGATGCGGATACCCGCGTCGATCAGACGGGGCGGGCCCAGGTAGTGGGAACGGTCGTAATAATCGCTGTGACCGGTGGTCCCGGGACCGGGATCGTCGGGCCGGCCGGTGTTCCGGTAGACGATGAGTACCCGGCGCCGACCGAGCAGATTCCGGACGGTACAGAAAAGACCGGCGTTGACTCCGAAGAAACTGATATCCCGGCCCAGGCGCAGGTCCGCCTGCCAGAATGACGGCAGACGGGCACTGTAGGTTTCGACCGGACCGGCCTGCGACAGGGGGGTATAGGGGTGGCCCGATTCGGCGTGAACGATCAGGGCTGCGGACCAGAGTTCGAGGGGACGGATGAGCCAGAGACGGGGCCCGTACCCTTTCGGCGTGCGCAGCAGGGCCGTGAGGGTGAGCTGGTGGGGGATGTCCCAGCCGGCGGGCAGGAGCGAGGCGGGCAGGTCGGCGGCCTGGTGCTGCTCCCGGAAGCCCTCATAGGGATCATCCCGGGTGATCGTGCTATGAGAATAGGTGTATCGGAGCGTGCCGCTCCAGATTCCTCTGAAACGGCGGCGCAGGCTCACGGTCAGACCCCGGGCGGCGGCGTCATCGGTGTTCACGAAGATCGAGAAGGCATAGGGATTGTCGGACCCGGCCAGAAAAGCAGGAACGTATTCGGTGCCGACCAGATTACGGCTGGTACGGATCCAGAGGGTGCCCTCGATCTGTACCAGGTCACTGAAGGCGTGCCGGAAGCCGTATTCGACCGTGGTGGTACGCTCCAGGTCGAGCAGGGGATTGCCGAGCAGCGGCTCGGGATCGTCGAGGCGGCCCCGGCGGAACAGGTACTGATAGGCGGGCAGGGAGGCGTAGCGGCCGTAGGAGAAGAAAATCACCGCGCGTTCCGAGAGAGGGTGGGAAAGCCCGAAGCGGGGGGAGAGGGCGGTCAGCGAACGCTTGCGGGACGGCATCACGTCACTGTCGAAGGGATCGACCGGTTGCCAGAGTTCGGTGAGCCGGTAGCTGTAGCCGCAGGGATCGCGGAGATCGAGGAAATACGGTAGACGTCCCGGATCCCAGCGGTCGTAGCGCAGGCCGAGATCGAGGATCAGGTGCGGATACTCCAGCCGGGTGCGCAGATACGCGCCGCTCTCGACCGGATCGTATTCCCAGCGCTGGACCCGGGCTGCCGGGTGAGCCGGATCGATGATCTCGTTCCGGTTGATCTGGATCGCCCGGCGGGTGAGCCCGGCATGCAGGCGGTAGCGCGCAGCGGGCTGCCAGGTAGCATCCAGGCGCAGCGTTTTCCAGGTGTTCGATTCATCGGCCCAGAAAGGATCCGAACCGTCCAGGTACTCACGCCCGCCGAGTGAGGCATAGCCGTAGCGGCGGGCCTCCTCCTCGTACGGATTCCAGAGCCCGGGCTGCAGGGTGACCTGGGTCATGCGGTCGTCCGGCTCCCACTGTGGAGCCCCGGACATCGTGTGTCCGTAATAGGTGTCGAAAGAGGGATGGTACCCGGCGGCGTTTACCCAGCGGCGGACGGTCATGTCACGCCGGAAGGTCAGCACCGAGGCCCGGCCTGAGAAACGCAGCTGCGGCGAAGGGGCATGGGTGAATGTCAGTGCCGCCAGATCGCGGGCGCTCTGGAGCAGATTCCGCTCGTTGGGGAAGTCGATCTCGCCGGTACCCCAGATCGTCCTCTCCGAGGGTGTGTCGCGCCAGGGATCATCCCAGTCGTAGCCCACGGTCCCGATCACGGCGTTCCGCTCGACCTCCCGGGGCAGTCCCCAGAACATGGCATAGCGGCGGTCGAAGGCGTAGGGAGCCCTTGTCTGGCGGCTCCGGGAGGCGGTGGCTCGCAGGTGGGTTCCGGTCCCCAGCCGGAGAGACAGCCCGCCGAGCAGATCCCAGGCGGTGTCGAAGCCGTACCCCCACCAGCCGGTAAAGGTGTCCAGCGGGTGGAGCCGGAGACCGTTCGGGTCCATCTGCCGGTACGGGTCTCCGGTATAGGGTGTGAAGTCGTTCCAGTCCTCGGGCATACCGTAATACGTGATATCGGGATCGCGGCTCGCGGGATCCTCGGGATCCACATCCAGGTCGAAGACCTTCTCGTCTCTCTTCACCAGGTAATCGCGCCGGAAGGCGGCCGAACCGGAGAGATGGAAGCTCAGAGGCGGCACTCCCGGCACCCGGCCGCCGAGGAAAGCCTGGCTCCGGGTCAGGTCCCGCCGGCTGTCCTGCGGACGGCCGCTGAATTCGCTCGAGACGACCTCGGCACTGCCGGTGAGCCGGCCGGCCGGGCGGCGGGCGATGAGGTTGATCAGGCCACCCCCGGAGCCGGGGGAATCGGCCGGCAGGTTTCCCGCCGCGATGATGAGACCCTCGAGCTGGTGGGGGGCGGGCAGCACTGAGTGAATACGCAGCAGGGGATCGGTCAGCTGGATCCCGTCAAGGGTGAAGCAGAGATCCTCGAGTCGCCCGCCGCGCAGGTGGGATTGCGGGTATCCCCGCTCGGGATAGCCGGGCCTGCCCCCTTCGATGGCCCGGTTCTCGTAGTATACGGTCTGGACCTGCAGGATCTCCTCCGCGGTTCTCAGGACCGCGGCATGCAGTTCCTCGGGAGCGAGCAGGAGATGGGTGAAGGGAGAGAGCGACACGAGCGTGTCACGGGCAGCAGCTGACCGGCCGGTCGAGTCCGCCGCCACGGTTGTCTGGCCGCTGCAGGGAGCGGTTCGTACGATACCGGTTGCCAGCAGGACGAGCAGGACGAGGGGAATGCGAGGTATTCGTCTTAGATGATCTATACCCATAACCAGCCTCACCTGATAATGGCGAACTTGCCGACTCTCTGCCGGCCGTCGTCTGTTTTCACCACAAAGAGGTAGAGCCCGTAGGCGACCTCGCGCAGCTCGTAGGAGCGCAGGTTCCAGTCGACGATACCGATCCGGTCGGAGAGATACGAGCCCGAACCGGGCAGATCGGCGGCGCTGCCGTGGTGGTCAAGAATCGCAACCAGCTCACCACTGATGGTGTAGATCGAGATCGTGCAGTCGGCCGGGACGTTGCGGAACTGGATCTTCCGCTCGCCTGTTACCGCTTCCCAGGCGGTCCCGGCGCACCAGGGATTGGGAACGACCCGGATGGTTTCGAGGTCGGCTGCGGCGCTCGCGACGGCGGGTGCCGCGGTCGCGAAGTCATACTCGGTCCCGGCCTGGGATTGCAGGGTTTCGACGGCCCGGATGAACCAGATGTCCCCTGTGTTCCACCGGTTCTGAGCCGGGTCGGAATGGTAGAATTGCAGGCGGTAGACCCAGTCGGAACGGCTGGCGGGATCGGAGGGCTCGGGTTCCCAGTAGGTATCGTCATCGGGCGGATGGAGGGCCGCGAAGTCGGTCACCGATCCCCCGGTCGCAAAATAGGGCACGGTCGTCGCGAATATGGGATCCCGACCATCCCACTCCCCCTGGTTGTTTTCGCTCTGGCCGGCTGCAGCCAGGTCTTCGATCACGGCGTAGAGCCGGGTCTCGGTCTCGATATCCCACAACTCGAAGGGAACCGGGACGCGCCGGCGGGTGGCCATGTCGTGAGCGACATTCGAGTCGGCGCCGGCGGGCAGAAAGCCGGTGAAGCGCAGCTCGAGATCGTTTGAGAAACCGGTCAGATTGGCCCGATTGCAGGCCGGCCCCGCGGCTTCGAAAACAGCTCCGGTCGAGGAAAGATGCTGACGGTTATCTTGACCGGGATCGGTGCTCAGTTCGATATACGCAATACCGCCGTTGCCGCCGTTCGGTTCGCGAACGGTCAGAAAGAGTCCGTCGAAGAGGAAGGGGCTGGCCGGTTCGCCTCCGTTCAGCTCCGCCACCCGGCGGTTCCGGCAGATGAGGCCCGCTTCGCTCGTGACCGTCAGGCCACCCCACCAGGGGTAGATGCCGGCCGAATCGGTACTCGTCGCGGTCACGGTGACGGTGTAGGTCAGGCCGGTCAGGGCGCTCTCGTCGACTGTCAGGACCTCGATGGTGGGACGCCAACCCTGACCATCCTGCAACGTGAGAACCTGTCGGTCGGAGGTAGCCTCTGACCCGATCAGTTTGCCCGGTTCATAACCGCCGGGCCGTGAGCCGGGGATGACTGCGATCACGTTCGGATCCGCCGGGCTCTGGCCCAGGGGGGAGGAGAGCGAGCGCAGGACCGGTCGTTCGTACTCGATCAAACCCCGGTCATAGGCCGTGATGGCATACCAGTACTCCACGCCGTCGAGAACATTGGTGTCGCTCCACCGGTGCTGCAATCCGGTGTCATCGCCCAGCCAGGTAAATCCGAGCGGATCGGGTCCGGTGACGCCGTCGTCCCGGTCGAACTGTACCCACGGTGTCCAGCCGACCCGGTTCCCTTGCGTATCGGTGATCGGCTCCCCCCAGGTGCGGCCCCGATCCAGCGAGCGGAAGACGCGGTAGCCCTCCAGATCCAGCTCGCCCGTTTCGGGATCGGGTGTGGTTTCCGAGTTCAGACCGTCCCAGACGAGAGTGATCTCCCCGGAGGGGGAATAGGAGAGGGGATAGGCATGCAGGCGGGGGTCGAACTGACGGCCGTGGGGGCCGGCCTGCGGTCCGTCGGCCCGCAACGAAGCCGGAGGAGGCGGGGGTCCGGCAGGGACCAGACGGCTGTTGAAGAGGGTGCGGGCCCGGTCGGCGGTCTGCAGCAGGGCGGTTTCAGTTGCCCCGGCCACCAGCGCGATCACGTACTCCAGGCTCCCCCCCGGCGCCATGGTCAGCGGACCCGAGGCGGCGTAGTAGAAAAGGTCGCGGTCGGGGATGTTCGCAGTCTGGTGCCAGGCGGTGAAGTGGTCTTCGGTCTGCAGCAGGACCGGCTGCCCGGCGTTCTGGCTCACCTTCCAGACATCCTCGGCCGCGGTCGGATCCATCAACGAGATGTCCCCTGACAGGGCTCCGTAGAGAGCGGCTTCATCGCCCAGCACCCGGGTGCTCCAGTCGAGCAGGGCCAGCCGGGTGAGAATCCGGTCGGGGGTCTCGGGACAGTCCCCGTTCTCATCCTCTTTGAAGGATCCGGTCGGCGTCTGCAGCCACATGGTGCCGACCCAGCCGACGCTCTCTCCCCCGGGGGCGCGGCGGTGGGTACCGGCCACCGGATCGTAATCGCAGCCGACGGCATAGACGAGCTGCCGCTCGGGATCGTGGTGCAGGAAGGGCTCTGTCGGCTGCCAGTCGTTCACGGTCGGGTTGCCCGAATCCACGATCTGACCCAGATAGACGTCTGTGAAATACCAGGGGGAGGTGTTGGTGAATTCATACTGGAAGAAGACAATGTTGCGGTGTTCGTAGCAGAGCCCGCGAACCCTGACCTCGATCCCCAGCGGCCGGCTCTGGCCGTCCTGCTCCCGATCGGCGTAGGCGTCGGTGAAAACGGCGTAGACTTCCCGATGCGCGCGACGCTCCCACAGCTTCCAGGTGGTACCGCCGAACCAGGGTGCTTCTCCCGCCTCCGGTGCGGGCCAGCCGCTCTGGGGCCAGGTACTGGGGAGGTCGCTGTGGGCCATGAGCGGGTAATGATAGAAGCCGGGGACATCGGTGAAGAGCAGCCCCCGCGAACCGTCCAGGGCTTCCCAGTCGAGTTTGGTCGTGGAGTGGTTGTCGGAATTTTCATGCACGATCGGCGAGGAGTGCCAGGGGCCGGCGGGAACCGCGAAGGCGGGGGAGGACTCGAAGATGAAACCGCGGCTGACGCCTTCCGAATTCGGGTAGTACGCCCGGCCGCTGGAGTAGATCCGGCCCGAGATGGTGTTGCCGAAATTGTAGGTGTAGACGACCAGGTCACTCAGGTCCAGCTGTCCCACCGCCCGGTCGGTGGTTGCGAAGAGGCGCGCCAGAGCGGCCGGGTCGGTCTGGTCGAGAGGGCGTTTGAGTTCGTGCGGGGGGGTCTGTTGCACGTCCGCCGATCGCGCAGGCTGGGCGTACGTCCGGATCGGGCACAGGACGAGACCGGTCAGGATCAGGGAAAAGAAGAACGAACGATATGCCGGCGCGACTCTCATACGAACCGATACAGCCCCAGCCTGCATGTTTCCGATGGCGGGATACTGTCCCGCGGCGCGTCGGGCTGTGAATACGACGTGAGCCGTATGAGCCGCGTTCACACTCCCGGGCCGGGCTCTGCCGGGGGCAGGAGAAGGTCGGGCGGAGACTATTCCCGGCGCAGGGTCGCGGCCGGGTCGAGCCGGGCCAGACGGCGGGCGGGCAGGTAGCTGGCAGCGGCTGCGACGGCGAGCAGTACGGCGATGACCCCGAGCAGAGTCACCGGATCGAAAGGGGCCACGCCCGAAATGAGGTTCGTGAGCAGTCCCGCTCCCCACGCCGAAAGCAGACTGCCGAGTATAAGTCCCACAGCCGCCAGCGTCACTCCCGGCCGGGCGGCGGCGCGCACCGCTTCAGTCGGGGTGGCCCCCAGGGCCACGCGCACACCCATTTCGGGGGCGCGTTCGACGACCTCGGTGGCCACCATCCCCCACAGGCCGATCGCGGCCAGCAGGAGCGCCAGGGCGGCGATGACGAGGAGCAGGGAGGCGTTGAACCGGGGTCGGGCCAGGGAAGCCCGGACCGTTTCCGACAGGGTCGCGATCTCCGCGATCGGCAGCTCGGGATCCAGCGCAGTGACGGCCCGGCGGATGGCGCTCATCAGAGCCGGATCGGGACCGGCGGTGCGGAGAACCCAGGCGGGCTGAAACCAGGTGTGGATGAGCTGCAGGAAGGCGTCCGAGGTCTGGGCCACCGGCAGGTAGATGGTGGGCACGGCCCAGATCGGATCGTCGAGTCCCCAGCCGGCGTTGAGTTGCTGCACATCCCCCACCACGCCGACGATCCGGCGCTCGGCTCCCGACAGGGTCAGCCGGTGCCCGAGAGCGTTGGTCACCGCCGATCCGTCGTCCAGGTACATCGCGGCAAAGGCCCGGTTGACGAGGACGACCGGTTCGTTCTCCTCGTCGTCGGCGCTCTCGAGGCGTCGGCCCGAGAGCAGGGGAATACCGAGAGTGGTGAGGTAGCCGGGGGTGATGTAGACCAGGTTGGTGATTTCCCACTCCCCTTCCGGCGTCGTGCCGGGCAGGCGGAAGGGCATGTTCAAAGCCCGCTCGTAGGGCAGGGTCAGGCCCAGGCCGGCTTCCGTGACGCCGGGTACGGTCTCCAGGCGCGGCACGCTCTCGGTGATCAGGCGGTTCAGGGCCCCACCGGAGGCGTAGCGGGCGTCATCGAGCGAAACCCGTACCGTGACCACTCCCTCGGGATCGAAACCGGGATCGAGCGAGCCGAGATGGGCCCAGGTGCGCAGGAGCAGGCCGGAACCGAAGAGCAGGACGACGACCAGAGCGACCTCGACCACCAGAAGGGTGCGGCGCAGACGGTGGCCCGAGCCGGCCAGCACT
>Ga0180432_10002646_pt1 | contig 26725 bp, 20 predicted proteins | sample SS_ome_10_FD_132414 | JGI IMG/M metagenome (GOLD analysis project Ga0180432, IMG submission 132414) | Hypersaline lake sediment archaeal communities from the Salton Sea, California, USA - SS_1_MS_2 metaG | ecosystem: Environmental > Aquatic > Non-marine Saline and Alkaline > Hypersaline >... | reverse complement strand
TGTATTCATCGCACCTACAGGATACACCAAAGCACGCGCTTTTTCAATAGCGAATTGTCGCTATTGACATCGGAGGTTCACTTCGGCTATAATGAGGAGAGGAACCCCGGTAAACAAATACAATAAGCCGTATTGGGTTTAGGGCCTGCCGACCGCTGTAATCTTGGCGGCGCGCTGTGTCAGGCAGCGTGTCAAAAGAGGGTCAGGAGTAGGGGATCAATGACTGGCGGAAAGGTCTAATTCGCTCGGCGTTACCCGGCGCGATAACTCGTAAAAGACGTGATAGTCACCGATTTGTCTCTCTGTGTAATTCACACCCAACTCGGCGAGCTGCTCCTGCAGCAGATCGTCCAGCAGCGGGTGGTTGGTGGTGACATAAACCGAGACGGAGCTGGCCTCAACCAGTTCTCCGTAAGGCGCGTACCGGTCGTCGCGGGGAGTGTAGCGCAGGTCGGCCTTGTATGGCAGGCGGGGCACGAGGATGACCTCTTCCCCGGAGAGAAAGGCGATGGGATAGGTCACCCAGTAGTTGGCGTAGCCGCGAGTGGCGCCGCGCACCTGCAAAAAGTCAATCAACTCTGCATCGTAGCGGTGATCCACCTGAGTGATGGCCTCGAACTGGGTGGTTAGCCCTGGCGGATTGTCCAGCGCAGCCTGAGCCGTGCCGACCAGATTGAAGAACAGGACGGCGCCCAACAGCCCCCAGGCCCAGCGTCCGGCGCGCTCGCGCAGCACAGTCAGCGCCTCGGCGGTAAAGATGAAAAGCGGCAGGTAGAGCGGCAAAAAGTACCGTCCCGAAGGATCTCCCCCAAAAGGGGTCAGTATGAAACCGAGAAACAAGGTTCCGCAGACACCCCACAGCAGGAGATGGCCGGGGGGATTGGTGGAGGAACGGGAGCAAGAGCGACGCAGCCCGTAGCCCAGTGCTCCCAGGTAGAGCGACAGCACAGGCACGGCCAGCAACAGGGGCGGCCCTTTCACGCTCCAGGGAAAGCGCAGGCCAAAGAGCGCGGGCAATCCCAGCACAAAGAAACTGAAACCCCGCAGCCCGACGTTCCCCAGAAAGCTACCCGCCGTGGCCGTGCTGTTAATCGCCGTCCCGAGCAATTCCGCTACGCCGGCGTCCATCTGGCCCAGGTTGCCCAACCACCAGGGCAAGCTGCCCACAATAAAGCCCAGCAGGGTGCAGGAGGCAGGATGTAGGAGGCAGGAGGCGTGAAACTTGCATCTTGCCACCCGCCATAGGAGCCACAGTGCTACCGGGATCAGGTAAACCAGAGTCAGGCCAAAGGCCCAGAAACCGAGGCCCGCCGCCAGGCCCCACGCCAGCCACAGTCCCCGGCGGTACGCGTCCTCCCAGCCCAGCCGGTGTCCCCACCAGAGCAGCAGGTTGCCCACCAGCAACGCCTCGCCGTAGCCGCCCAGCGTCGCGGTCGTGTAGAGGGTCAGCAGCACGGGGGGAAAGGCCAGCAGCAACACGGTCAGACGAGCGGCGCGCCGGCTGCCCGTGATCCGACGGGCCACCGGGTAACTGGTCAGCAGCACGGCGGCAAAGAGCGACGCTTGCACCACTCGCACCGCCAGCACACTCTCCCCCAGCAGCGCAAAAGCCCCGGCCACCAGGTAGGCATCCAGGCTGCCCATGTAGGCCTGGCCGTAAAAGAACCAGGGTTGCTCTCCTTGCAGGATGTGACGCGCCATCAGCGCCACCACCGCTTCGTCAGAGTTGAAGGGGAGCGCGTCGAGGGCCAGCAGCGCCGCTTTGAGCGCCACCGCCCCGACTAGAACCACGCCCAGGTACCCAACCTCGCGCGATTTCACTGGTGTCTCTCGATCGGACGCCTCGCCGTCACACGCGCGACATGCGCAATGCCTCGCATCCCGAATCTGCAAGCAAGAGAAATCAGAACCACCCTCCACACCGCAACTGACGTGCCCACGTCCAACATAACCCACCACGGTCGGTAGTGAAACTCGATGCGATGCGTGCCTGCCAGCGCGCACGCCGCGCACCGTTTCGCCCACTGCAAATGTTTAAAACGGCCAATGTTTTGCGCTTGAATAAGCTGCAATGAGACCTCGGAGGTCTAAATAGCCACCAAGCTGAGCAGTTACCCTCCGGTCATTATTGTACGAGGACGCTACCCTATACCTTCAAGGAAAGATGGATATTGGGTTCTCAGTTCCTCCCGCAAGTCGCCAAAGATGCTGGGAGCAATGGGGTAAACAAGTGTGAGCATCTGTGTAGCGACTTTGCGAATTTCCCACTGGGCCGCTGGCGATGTGCGGATGCGAAAAAAATGGAGCAACTCGCGAAAGTTCATCGTGACGATGATGCGGGTGGCAGCCGCGTTGGGCAGCACGAAACGGGCGTCTTCCTTGCGCACCCCCAGCTCGCGCAGCGCGCGGTAAGCGCCCTTTACCTCGGCGGCGAATCTCTCCCAGATCGCCATCGCCTCTGGATTCTCCACGATGGCGGGTGGAAGCGCCCATTCCGGGTCGGACATGTCCACGTACCGTTGGCTCTCCTGGCTGTAGCTGGCGAGGCGGTGCCTGACAAGTTGGTGCGAGCAGGCCCGGCTAATCCCGCTGATCTCGAAGGTCGCCGAGGCGTGTTCGATCAAACTCTCGTGTCCCTCGCGGACGCGCGCCTGCAAAAAGCGGCCCGCATCACCCCGGCTCTCGCTGCGGTAGCAGATGCGACCAGCGCGCTCCAGCAATTCCTCCGGCCTGCCGTCACCCTGCAGGTACCCGGTGATAGCGATCAACTCAACCTTCATTTCTCAACCTCCACTCCCTACTCCCTATTCTTACACACTCCCTCTCCGGTGAACTCGCGAGCGCCAGTATCCACGTAACCGACCTCCTCGGCCAACTTGAGGCTGGAGCGGTTGCTCTCGCCGACGACGTAAAGTGGCTGCCGGCCCGATTGAACGGCCCACGTGGTACAGGCCGTCAGTACCGCCCGACCCCAACCGCGCCCCTGGCCGGCCGGCGTGGTGCGGACGAATAGTTCGGCAAAGTGAGGCGAAGACCAATTGAGGCCCGACTCGGCCGCCACTTCTCCCTGCGAGCGGACGACGAAACGGGGCCGGCCGTTCACCCCCTGTTCCGCCACAACCAGCACGTTGATGCTGAACCTCACGTTGGACAGTTCGAGCCTGTAGATACGATTGATCTCGGATGGCCCAAGGTCCACGATCTTTTTGACCGGATTCCTCAACCCCGGTCTGGTGATCAAGTAATACGGGCGTCCGGGGAGCAATGCCTCGCGCAGCAAGGCGGCGGCGGCGCGGACGTTCACCGCGTGCAAGACGACGGTCGGTTGAAACAAACGCTGCCCGGTCTGGCAGACGGCGACGAATCCACTGGCGTGACCGCCCTCGTCCTCGCGGACGTAGAGCTGGGTGCGCCGGGGATCGTGGTAGAAGGCATAATAGACGTACAGCGCGTCGGCCGGGTCGGAAAAGTGGAGCAGGGGACGAGCTTTTAGACGCAAGCGTTCCAGATTAGTCACTCCCGTTTCCTCCATGCACCCAGCCCTTGAAAACGACGGGGCAAGCATAGCGCCAGGGGATGATCGCCTCCACTGGCGCGCCCGTCACGGGAGCGAGCAGCTCGTTGGCGCTCAGGCCGTAAGCCGAGTTGACCGCGCGCGCGCCCGGCGGCAGGTGCGCCACTGTGACCGCTAGCGTGGCCGTCAACATCTCCCCCTGCGCCAGACCGGCGGCTGTCCAGGTGACCACTCCCCCTGCCCGTGTATAGTCCCCGCTGGCCCAGGCAAAGGTGGTGGAAGTGGGAAGAGTGTCCGTGAGGATGACCTGGGTAAGCGCAAAGTTGAAAGTATTCTCGTAAGTCAACGTGTAAACGAGCGACTGGGCCGGCAGCCCTGGCGGAAAAGCGGCTTCCTTGCCGACCTGTGACGCCCGCACCGCCGCCAGCGCGTCCACGATGCCCCAGCCGTAGACGTTGTTCGGCACGTCGCCCGGGTCATCGTCGCCGCAGGTTTGGGTCGTCGCGTGGGGCCGGGCGGTCTGCTCAATGATCCACTCGGTGGTGTCCACGTCGCCGACGAGGCGCGGCGCGGCCGACCACAGCAGCGCGACCGTTCCCACGACGTGCGGCCCGGCCATCGAGGTGCCACTCTTCCAGCCGTAACCACCGCCTGGGACGCTGGAGCGGACGCTCACGCCCGGCGCGCTCACGTCCGGCTTGAGCCTGCCGGAGCCATCCACCGTCACCGGCCCACGGCTGCTAAAGCCGGCGATGTTGTCGCCGCTATCGGTGGCCCCCACGGAGAAGGCGGCCTCGTAGATAGCGGGCGGGTCTTGCACTGTCCCACACCCACCATATCCATCATTACCGGCCGAAGCGACGACGACTATTCCCGCCGCGCGCACGCTCTCGACGACCGTTTGCAGTGTGTCCCAGGCACACCCCTCGCTGGGCGGGCAGGTCCACGAGCTGTTGATCACGTGGGGGGCCAGGCCGGGGACGCCATCGGTGGCGGGGTTGCCGCCGACGGGGTAAGGGGCCAGGAAGAACTCGAAGCACTCGATGTAGGTCGCGGGCGTGCCGACTCCCTGATCCATATTCCGGCAGCCGATCCAGCGCGCGCCGGGCGCGACGCCGATCTGGTTGCCCGCGCCGTCATCGCCGACGATGGTGCCCATGGTGTGGGTGCCGTGGCCGTGATCGTCGCAGGGAATGGGAGAATCGGCCCCGCAGACGCCGCCCCCGCTGTGGATGGCGTCGTGCCAGTTGTAGTCGTGGGTGGCGGTGACGCTGTCCCAGCCCCGATACTGGTTGATCAGCGCCGGGTGGTCCCAGTCGTAGCCGGTATCCTGCCCGGCGACGACGATGTTCTGGCCGGTGTAGCCCAGCGCCCAGACGTCGTCGGCATTGACGCGGGCCACACCCCACTCGATTCCCTGAGGAGCCAGCAGGCGTGCGATATCGAGTTGAGGCTGTGGCAGCGATTGGCGGACGCGCGGGTTGGCCTCGATGCGGGCCACGTCGGGGCGGGCGGCCAATTGGGTGACCAGGGCGCGGTCTCCTTTCATCGCCAGCAGATTGGCGACGTAGAAGGAGCGGTAGGCCACGCCGGCTCCGTCCAGTTCGGCCCGCAGGGAGGATTGGGAACGCAGCGCCGTCTCCCGCAGCGTATCGTAGACGTAGCGCAGCCGCGCCTCGCGGTTGGGCGCGGATGGTAACCATCCGGCGTTGGCCGCCGCGCCGAGGTCGGCCTGCTCGGCCAGGATCACCAGGAACTCGGTCTCGCCGGCGGTGGCGGTGGCTTCCCACACCAATGGGGCGACTTTGGCAGGCGGGGCAGATAGGGCCGATCCCGTGAAGAGCAGGCCCATCAGGCCCAATGCCAGTCCCAGGCTCGTGAGTAGGCGTTTGTTCATGGTGGTTGATTATAACAGAAGTACGCTCCTTGACAAAAGCCCCCTGCTGTAGGATAATGCCCGCCACCTTTTTGAGGAGGATGATATGACAAAACCATTTGAAGTGACCGACAGCACATTCGAGAGCAAAGTGCTCCAGGCCACGGAGCCGACTCTGGTTGACTTTTGGGCCGCGTGGTGCGGGCCTTGCCGCATGGTAGCGCCCGTAGTCGAAGAGATCGCCGGAGAGTACAACGGTAAGCTGCGGGTCGCCAAGCTGGACGTGGACAGCAGCCCGCAGACGCCGAGCCGCTATGGCATTCGGGGCATCCCCACGCTGATCCTGTTCAAGGATGGAGCAGAGGCAACCCGCATCGTGGGCTTTAGGCCCAAGGATGCGCTGGTCGAGGAACTGCTGCCTCACATGGCTTGACTTTACGCTATCTGTGTGGTAAACTGTGCACACAATTCGATATTGAAAGACTGCGATTGGGAAGAGTAGGCATCGAAGCGAGGTTCAGAGAGTCGGGCACAAGCTGAAAGCCCGATACCAGCGCCGGTGTTGAATGGGCCCAGGAGTCGCCCGCCGAAACGAACAACAGATTGTTCAGAGTAGTCCGGGCCGGAGACGCCACCGTTACCAGGGCCGAGGGTATCGCCGAAAGGCCGTACCTGCACCAGAGTGAGGCTGGCTCTTCACGTACCACGCGCCGTCATCGGCGCGTTTTTTTGTTCCGGGGCGCCGCCTAACCAGGGTGGCACCGCGAGTGTCCAGAGTATGACGCCCGTCCCTGAAGGGGGACGGGCGTTCTTTTTTATCGCTCATGAATGGAGGAGGAGAAATGAAAAAGAAACGAGTTCTAACGGGAGACCGGCCCACGGGCAAATTGCACCTGGGCCACTACGTGGGCAGCCTGGCAAATCGCGTGCGGCTGCAGGACGAGTACGAGTGCTTTTTCGTCGTCGCCGACCTGCACACCCTCACCACCCGCCCAGAGAGGGAGCACATCATCGAGATCCGCCGCAACGTCCGCGAGATCGTGCTCGACTATCTGGCGGTGGGCATTGATCCGGCCAAGAGTGTCATCTTTGTCCAGTCGGTTGTGCCGGGCACCTACGAACTGAATCTGATCCTGGAGATGTTGGCCAGCGTGCCCCGGTTGGAGCGCATCCCCAGCCTCAAGGAGATGGCGCGCGACGCCCAGTTGGAGACGATGCCCTTGGGCCTGCTGGGCTATCCGGTGCTCCAGGCCGCCGACATCCTGCTGCCCCGCGCCCACCTGGTGCCCGTCGCCAAGGACAACGAGGCTCACGTCGAGGTGGCGCGGGAGATTGCCCGCCGTTTCAACCGTCTTTACGGCGACGTTTTTCCCGAGCCGCAGGCCCTCATCGGTGAGGTGCTGGTGGGCACCGACGGACGGGCCAAGGCGAGCAAGTCGCTGGATAACGCCATCTATCTCTTGGATGACGCCCAGACGGTCGAGCGCAAGGTGCGGGGAATGTACACTGACCCCCGACGGGTGCGCGCCGACGTGCCCGGTCGGGTCGAGGGCAACCCGGTCTTTATCTACCACGACGCTTTCAACCCCGACCGGGACGAGGTGGAGGATCTGAAGAAGCGCTACCGCCGGGGCAAGGTGGGCGACGCGGAGGTCAAGGAAAAGTTGGCCCGCGCCATCAACGGATTCCTCGATCCCGCCCGCGAGCGGCGCGCCTATTACGCGGCGCGGCCGGGGCTGGTCGAAGAGATTCTGCGCAGCGGCAATCGGCGCATGCGCCGGGAATCGGAGGAGACGATGCGGCTGGTGCGCGAGGCGATGGGTATGCTGAGGCCCGAGATGCAGCCCCGACCGGTGGAGTACAATTTGTGCCCCCCGGGCCTCGTCTACTGCTGATGGAGGCGCGATATGTACATCACCCAGGTCAAAGTCAACAGCAGAGAGTATCCCACCGACCGCCACTATCCGTTCAATGTTCCCGTTCTCAGGGAGCCGTTCGAGTTATCGTTCAGAAAGCCCGTCGCCTTTTTCGTGGGCGAGAACGGGTCGGGCAAGTCCACCTTGCTGGAGGCGATCACTCGCAAGTGCGGCATTCACCTGTGGGACAGGCCCAAGCGACACCTCTCCCACAACAATCCCTACGAGACCCGCCTGGCGGATTACATCACCGTGACGTGGGCCAACGGGCGCGTGCCCGGCTCGCTCTTCCGGGCCGAGACGTTCCGCGACCTGGCCGACTTTCTCGACGACGTTGCGCTGTGCGATCCCGGCCGGCTGAAATACCACGGCGGTCACATTCTCAACACGCTGTCGCACGGCGAGGGAATCCTGAGCTACTTTGGTGGCCGTTTCAACGTCAAAGGGCTTTACATTCTCGACGAGCCGGAGGCCGCGCTTTCGCCGTCGAGCCAGATAAAGTTCCTCAGGCTGCTGCAACGGCTGGAGGCAGCGGGTCGCGCGCAGTTCATCATCGCCACTCACTCGCCGATCCTGCTCGCTCTCCCTGGGGCGCAGATCTTGAGCTTTGATTCACGGCGCATCAAAGAGGTGGATTACGAGGAGACCGCACACTATAGGATTTACGAGCAGTTCTTTGCAGACAGGGCCAGTTTCTTGAGGGGGGGTGAGAAAGTAAGCAAGTAGGCAAGTTGGCAAGTGACAAGCTGTGAGCGGACGATTATTTTGGGAGGAAATGAAAATGAGACAGTACAAGTACTTTATCGAAGAAAAAGACATGCCGACGCATTGGTACAACATCTTGGCGGATATGAAGGAGCCGCCTCCGTTCTATCTCCATCCGGCGACGCTGGAGGTGATGGATGACCCGCCGATGCCGCCGCCCGTTTTCCCTATGGAACTGATCAAACAGGAATTCAGCAAAGAGCAATTCATCGAGATCCCGGACGAGGTGCGGGACGTGCTCAAGATGTGGCGTCCGGCCCCCCTCTACCGCGCCGCCCGCTGGGAAAAGGCGCTGGATACCCCGGCCAAGATCTATTACAAGTGGGAGGGCGTCAGCCCGCCGGGCAGCCACAAGCCCAACACCGCCGTGGCGCAGGCCTACTACGCCAAGGAGGAAGGGTTGAAGGGCTTTGCCACCGAGACCGGGGCGGGGCAGTGGGGCAGCGCACTGTGCTTCGCCACCCAGTTTTTTGGCCTCAAATGCAAGGTCTTTATGGTCACGATCAGCTATCACCAAAAGCCCTACCGCCGCGTCATGATGGAGACCTGGGGAGGCAGCGTCGTCCCCAGCCCCAGCTCAGAGACGAACGCCGGGCGGGCAATTCTGGAGCGCGACCCAGAGACTACGGGCAGCCTGGGCATCGCCATCAGCGAGGCGCTCGAGTACGCTATGACGCACGATGGATACAAGTACTCGTTGGGCAGCGTGGTCAACTTTGTGCTGCTGCACCAGACGGTCATCGGGTTGGAGGCCAGGAAGCAGATGGAGATGGCGGGCGATTACCCGGACATTGTCATCGGCTGCGCGGGCGGTGGCAGCAACGCCGCCGGCCTCATCTTTCCCTTTATGAAGGACAAGTTAGACGGCAGCAAGCCGGACCTGCGGGCCATCTTTGTAGAGTCCACCGCCTGCCCCAGTATGACCCGAGGCGTCTACGCCTACGACTGGGGCGACACGGCCAAGACTGGACCAGTAGCAAAGATGCACACTGTGGGCCACGGTTTTATCCCGGCCCCCGTCCACGCCGGCGGGCTGCGCTATCATGGCATGGCGCCCAGCATTTGTGCCCTGCTGGATCAGGATCAGGCGGAGGCGCGCGCCTACCACCAGAACGAAATTCTGGTCGCGGCCGAGAGCTTTGCCCAGTCTGAAGGCTTCATCGTGGCCCCGGAGACGGCCCACGCCATCAAGGCGGTCCACGACGAAGCTGTGGCCTGCAAGGAGGCCGGAGAGTCAAAGGTCATCCTCTTCAATGCCAGCGGCCACGGTATGTTGGATCTGGCAGCCTACGACGCCTTCCACCGGCAGGATCTCCCGGATTACGCGCTGGAGCAGGAAAAGATCGAGGAGGCACTGGTGGAATTGCCCCGGGTAGAGTAGGAACCGGCGAGGAAACGAGTAGACGAGGGAAATGTCTTCCTCGTCTACTTGCTTTTTCTACCTGGGGTTGGCGATTAACCAGCCGGCCCGATCCTCGACTGGGCTCAGTACAAAGCTGGCGCCGCGCCCGCGCCTGCTCGAGTGGCTGAACGCGGGCCTGCACCTTTGTGCCGCCCGATTCTCTCAACTATTTCGGCCTGGAAGACCCGGTCAGCCTGGCCCGTCTGGATGAACCGACGACAGCCTTGCATGACCTGCGCAGACTGGTGGTCATTGACGAGATGCGACGCCGCCCCAACCTGTTTTCCATTCTGCGTGTCTAGCAACACACCTTGATCCAGGTGAAGGGGCAAAATAGCGGAGAGGCGAGGGATCTGCAAGCCCTGCCATCTTGGCGGGGCGGCTCTTCATTTGGGGATATGGGAAAGACGTGGTAAGATTGGGGCACGATGACCGTGCCTGTCCTGACCACCAAACTCTATATCCCACCCCCACGATCAGACCTCGTCTCTCGTCCGCGCCTGATCGAGCGGCTGAACGCGGGCCTGCACCGCAAACTGACCCTCGTCTCCGCGCCGGCCGGCTTTGGCAAGACGACGCTGCTGAGCGAATGGGCGAGTCAGCAAGTCAGCGAGTCAGCGAGGGGACGGCAAGTTGCCTGGCTCTCGCTGGACGAGGGGGACAACGACCCGGCTCGCTTCATGGCCTACCTCGCGGCTGCGCTGCGGGCGGCGGGCGTGGAGACCGAGATCACAGACACAACCACACCGGTAGCCACTGAAGCGCTCCTGACGACGCTGGTGAACCAGATCAACGCCGCTGCCGCACCCTTCATCCTTGTGCTGGACGACTACCACTTGGTCACTGCTCAGCCGATCCACGACGCGGTCACATTCCTCCTTGACCATCTGCCGGGCAACATGCACCTGGTGATCGCCACCCGCGCCGACCCGCCCCTGCCGGTGGCGCGCCTGCGCGGTCGCGGGCAACTGACCGAGCTACGCCTGGTTGATCTGCGCTTCACCTCCGACGAGGCCGGGGAATTTCTGGGCCGGGTGATGGGGTTGGCGCTCTCCGCCGAGGATGCCGCCGCCCTATTCTCGCGCACCGAGGGATGGGTCGCCGGCCTGCAGATGGCGGCTTTGTCGTTACAGGGCCAGGGCGATGCTTCCCGCTTCGTCGCTGCGTTCACGGGCTCCCATCGTTACATTCTCGACTATCTCCTGGAAGAAGTGCTGCGCCGCGAGCCGGTGCAGGTGCAGGCGTTCCTGCTGCAGACATCGATCTTGGATCGGCTGTGTGCTCCTTTGTGTAATGCTGTCCTCGAAAGCGGCGAATCAGCGAACCGGCAAGACGACACCCCACTGACTCGCTCGTTCGCCGATTCGCAGGCGGTTCTGGAGCGTATCGAATCATCAAACCTGTTCATCCTCCCATTGGATAACGAGCGACGCTGGTATCGCTACCATCGCCTCTTTGCCGACCTGCTGCGCCAACGAATGCACCGGATGCACCCGGACCGCGCGCCGATTTTGCACCGCCGGGCCAGCGAATGGTTCGAGCAAAATGGCTTGATGGCCGAGGCCATTGACCACGCCCTGGCCGCAGACGATCTCGAACGGGCGGCAGATCTGATCGAAGTGAACGCCGAGGCAACTCTGATGCGCGGCGAGGTAGCCACCTTCCTGCGTTGGGCCGGCGCGCTGCCAGATGACCTAGTGCGCGCCCGTCCAGAGCTAGGCGTCTTGTATGCCTGGATGCTGTTGTGGCAAGGGCAATCTCTCAAGCTCATCGAAGCCCTCTTGCGCGATGCCGAGGGTGAAAATGAGCGTGTTTCCGGCAGGGCGACCGCCCTGCGGGGTCTGATCGCTGGCCTCCGAGGGCAAACGGAGCGCACTGTCGAGCTGTGCAGCCTTGCGCTCAAACAACTGCCGGAGCAAGATCGGTTCGTGCGTCCGCTCGCTCTCTGGCTGCTGCGCGCCATCGAGCTAGTTGGAGGCGAGGGCAAGACCGATATGCAACCGCTCGACGATGTGCTCAGGATGAGCCAAAGGGCCGGCAACGTCATGCTCTCCGTCATGATAGCCTGCAATCGAGCCGAGATCTTTATGCGGCAGGGGCGACCTCACGAGGCAGCGGCAGCTTACCAGGAGGCTGTGGAACTGGCAACCGATGCGCGAGGGCGACGCATGCCTATCGCCGGCCAGGCGCTGGTCGGCTTGGGGGAGCTATCGCGAGAATGGGGCGACCTCGACGTCGCGGAGCGTTATCTTTTAGAGGGTATCGAGCTGACCGAGCAGTGGTCCGAGGTTGGTCCTCTGGAGGCTTACATCGCACTGGCGCGCATCCGGTGGGCGCAGGGGGATATGGAAAGCGCCTGGGATGCGCTGCAGAAAGCGCAAGAACTGGCCGTAAAGTATGACGTCACCGACCTGGACGATCTTTCCGTGGCAATGTTCCGGGCGCGGATGTGGATCTCGCAGGGGGACCTCGAACCGGCCCGGCGCTGGGCAGAGGAGCGCGATCTGTTCAGGTATATCGATACACCTTTGCAGGAAGAGACCAGCGATTCGTACGACCTTCGCATTCGCAAGTACGAGCTGCTCATGTTGGCGCGACTACTGATCGTCCAAGAGCGGCCTGGCGAGGCGCTAAAGCTGCTGGAGTCCTTGATACCGGCCGCCGAGTGGCGCGGGCGTCCGGGGATGCTGGTAGAGATCCACGCGCTCCGGGCGCTGGCCTACCACGCGCAGGGCAACCTCGATCAAGCGCTGGATGCTTTGGCGTATGCCCTTGCTCTTGCCGAGCCGAAGGGATACGTGGGCATCTTTACCGGCGAGGGCGAGCCGATGCGGGTGTTGCTGCGGGAGGCGGCAAGACACGGGATCACACAATACGTTAACAAGTTGCTCGCATCATTTGGCGTGTCGGAGTATGGGGGTGTGGGGGAACCACTCCCATACTCCCATACCCAATCCCCCCCACACTCCCATACTCAACCACTCATCGAGCCTCTCAGTGAGCGCGAGCTTGAGGTGCTGCGCCTATTGAGCGCGCATCTATCCAGTACTGAGGTCGCCGAAAAGCTTTTCATCTCCGTTAACACCGTTCGATTCCATGTCAAGAACATCTACGGCAAGCTAGGCGTCCACCGCCGTTCGGAGGCCATCCGGCGGGCCGAGGAGCTCGAACTGCTGTAGGTGGAGGGAGGGGATCAATGTCAGCTAACAAAGCCCGGCCCGCCATTTGGCGCGCGCTGCTCAAGCGGGTCGTCGCGGTGTTCGTCGTCATCCTGATCATGGACCTCCTGCTGTTCGTTCCGGCCGGCCGTCTCGACTGGCCGGCGGCCTGGATTCTCTCCCTGCTCTATGGCATTTTCTTGCTGGCCTATGCGGTGTGGGGTACGCTCAAGGCTCCCGACTTGCTAAAGGAACGCAGCCAGGTGGCGGAGAACGTCAAGAGCTGGGACAAAATCATCTTGGGGGTCTACACGATCCTGCTCCTGGCTACGCTGATTCTCGCCGGGCTGGATGTGGGCCGGCCTCAGCGGTCGCAAATGCCTGTAGCCCTGCAGGTGATCGGGTTGGTGGGCATCCTCTCGGCCAGCAGCCTGATCTTTTGGACGATCCTCACAAACACATACTTGGACCGTATGGTGCGCATCCAGGAGGACCGCGGGCACCAGGTGGTCACCGGCGGCCCGTACCGCTACGTGCGCCACCCCATGTATGCAGGCATCGTCTTGCTTTTTCCATGTATGGCGCTGTTCCTGGGCTCGTGGTGGGCGATGGTGACTACCCTCCTGATCGCAGCGCTCATGGTGCTCCGCACCGCGCTCGAAGATCGCACGCTGCGGGCCGAGTTGCCCGGCTATGCCGAGTACACCCAGCGGACGCGCTATCGCCTGCTGCCGAGCGTGTGGTAAAGGTCGTCCCTTCGACCAGGTTGAGCGTCGCCGGCAGCCCATTTTCCCCCAATGATCGGTTTGTGGAACCACCCCTGTCAACCACATGCTTTGGGTAGTGACAACCTACCCATTTGGCCGGTATACTGGGAGCACAAGGGAGAAATAGATGGGTGAGTTCGAAAATCATCAAGTCGAAGGGCAGACCCTTTACCAGATCAAGGTGCAGGGCAAGCTCGACGAGCGCTGGTCGGAGTGGTTCAGCGGCCTGGCGGTCGCGGTGGAAAACGGGATTGGAAACCCACCTGTCACCACGCTGGTCGGCTCGATTGACCAGGCCGCCCTGCGGGGGATACTGTGCAAGCTATGGGACTTGAACCTGACCCTGATCTCCGTCCGCTGCGAAGCGGGCGGCGGAGGGCAGAAGGAGGAGAAAACGAAATGACCGAAAAGATCGCGGCGAAATCAAAACCTATTGGCACCCGTGAATGGTACGACTTTGTCGCCCAGTTGGCAGATTTATTACCTGAAATGCATCCAGGAGGTCAAGAGGCCACACGAGCGCTGTTGGAGATGTGTGATCTGAAGTCGACGAGCCAGGTTCTCGACGTCGGCTGTGGCCCGGGAAGCACCGCCTGTCTCATTGCAGAGATGTATGGCTCGCAGGTCTGGGGGATCGACGTATCGGAGGTGATGATCGGCAAGGCCAAGGAACGGGCACAGCGGCATGGGCTGACGGATAAGCTAGAGTTCCGGATTGCCAACGTGTGCGATCTCCCCTTCGAGGATGGACGGTTTGACGTGGTGATCTTTGAATCCGTCTTGACGCCCCTGCCAGGCGATGAGAGACAGGCTATGAGGGAAATAGTGAGGGTGGTGCGGCCAGGAGGCAGGGTGGGAGCCAACGAAGGCATTGTCGACCCAGAGATCTCGCAGGAGGGCCTGGCGCTGCTGGCGGAGCATCCGGCGTTCCACAGCGCTTTCACCGTGGAGACACTGTGCGACCTGTTCAAGGCATCCGGGCTGGAGATGGTCGAGGCTAGGGAGATGCAGTCTGCGGATCTTCCCAGGCCGCGTATCAATTTGCGAGATCTGCTCAGTTTTCTTTTCCAGGTCTATCCCAAGCTGCTGCTGCGACTCGTGCGGGATCCACAGATCCGGGAGGCCCAAAAGATCGACAGCCAACTGATGAAGGGGAACAAAGAATACTTGGGATATGCCCTGCTCGTTGGGCGAAAGCCAGGATAGCGTATCCGCCCACGGGGAAGAAGAGCGTGCGCAAGCGGGGGATCCTGCGATGATCGACCCAAAGGAGGTGTTCCGATGGAGAACAAGCAGACCTTGTGGCTACGAGGAATATACCAGACGAGTTCGTTATCGTCTGGCGCCGGGAATCTGGTAGGAGGTGTAATATGGCGATGAACGCGATGTATATGTTGCCGCTATCTGACGAGCGGGCTACGCTCCAAGTTGTCGGTGGTAAGGGAGCCTCACTGTCCCGGCTCGTGGCCGCCGGTCTGCCGGTGCCCGATGGGTTCCACGTGACCACTGCCGCCTACAAGCAGTTCGTGGCCGCAAACGACCTGCAGCCGCGCATCCTGGCAGCCCTGGAATCGGCGGACGCTGCACAACCCACCACGCTGGAGACCGCCTCGGCCCAAATCCGTGCTCTATTCGAGAGTGGGCGTATCCCTGCCGACGTTGTCGACGCCATCCAGGCTGCCTACGCCGATCTTGCCAATCTACAATCCGCAATTCGCAATTCGCAATTCTCCGTTGCCGTGCGTTCCTCAGCCACGGCCGAGGATTTGCCGGAGGCCAGCTTTGCCGGCCAGCAGGATACCTATCTCAACGTGAGAGGCGCCGAGGCCGTGTTGCAGGCGGTCAAGCGTTGCTGGGCCAGTCTGTGGACGGCGCGGGCCATCGGGTACCGGGCGCGGGTAGGGGCGGATCGTGTAGGGGCGGATCGTGTAGGGGCAGATCGCGTAGGGGCAGATCGCGATCTGCCCCTACTGGCGGTGGTAGTACAACTGCTGGTGCCGGCGGAGGCGGCGGGCATCATGTTTACCGCCAACCCGGTGAGCGGCGCGCGCGATCAGGCCGTCATCAGCGCAGCCTGGGGATTGGGCGAGGCGGTGGTGGGCGGGCTGGTGACACCCGATAGCCTCACGGTGGATAAGGCGACCGGCGAGGTGCTGGCCCGCGAGACGGCCGACAAGCAGGTGATGACGGCGCGCGTGGAGGGCGGTACGGAGGAGCAGCCCGTGCCCGAGGAACTGCGGGACGCGCCCGTGCTCGACGACGGGCAGGCTGCCGAGTTGGTGCGCTTGGGTGTGCAGATCGAGGAACTCTACGGCATGCCGATGGATATCGAGTGGTGCTGGGCGGATGGTTGGTTCTTTATCGTCCAGGCCCGGCCTATCACGGCGCTTCCGGAGTTGGCGGTTGAGCCGCCGACCGAGTGGCCGATGCCCAATCCAAAAGGACAGTATGTGCGCGCCAGCATCGCCGAGTTGATGCCTGAACCGCTGACCCCATTGTTTGGCACGTTGGGCCGGGCAGCCATCAACGTTGGCACCCAGAAACTGATGGCCAAGCTGGGGGGCATGAAAGAAGCGGGGTTGGCAGAGATGGTGGTCACCATCAATGACTATGCCTACTATACCACTGGATTCACACCCAAACAGGTGTTCATGTTGCTGACCCACGCCCCATTTACCATGCCGCGCATGATCCGGGACGCAGAGAGGTACTGGCGCGAGGTGGTTCACGTTCGTTACGTCGAAACCATCGAACGGTGGCAGGCCAGACCCTTGAGCGAACTTCCGGCAACGGATATTCTGGTCGGTGTGCGCCAACTTGCCGCTGCGTCGTTCGACGTGTATGCCACGTACCAGTCGGCGCTTTTCGCCAGGGCCAACATGAGCGAGATGTTATTTACCAGCGTGTATAACAAGCTGATCAAGCGCGACGATGACCCCGAGGCACTGACCTACCTGGTGGGGTTTGAGAGCACGCCCATCCTGGCCGAAGAATCTATTTACGACATTGCCGAATGGTGCCGCACGCGCCCTGCGCTGGCCGCCTATGTCACAGGGACGCCGGCGGCGCAGCTCGCGGCGCAACTGGCAGGCCCGGCCCCGTCCGGCGTGGAAGCCGCGGACTGGCTGGAATGGCAGGACCGCTGGGAAACGCACATGCGGCAGTTCGGCCATATCATCTACAATCTCGATTTTGCCAAGCCGCTGCCGGCCGACGATCCGGCCCCTCTGCTGGATACGTGCAAGATGTTCCTCAACGGCCAGTGCCCCAATCCCTACGAGCGCCAGCAGGCGGCCGCCGAGCAGCGCGAGCAGGCGACGCAAGTCATGCTGGGGCGACTAAAGGGACTGCGCCGCAAGCTCTTTCGCAAGCTGGTCGGCTGGGCGCAAGATAGCGTCCCCCTGCGCGAGGAGGGGCTATCTGACCTGGGGCTGGGCTACCCGCAGCTGCGGCGCATGCTGCGGGAGCTGGGACGCCGGTTGGTCGAATCCGGCGCGCTCGAGCAACCGGACGATGTCTTTTGGCTGCTCGAGGGCGAGGCCGACCGTGCCGCTGAGGCGCTCGACGAGGGCGAGGCCGTCCAATCGTTCGTCGAGCTTGTCGAGCAGCGCCAGGCGGTATGGCAAGCCGAAATGCGTGCGACGCCCCCGCCGGTGCTTCCGCCCAAGTCCAAGTGGATGGGGCTGGATTTGAGCGTATTTGTGGCTGCCGAAGATGCTGAGCAGGTCGGCGATACCATCCGGGGCGCTGGCACCAGCCCTGGCCGAATCACCGGCACAGCGCGGGTGCTGCACGGCCCGGAGGATTTTGACCAGATGCAGCCGGGCGACATCCTGGTGGCCAAGTTCACCACCCCCGCCTGGACGCCGCTGTTCGCCCGCGCCGTCGCCGTCGTCACCGACATCGGCGGGCAGTTGAGTCACGGCTCCATCGTCGCCCGCGAGTATGGCATCCCTGCCGTGATGGGCACCGGCGTTGCCACCCGGCGCATCCAGAGTGGGCAGACGATCACCGTAGACGGCGCCAGCGGTGAGGTCGTGTTGCACAAATCCAAGGATGAGCAAGCGCCGCACACAACCATCGAGTGGAAAAGGCCCAACCCCAAGGGTCAGTACATGCGCGCCAGCGTCGCCGACTTTATGCCGAATCCGGTCAGTCCGCTGTTCGAGACCTTGGCCATCCCGGCGATTGCCCGCGTCGGCGTCAAGGAAGTGATGCGGCCTTTGACCCGCTCCGAGCCGCAGTTGCCCGATTATATCCTGACCATCAACAGCTATGCGTACATCAATGGCACGTACACGCTGCGGGAGTGGTGGTGGATTCTTACCCGGATGATACTTTCCATGCCGCGCATTATGCGTGAGGCCATCCCGCTCTGGCGTGATCAGATCCGCCCGCGCTACGCGGCAACGGTCGAGCGCTGGCAGAACCGATCACTGGAAGGGTTGTCGGTCGCCGAGCTGTGGGCCGGAATCCAGGAGGTCGACGATGCGGCGATGCTGCACTTTGCCTCGCTGCTGGTGGCGACGACGGGCGCGTCGGCGGGCAGCGAGCTGCTGTTCACCCGCGTCTACGACAAGCTGATCCGGCGCAAAGGCGACCCCGCCGCGCCCGTGTTCCTGATGGGCTACGACAGCACCCCCATTCAGGCCGAAAAATCGCTCTACGACCTGGCCGAGTGGACGCGCGCCCACCCAGACCTGGCCGAACACATCCTCGACACCCCCACCTCCCGCACTCCCACACTCCCGCCCGCCCTCCCTCCTGCCTGGCCCGAATTCCAAACCCGCCTCCAAACGCACCTGGATACCTACGGCCACATCATCTACGACCTGGACTTTGCCAAGCCGCTGCCGCTGGACGACCCCACGCCGATGCTGGAGACGGTCAAGATGTATCTACGTGGCGAGGGCGTCAATCCGCACGAGCGCCAGCGCGCGGCCGAAGAAAGGCGCGTGCAATCTGCCGAGGCCACACTCGGTCGACTGAAGGGGCTGCGCCGTTGGGCCTTTCGCAAGACGCTGGGGATGGCGCAGACGATGGCCGAGGTGCGCGAGAACGCCCTCGCCGACATCGGCCTGGGCTATCCGCTGCTGCGCGAGATGCTGCGCGAGCTGGGCCGCCGCTTGGCGCAGGCCGGGGTCATCGCGGAGGCCGAGGACATTTTCTGGCTGCGAGCGGATAACGTGGAAGGTGCAGTGGCGGCGTTGACGCGCGGCGATTCGCCCGCGAGCCTGGCGGACGGCGTCGCGCAGCGCCAGGCGAGGCACGCCGTGCTCCAGCGCGCCGCCCCGCCGCCGATGCTGCCGCCGAGGAAAAGGTACATGGGCATCGACATGGAAGCCTGGACGCCGGCATCGGAAGAGAGCCAGACCGGCGGCGCGCTCAAAGGCGTCGCCACGAGCGCCGGCCGCGTCACGGCCCCCGCCTGCGTCCTGCGCGGCCCGGAGGATTTCGACCGGATGCGCCCCGGCGACGTGCTGGTGGCGGCCACGACCACGCCGGCCTGGACGCCGCTCTTTGCCATGGCCGCCGCGGTCGTCACCGACGTCGGTGGGCCGCTCAGCCACGGCAGCATCGTCGCCCGCGAGTACGCCATCCCGGCGGTGATGGGTACGGGCGTGGCGACGAAGCGGATTCACAGTGGCCAGACGATTACGGTGGATGGCAGTGAGGGAGTTGTTGTTCTTGCGTAAACACAGAATACGCAGTATGGAACATATATTGCGTATTCCGTCTCGACCGTGTGGGAGCAAACCGAGATGGACACCAGCAACCGCAAAAACATCGCCATACTGACCTTTGCCCTGATCGTGGTGATGCTGGGCTATGGGATGGTGATCCCGCTCTTTCCCTTCTACATCGAAAAGATGGGCGCGGGCGGCAGCCAACTAGGCTTACTCATTTCCACCTCGGCGTTGCTGGAGCTGCTCTTTGGCCCGATCTGGGGCAGCGTCTCCGACCGTATCGGGCGCAAGCCGATCCTGCTGCTGGGGCTGCTGGGGTACGCCCTGTCTTCGCTGCTGTTCGGGCTTTCCACCGAGCTGTGGATGCTCTTTGCCTCGCGCGCTCTCTCCGGCGTCCTCTCGTCGGCAACGACGGCGACGGCGCTGGCCTACATCAGCGACAGCACCTCGGAGCGCGACCGGGGCGGCGGGATGGGCATGCTGGGCGCGGCGATGGGATTGGGCCTGATCCTCGGTCCGGCGGCTGGTGGCTGGCTGGGGAGCGATTCCCTCGCGCTGCCTTTTTTCATCGCCGCTGGTTCCTCGCTGCTGGCCCTGGCGCTGGCGGCCCTGTGGCTCCCCGAATCGCTGCCCGTCGAGTTACGTCGGCAGGCGGGCAAGGTGAGGACCATCGACTTTGGCGCGCTGTGGCAGGCGCTGTGCGGCCCCATCGGCCTGCTGATGTTCCTGCTCTTCCTGGTCAGCTTTGGACTGACCAATTTCGAGTCGATCTTTGGGCTGTACGCGGCACAGGAGCTGGACTATGGCCCGGAGCGGGTGGGCACCATCCTGGCGGTGGTCGGCCTCGTCTCGACGCTGGGCAAGGCCATCCTCATCGGCCCGCTCACCAAACGTTGGGGCGAAGCGGTGATCATCAAGGTCTCGCTGGCTGCCAGTGCGGGAGGGTTCGTGATCCTGCTGCTGGCGACCACTTATCCGCAGGTCTTGCTGGCGACGGGTGTGTTCATCCTCTCCAAGACGCTGCTGCGCACGGTGATCATCGCCCTGGCCTCCAAGCGAGCCGCCCCTCGGCAACGGTCGCTCGGCGAACGCGCTCAGGGCGACGCCGTGGGTCAGGGCGCGACGATGGGCTTGAGCAACTCGTTTATGAATCTGGGGCGCATCGTGGGGCCGATTTGGGCCGGGTTCATCTTTGACGTGAATGTGAACTATCCCTATCTCAGCGGCGCAGGCGTAATGTTCGTCGGGTTCCTGATCAGCCTGGTGTGGGTTTCGCAGGCGGGAAGCAAGACTGCCTCCGAGAGATTGCGGTCAACTGTTGACTGAAGGCGTTTGTTCGGGGATTTGTGCCACCACTGGCATTGCACTATAATCATAGTGCGATGAACACGCCTTTGCTGACCACCAAACTCTATATCCCACCCTCACGACCAGACCTCGTCTCTCGTCCGCGCCTGATTGAGCGGCTGAACGCGGGCCTGCACCGCAAACTGACCCTCGTCTCCGCGCCGGCCGGCTTTGGCAAGACCACCCTGATCAGCGAGTGGCTGAACAACGCGAGTCCGCCAGGACGACTTGAGGTTCACGGCGGACGAAGCGGCCGAATTCCTGCGGCGGATGCGGCTCGAGTTGTCATCTGCCGACGTAGCCGCCCTGCACCGGCGCACCGAAGGCTGGATCGCCGGCCTGCAACTGGCGGCCTTGTCCTTGCGCAGTCACGACGATGTACACCAGTTCGTGCAATCCTTCACCGGCAGTCACCGCTACGTCCTGGACTATTTGATCGAGGAAGTGTTCAAACAGCAACCGGCGATTCTCATTGTGTCATTGCGAGACCCGGTAAAAACGTCCGGGGCTCACAATGACACTTCAAATGTAACTGCTCAGGTCAGACCTCCGAGGTCTTTGACAACCGTTTCGCCCACTGCAAATGTTTAAAACGGCCAATGTTTTGCGCTCGAATAAGCTGCAATGAGACCTCGGAGGTCTAAATAGTTACCAAGTTGAGCAGTTACCCTCAAATTGAGAATTGCTGAACAGCAACCGGCCGCCGCTCAGGATTTTCTGCTAAAGACATCCATCCTCGACCGGGAGGACAGCCGCGAACTTGTGCTTGGTCTGGAGCAGGCCAACCTGTTCATCGTCCCCCTGGACGAATCGCGGCAGTGGTACTGCTATCACCGCCTCTTTGCCAAGCTGCTGCGCCAGCAGTTGCGCACGGTGGGGATGAAGAGCCTCGCGCCCGACCTGCACCAACGGGCCAGCCGGTGGTACGAGGCCGCGGGCTTCGCCGATGCGGTAAGCGCTCGGAAGCCGTTCGAGATCCCGCAAAGGCCGCCCTCAACAAACGCTTGGAGACGATAGGCTGGGGCTGCTTCCTGGTCCTGAGCTAGGGGATTTAGGCTTGCCGCTCCTTTCGGTGCAGCAGGTAGAGGGTGAAGAGTAGGCGCGCTCTTCTCAGCAGCAGAGAGGCGAAGGATCTGCAAGCCCTGCCATCTTGGCAGGGTTGCTCTTCATTTGGGGATATGGGAAAGACGTGGTAAGATGGTAAGATTAGGGCACGATGCCACCTGCCCCGCGCTTTGGCAAGTTGTACCTGGACTGCTACAATTGGTGCTCGTGTCAGCCTATCCAGGAATTGGAGATTGGAGGTTGCAATGTTTGGGAATTTTGAGCAAGCGCGGCGCTACGTTGACGAGAACGACGTCCAGATGGTGGACCTCAAGTTCTGCGACCTGTGGGGCCGCTGGCATCACCTCACCATACCGCCGACCCAGTTCACACCGGCGCTGATGGAGAACGGCGTCGGCTTCGATGGCTCCGCCGTGGGACTCAAGAACGTCAAAGCCGGCGACATGGTGCTGGTGCCGGATCTCGCCACCGGCGCGGTGGACCCTTTCTGGGATGTGGTCACGCTCAGCTTTATCTGCACCACGCTGGAGGCGGACACCAAAGCCGTCTTTGCCAACGACCCGCGCAACATCGCCCTCCGCGCCGAGGCTTACCTGCGCGAGACCGGCGTCGCCGACGAGAGCCGCTGGGGGCCAGAGTTCGAGTTCTACGTCTTTGACAACGTGTCCTACGAAAGCGGTATTAACCGGGCCAGCTACCGGGTGGACTCGCGGGAGGCCGACTGGCAGGCTGCCGAGGGCGGCCACGGTCACTACATCCCACTCCACGGCGGCTACCACGCCATTCCTCCCAAGGATCAGCTCTACAACCTGCGGACCGAAATAGTCCTGCACCTGGAAACGATGGGCGTGCCGGTCAAGTATCACCACCACGAAGTCGGCGGCCCCGGTCAGGTCGAGATCGAGACGCCGATGATGGGCCTGGGGGCCGCCGGCGACGCGACCATGCTGGTCAAATACGTGACCAAGATGACGGCCCACGCTCACGGCCAGACGGCGACCTTTATGCCCAAGCCGCTCTACGGCGAGGCCGGAAACGGTATGCACTTTCACCAGCACCTGTTCAAGAAAGGGCGCAACCTCTTTTACGATCCCGATGGCTACGGCTGCCTCAGCCAGACGGCCCTCTACTACATCGGCGGACTGCTGACCCACGGCGCGGCTCTGCTGGCCCTGACCAGTCCCAGCACCAACTCCTACCGTCGTCTGGTACCCGGCTTTGAGGCTCCCATCAACGCCTTCTTCTCGCTGGGCAACCGCAGTGCCGCCATCCGCATCCCCAAGTATGCCTGCCGGCCAGACGCCGCCCGCCTCGAGTTCCGCCCGCCCGACGCTGCCTGCAACCCTTACCTGGCGCTGGCGGCTCAACTGCTGGCCGGGCTGGACGGCATCCAGCGCCAGATTGACCCCAGCGAGGCCGGATTTGGCCCCATTGACGCAGACGTCTTTGCCTGGGACGACGAACGCCGCGCTGGCATCAAGAGCCTGCCCAGTTCCCTCGACGAGGCCCTGCACGCACTGGAGGCCGACCACGGCTTTTTGCTGGCGGGTGAGGTCTTGAGCGCGGAACTGATCCAAGAGTGGATAGAGCACAAATTGGAAGCCGAGTGCCATCCGGTTCGCAACCGGCCACATCCCTACGAGGTAGAACTGTACTTTGACGTATGATCGAGGTGTAGGTTCGGGCGGACGTCTCGAACGAGCGTTGCCCGTCGAAACCGCACGCGATGGAGACACAGGTGTTCACCTTGCCAATTCAAGCCGGGTGGGGTAGAATATGCACGTCTGACGATCTGGGGTGGGAGGAGCGAATATGCCTTTCTCGTACGAAAGAGCTAAACAAGAACTACTAGATGAACGCGCCAAGTTAAGCGAGCAATTAGAACAACTCGAGACCGCCGAGTACGAAAGCATCGGCTACAGCAACCACATGGCCGACGATGCTACAAATGCTTTCGACCAGGCCGTGGACGTGGCGCTAAAGCGCAAAATCGAAGCTTCACTGGAAGAGATCAAGCGAGCGTTGAGCAAGTTCGACGATGGCACCTATGGCATCTGCGAGACATGTGGCGGCAGGATTGACCGCGCGCGCCTGGAGGTATTGCCCCAAGCCAGACACTGCCTGGACTGCCAAACACGCCGCGAGCAAAGTGGGACACGGAAGGGCTCCCATTGAAACAGAGACGCGATATCCTGATCCTGCCGGCTATGGCAGCACTGGTACTGCTGGTTGACCAAATCAGCAAGCACTTGGTGATGACCCGGTTAGAGGAAGGCCGGTCGTGGGACATTGCGGGTTGGCTATCTCCTTTCTTGCGCATTACCCACGTGACCAATACGGGAGCAGCCTTTGGGCTGTTTCCCAAATGGAGTGACTTTTTCGTCGCCGTCGCCGTGATCGTCATAGCGGTGATCATCATTTACCAGCGGCATCTGCCCGCCGGCCAGTGGTTGGTGCGGGTAGCGATGGGCCTTCAACTTGGTGGAGCCATCGGCAACCTGGTAGACCGGCTGCGCTGGGGGTCGGTGGTGGATTTTATGGACCTGAACTTTTGGCCGCTGCACGAGTGGCCGGTGTTCAACGTGGCGGACGCTTCCATCGTGACCGGCGTTTCCCTGTTGGCGATCTTGATGCTGTGGGAAGAACGGCGTGAGCAGAGCAAACCAGCGCCGGCCCAAGACGGGTTATAGATCACCGCGAGTTTTGAACCAGTAGCAAAGCCCCCCAAGCTACCATCCTCATTACAGCGGACAATGCGACGCGCTCGATCAATGCGTCGCATCTTGTGGTTATAGCGGGCTTTTTTGGGGGATTGGGAACCCGGCGGATTTTCGCAGAAAAACGCGGATAGACTGATAGTCCCTCTCCATAGTGTTGTTGCTAATCGCCAGCCCCCCAAGCGCTGGCGCGAGCGAAACGGCACAGGTAGGGATGGTTGCGCTATTCTTTCTTCTCGGCCGACTTGAGGATTTGGTCCACCAGCCCATACTCGACCGCCTCCTCGGCTGTCATAAAGCGGTCCCGGTCAAAGTCGGCTGCGATCTGCTCCACCGTCTGACCGGTGTGTTGGGCCAGCAGGCTGTGGATCAGGTCCTCGACGCGCTTTAGTTCCTTGTATTGAATTTCGACGTCGGGGGCATATCCTTGCGCGCTGCCGCCGGCCGGGTGCATGTGTACTGTAGCGTGTGGCAGCGCATAGCGATGGCCCTTGGTGCCGGCGGCCAGTAGCACCGTGCCCATACTGGCCGTCACTCCCACGGCGTAGGTCGCCACTGGCGGCTGTATCTGCTGGATGGTATCATAGATCGCCAACCCGTGATAGACCACGCCGCCGGGGCAGTTGATGTACATCGAGATCGGTTTTTCTGCGTCCTCACCCGCCAGGTACAACAACTGGGCCACTATCAAATTGGCGATCTGATCGGTGATGGGCGTGCCCACAAAGATGATACGCTGCTTGAGCAACAGCGAGTAGATGTCGTAGGCGCGCTCGCCGCGCCCCGTTGTCTCGATCACCATCGGAATTAACGACGTAGGCAAAATCATTCTCATTCCCCTTTGCTCTCTTCTTCTTCACTCTGCTCTTCGAGAGAATCCGGCTGCGGAGCTTTTCCCCTGGCGATGGCGACCAACCGCTCCACAGCCTTTGTTGCCAGCAGGCGGTTGACGACAGCCCCGCGGCCCTTGCCCGCAGAGAGAGAGGAGCGAACAGCTTCGGCCCGATCGCCCCACGAGGCGCTGACCTCTTCGATGTGCGTCTCAATTTCCTCTTCGTCTACCTCAATCCCTTCCAGCGCCACGACCTCACCCAGCACCAGCGAGTTCCTTAGCCGGGATTGGGCAACGGGTTCAAAATCCTCCCGCAGGTCATCCTCGCTCCTGCCCACCAGACGCAAATAGTCTCTCAGCGCGAGCTGAGTCCGGCGCTTGATGTTTCGCTCAAAATCCTCAATCATCTCGTCCAGCATCTCTTCGAGCACGATCGGCGGATATTCGACCCGGGCCTGTTCCACGATGTCGCTCACTACCTGTTCCATGTATTCCTCGTCCGCCTCCTGCTGCGCCTGCTCTCGTAGTTGCTCCTTGACCGATCTCTCTAACTCTCTGAGAGAGTCAAAATTACCGACGGTGCGTGCCAGGTCATCGTCCAGGCCCGGGAGGGTGCTATCGTATACCTCTGCCACCGCGACGAAGAACTCTGCTTCCTGGCCCCGCAGTTCCTCCTGGGGAAAATCGTCCGGCAGGGTCAGCGTGAAGACACGCTCATCGCCGGCCTCCATCCCCACGATGGCCTCTGCTAATCCTGGCACTGGGCTGGTGTTTTCGGCGTCCAGCAGCAGGCGCTCGTCCGCCAGGGTCATGAACTCTACGCCGTCCGCCCGCCCCTCCACTTCGACCAAGACCGCATCCCCCAGCGCGGCTGGACGCTCGACCAGTTCGAGGATGGCATTATTTTCTCGGATCTCTTGGAGCGTTTGCTGCACCTCTTTTTTATAGACTCTGACCTTGCGCGGCTTGAGGCGGTAGTCGCGGTAGTCGCCCAGATCCACTATCGGGTACAGGGGGATGGTGAACTCAAAAGTTACAGGGTCCAGTGTGACGCCCTCCAACGCGGCAGGAGCATAGGGTTGGATCTCTTCTTGTTCCAATGCCTCGCGGTAGACTTTTTCCACCATCTCGTCGGCGGCTTCCTGGCGCACAGTGTCCTCGCCGTAGCGCTGCACGACCAGCTTGTACGGGGCCTTTCCCTTGCGGAAACCTGGAAAGTTCACCTGTTTGGCGATCTTGCGCGCGGCGCGCCGCATGGCCCGTTGGGTCTGTTCCTCGTCCAGCTCGATGGTTAGGCGTAGTTGGCAATTCTCTAACGGTTCGGTAGCGATTTTCAAGTTCGTGTGCCTCCGGTGTTTACTTGTTCTGCCGTTGCGTCAGATGGGGAAGGCGGGATTTGAACCCGCACGGGTTGCCCCACGTGATCCTAAGTCACGCTCGTCTGCCAGTTCCGACACTTCCCCCGGTCAGACCGCATTATAACGCCGACTGAATGTTCACGCAAGGCTGGGAGATCTGGGAATAAAAGATTTGGAGGTCTGAACTGAACCCGAATTACCCTGGTGATTGCCCACATCTCACCACAGAGACACAGAGAGCACAGAGAAAACACAAAAATGTCCTATCTCGGTGTCCTCCGCGCCCCTGTGGTGAAAAAACGATCACCTCGAACAGACATC
>Ga0180432_10002645_pt1 | contig 26745 bp, 27 predicted proteins | sample SS_ome_10_FD_132414 | JGI IMG/M metagenome (GOLD analysis project Ga0180432, IMG submission 132414) | Hypersaline lake sediment archaeal communities from the Salton Sea, California, USA - SS_1_MS_2 metaG | ecosystem: Environmental > Aquatic > Non-marine Saline and Alkaline > Hypersaline >... | reverse complement strand
TCTCCCCTCGAGATTATGAGCCGGAAGCAGTCACCCTGGATCGATGCGAGCGACACCATGGTCGACACCCCGGGCTGAGCGCTGAAAACCGGCGTAGGCGGATTTTCAAGGCTACCGATTTCAAGCTCCCTGTTGATGAGCTTCACGGGTCTGTCCTTCCGGGCTATCTTCCAGTTTCCCTCTCCCATATGGCTCATAAGGGCCGTATCTTTTTTATAATCGAGCGAGTACATCTCCGTGAAATGGGGATCGCCGATAAGGACATGTCCGGCCCCCGTCATGGCGACAGTATTCGTATCGCCCTCGGCCGCATAGCCGTATCCCTTTGCCAGAAGGTTCGAGGCACCCAGTATGGGAAGCTGTTTGAAACGGCCGTCTCCCTTGAAAACATCAAAATGCGCCGAAAAGCCGTCGTACTCAAACTCCAGAAGGAACTTCTCGAACCCGAGCTGCATTCGGGCGGCATACCGGTGGCTCTCGGGCTGAATACCCGGATCTATCTCGAAGTTTTTCCCGTCCTCCTCGATCTGCGTCATTATCTCGGCATCGGTAACCGATTCCATGCACCGGTAAACGTCTCCGATGTTCTCATGGTTGACCTCGGGCCCGATTACCCTGTAAAAGGAGGCGTCATCCCCCACGATATCTCCCATCCCCTGCAGCCGCCCCATAATGGCGATTCTCATTTTTCTCAAGGCGCAGGCGGTCTGCGCGGCGCGCGCCCAGTCCTCAACAAAGCTCTTGAAACCCGGGCTCTTCCAGTCATCCGTTACCACGGCATACTTAACGCCCGTACGAAGCAGTGTATTCGCCGTATCCTGCGCGCCGTGTATGCCCTGATTCGTGGTCAGATCACCCCAGTCCCAATCTTTCGTCACCTCAGGTACGGGCTGAATATTGGCAACGAGAACGGGCAGGCTGTTGTCCTGCATCGCTTTGACGAGCCTGAGCCCCGGACTGTAGAGAAGGTTTACTATTATTATCCCGTCAAGGCCGCGGGCGTTGAAATCGGCCACGTACTGCTCTATGACCTGTCTTGTCTTGGCGGCCCCGGGAAACTCTATCTGAACGGTATCCTTCAGCTGCTCGGCAACGGTCCTTATAAACTTCTCCTGGTTCTTAGGGATCTCGGGCTGCTTTTCATCGTAAAGGCCGTGCATTATTCCGAGCAGACCCACTTTCGGCAATCGTTTTTGAAGCATTATCCTTCCCCCCGTGGTTTTTCATGAAATGCGAAGCCCCTTTTACCGCAGCAGGGCCGTTATTACTTCATGTTTTAAAGCAAAGTGCCGTTTTTGAGACTGCTGTTGCTTCATGTTTTGAAGCAAAGTGCCGTTTTTGAGACTGCTGTTATTTCATGGTTTGAAGCAAAGCGCCGTTTACAAGGCTGCTGTTATTTCATGGTTTCATTCTCGATTTTCTCTATCTCGGGGATCGAGCCCTTGAGAAAATCGGCGAACTGCTCGTAGCCCTCGGTAAAGGAAGACTCGAGCCAGAGGTCCACGGTCTTTTTCGCCCTGTAGGGAGAGAATACCCAGCAACCCATGGTTATCACATTGGCGTTGTTGATGACCTTGCAGTGCTGACCGCCGAACTCGGATTCTACGCAGCTCGCATAGATACCCTTGAACTTGTTCGCAACGATGGAAACTCCCATACCCGTACCGCAGAAGAGAACTCCCTTGTCGGCCTCGCCCTTCTGGATCGTCCGCGCGGCTTTTGCCGCAACTTCATAATAGGGAATTTCATGATCGAGATCATGCATGCCGACGTCTATAACCTCGATACCCTTCTCCTCGAGATAGGGCTTTATGACCTGCTTCAGATCAAATCCCGCAAAATCCGCTCCTGTAACAATTTTCACGACACGTACCTCCCACTATTTTAATGTGCATGCATAACCATGCCGATTTACTCTTTAGTATCCAGGTTTTCGAGCAGCTCGACCGCCTGGGGGCAGTTCCCCCATTTTTCCTCTCACTTGCAAGCCGGATCATAGGCTTTACGGGCCATCTCCCCGGTCTTTCCCTTCTAACAACACTCCTTGTTTCCTGATAAGTGTTCAGCCGCTGCCGACGTTGACGAAGAATTCGTATTTATCGCCCCGGTACAGGGACTCCTCGTATTCCAGGCACACGCCGTTATCGATGTAAGTCGTTCCCGTTACGATAAAGGCGGGATCGGAGGACGAACAGCCTAATATCTTCGCGTTCTCCTCGCCCAGCCGCTGAAGCTTGAGCTTCTGTCTCGATCCTTTCAGCTCCATGTGGTACACTTCTTCATATATTTTATAGAGAGAGCCGCTCATATCATACTTGTCTATATCATGACAGAGCCTCAGGTTTATGTACCTTCGCTCGAGCATGAGGGGTTCCCCGTTGCCGAGCCGCAGCCTCTTTATCCCGTAAACCAGGTCTTCCCGCCCGAGATCGAGCTGCTTGTGGTATTCCCCATAGTTCTGCACGATACCCTTTGCCAGTACCTTTGTCGAGGGTATCATGCCCATTTGCTGCATATTCTTGGTAAAACTGAGTATCTTCTCGAGGCTCCGTGAAACCTGCGGCTCCTTGATGAAGGTCCCGATGCCCTGTATCCGTTCTATGAGGTCTTCGCTCCTCAGTATGTCTATGCACTTGCGAACCGTTGTCGAGGAGACGTTGTACATTTCCTTAAGCTCGTTTTCCGACATGAGGCGGTCGCCCGCCTTCAATTCACCGGTATGAATCTGTGTTTGAAGGATTTCCAGGAGCTGGATATACTTCGGTTTGTAGAGATCGGACAGCGAATCCATGTATATTAGTACCTTAATGCACTAAGTGTGGAACAAGTGTAAAGCTCTTACCGTATTTGTCAAGAAATAATTGACGAATAATGCATTTGCGCTGTGACGGAATAACAAAAAAAGCCTTTCCGGAGCTAGAATCGCCAGGGAGTGTCCTCCTCATCTTTTATTTTCTGCTGAACGTCATGCCAGACGGGATACAATGGGGAGTCGCCCCCCTTTTTTTCTTCCACAAAGATATACATGAATGGGGTCACTATCGTCATGAACGGGTGGAATACGCTGTAACAGAGCCATTCCCACCCCTTTTGTGGGGAAAAAATAATTTTACGGTGTTCTCTATCTCGCTGTAGCTATTTATCTTACGGTCATCGCGAATGGCCCGTCATAGTGTAAGAGGCCGTAAGATCGCTTTTCGGCAGGCCGCCCTTTCATATCGAACCGGCCGCAGTTAACCGTCAGTTCGCACCGTCCCGCCCCGAACCTTTTCCGGAGGCTCACTTTGCCTGCTTCTTTGCTCCCGGCTGTCCTCCAGGAATGTAGTTTCTCCATACACCGATTGATTCCTTGACCGATTCTACGGCACCTTCGAGATCATGGGCGATGAGTGCATTGTATATCTTTCTGTGGTGCGTCTTCGCGAGGAACCCTTTCTCCTGCAGTCTGTGTGTGAGTTCGATCGATGGGGAGAAAAAATCGATGACAAAGTGGTAGATCTTCTCGACCATCCTGTTCTTGGTCGCAATCCCAAGGGCACGGTGAAAGCTGATGTCTGCGGCGGCGAGTACTGAGGGTTGGGTTTCTCCGCTCTCGATTTTTGTTTCAAGATCGATAACCGTCCGACCGATCGCGTCGAGATCTTCGCCCCCCGCGTTTTCGAGCACGAGCTTGACTATCGATATCTCGAGCAACTCCCGGAGCTCCACCAGCTCCTTCATATTCTCCTTGCTGAGCACGAGGCTGAAGAGCAGGGGCTCGAATATCACCCGGTCGTCGGACAGTGAGATGTATGTTCCATCCCCTCTCCTGATCTCCACGACACCGAAAGCGGAGAGGATTTTCATCGCCTCCCGGATCGATCCCCTACTGATGGTGAGCCGTTTGCTCAGCTCGATTTCCGACGGCAGCCTGTCCCCGGGCACGAGCTTTCCGTCAATCAGGGCTTCCTTTATCGTGTTGATGACTCGGTCAACGGCAGATTCCCGTCTATCCGCCTTGAAGAGGTCGTTCAACGTTTCCTGTGTGTCGCTTTTCATTTAATCTTCTCTCGCCTCGGGATTCCCTATCTTCATTAAAAATATATTTTAAGACTTCCCGGGATGAAGCATTTTTTGAAGCACCTCCCTGATGGATCTCTCTTCGAATACTTCCCTCCAGTTCTCTTTAAAGAGCCGTTCATTTCCGTACTTCATCGCGCGTACGGCAGCGTCGGAGAACGGGTTACTGCTCTTGAATACGATCGCGAGCTCAATCTGGATGTGTCCAAGCATAAAAGCACGGGCCGCCTCCTCCGGGACCCCACGCCGAACTGCTTCGTCGAGGGCTTCCTTGAGCTTCATAACACAGGCGGCGCCTACAACCTCTGCCATTGCGGGCTCGAGCATCGCCATCTGTTCGACTGTAACCCTGTGCGCCTTGATCACCGGGGCAAACATCCTGGTGCAGATTTTTATCGCTTCTTCAAATAGTTCTTCCTCGCCTCGAAGCAATGCCACCACGATGTCCTGTTTCGCGGCCACCCCGCCGAACATGTCCGCGCGTGCCTCCGGAGTATCCTGTTCAGAAAAAATGGCCGGATGGCAGGGATGGGTGACGACGAAAGTGCAGTCGTCCCGCAAAGCCACCTCCCCTGCGTATGCCGCGGCAGGGTCGAGAAGGATGAAGGTGGCACCCTTTTTCATCATCGGTACGACCTCCCGCGAGATCGTTCCCAACACCGCGTCGGGTACCGCCATGATGATGAACTCGCTCTTCGGGACAGCTTTTTCCATCTCCGTCACCGCGAACCCTTTTTCCCTGATGCGCTCCACACCGCTCTGCGACTTTTCACAAAACAGCATACGGTGGCTCGACTCGGCCATGTTGTTCAGAATCCGGGTGCCCATTTTACCACCGGCCCCTATTATCGTGATTATAAACTCCGCTTCCTTCATATCCTTGCTCCTTGCTGGCTTAAAATATTATGCTTTTAAGATACTCGAGGCTTTCAACCGCCCATTCATCCTCCCTCGAGATGGTCTGTTCCACGGTTCCCGCATACGGAGTCCAGAGCTCGAGAATCGCGTTCGGATTCCGACCCTTGCTCGATAGCCAATCAACAGTCCACGGAATATCCAGTCGTCCCTTCCCCGCGGGCCTCCCCTCTATCGAGAATCCGAGCTGATGCCCGACCCTGACGACATCGAAATCCTTTACGTGGAGGTTCAGCGTATGGGGCGCGAGTGTCCGCACAACCATGTCAGGCGGCTCGAGAGCGGCGAAGGAGTTCACCGTGTCGAGACACACCCCGAGTGCGGCGCTCCCGCACCGTTCGATAAATCCTGCAAGATCCGCTGACCCGTGTTCGTCATGATTTTCAAGGGCTATCGCAACACCCTCCCGCTCGTATGCGGGGAGCACCTCTTTCATCCAGGAAACAGCTGCGTCGTCGATCCTGTGGGTTATGGTGCGTACGATCTTGGATCCCGTTCGCCTCGCTATATCCAGGTAGGTAATCAGATGGTCGGGTTCGATTCCGCGGGTGCCCACCTCCAGCTCGATCCCCTCCTCTTTTGCCGTTCGGGCCAGGCGGTCGAGTTCGTCCGCGCTTATCATGTGAAGGCTTGGGTTGTCGGCAATCTGCAGTACCCCGACACCGTGGACCTTGGCCTTTTGAACAAGATCGAAACAGTCGAGCGGTTTTTCGGGTATGTACCCTTCGATCCCCACCGCCCATGTCCACGTGTAGCTACTTACGCCGATTTTCATGAGACACCTCTTTAATTAACCTTCAACTTCACGAGACCACATAATAAAAAGCCGGATGTTTTCTCAAATTGTGAAGCCCGTCTCATCGCGTAACCTTCCGCGTCTCGACATTGGCGAAAACCGCGAGGAGGATAACGAGACCTTGAACGAGGAGTCTTCCCGACTGTGGAAAACCGAGCACGTTCAGAAGGGTAAAAAGTACGGTCATGATGAGCCATCCGAGAATTGTAGAGACTATGCTGCCCTTCCCGCCTCCTATCGCGGCACCTCCCACAATGACCATGGTGATCGCCTCGAATTCCATATCGATCCCCATCGTCGTGTCCCATACCCTGAACGTCGTGACCATGAGCAGGGTTCCTACCGTGGATAGTAAAGAGCTCATAAAGAAACAGAATATCCGCACACCGTCGACGCGGATCCCCATGAGGTTGCTCGCGACGTCGTTTCCTCCAACGGCCAGTATGGATCGGCCCAATTTCGTCTTTCGCAGCAGCAGTTGAGAAAACACAACGATGGCCACGAGTATGTACACGATATAGGGAATTCCGATGAATTTCCCCAAACCGAAATCTCTGAATTCCTCAGGGAATCCTCCCTTCGGCATGCCGCCCGTGTAGAGAAGGGCCGCTCCCTGCAGGATGATCATCATCCCAAGGGTCGCGAGAAACGAGGGGACCTTGAGCTTCGTGACGACCACGCCGTTCACCAATCCGATGACGGAACCCACCAGCACGCAGATCGGCAGCGCCCAGGCAAGATGAGCAACTCTCCCTGCTATCGTGCCGGACGCGAGCGCTGCGATAAAACTCACGATCGAGCCGATGGAAAGATCGAACCCGCCCGACAGTATCACGAATGTCTCACCGATCGCAAGCAGCGCGGCGGGGGTCGCCTGCCGCAGCATGTATGTGAGGTTGTTGGGTATGTAAAAGTTCGGATTCACCACTATGACAACCAGCATGAGCAGAAGGAGCGTCCACCACTGAAGCGGAATCAGTCGGAAAAATGGAACGCCTCGAATCCCATCGGAGCCGGCAGTCGGGGTTTTACTTCGATTGAATCGTGCCGTATTCATTTACCGAAATCCTTGCTTCTCACGGTGTAAACCGCAACCGCGACGATAATGATTATGCCCCTCAATATCAATTGGCTCATGGTCGGCAGGTTGAGATGGTTGAAGGTGTTGGAAATCATCGCGAGAAGAAGAACACCTCCGAGCGTACCCCAAAGACTCCCCCGCCCGCCATAGAGACTGGTGCCCGCAATACACACAGCGGCGATCGACTCGAGCTGATACCCCACTCCGCAGTACGGGTCCCCCGTCCCCATTCTCGCCGCAAAGTAAACGCCCGCACCCGATGCCAGTACCGAGCAAATGACGTGAGTCGAGACACGAATGAGATTGATTTTTACCCCGCTGAGGCGCGCCGGTTCGACTCCGCCTCCGAGGGCATACACATGGAGGCCGAATCGGGTTTTTGTCAGAACCACCAAACATATTATGAACACGGTAATGAATATAAGAATCGGCACGGGGAGGAATCCAATCGTACCATACCCGATCCACTTGACCTCCGGCGTGATTTTCCCGTATGGTCCGGAATGATATAGAAAAGCGACCCCCTGGGCGATGAGCATCGTGGCGAGGGTGGTGATAAACGGGTTTATCCGTGCCTTTGCGATCAGCACTCCGTTTATTAGTCCCACACACACTCCGACGGCAAACGTGAAAGCGAAAGCAATCAGAATCATCTCAGATCGTCCCATTATCGTGCCGGCAAAGGTAAGCGATGTCAGGCTGATCACCGACCCGACGGAAAGGTCGAAAGTGCCGGCCAGAATGCAAAACGTCTGTCCAACCGAGATGAGACCCAAACCGGTCATATGGTGGAGGATGGTAATCACGTTCGCGAAGAGAAACACCTCTCTGTCGATCAAACCACCCACAATGAAGGTGACGACCACGATTATATACACCATAAAAACACCGCTGTGAGCGCCGATCAGTCTTCTTATGGTCCATTCGTGATGCCTGTTGATTTTCCCTTCTCCCATGCCGATCAAATCCGTTCTCCATTACTGCCGTTCATTTTACTCGTCGGTTCTCCATCCTGATCAAGCTCGCTCCCCGTCGCCGCGAGCAGGATGATGTGCTCGGTCGCCTTTTCCCAATTGAGCACGGCTTTCGGTTCCCCCCGATGGAGCACGAGGATCCTGTCGCATAAACCGAGTATTTCCTCCATATCTGAAGAAAGCACTATGACGACGACACCGCTTTCCACGAGATTTCGCATGAGCTGATAGATTTCCACTTTCGAATCGACGTCAATTCCCCTGGTCGGCTCGTCCACGATGAGGATTTTGCATTCGGTAAGCAGCCATTTTGATAAAATCACCTTTTGCTGATTCCCACCTGAGAGATCCTTGGATTCGATATTGAGGCTTCCGGCCCTGATGTTCATTTCCCCGGCGATTCTCTCTACCTGAGCGAGCTCTTTCTTTAGGTCCAGAAAGTAACCCCTGTGTTTTTTAACCCTTGAAGGTATGGCGATATTTTCACGCAGCGATGCCCCGAGAAGGAGGCCTTCCTTGCGCCTGTCCTTCGTGAGATAACCGAAACCCTGGAACAAGCCCTCTCGAGGCGTGGATATTTTGATTCCCTCTTTCTTGAATTGGACCTCTCCCGACTCGATTCTGTCCACGCCGAAGAGCGCCCTGGCAAGCTCGGTCGATCCACACCCCTCAAGACCGGTAATACCGAATATTTCGTTCTCGCGAATCTTGAATGACACGGCCGCCTTCATGGCCGTGCTCTTCAATCCGTTAACTTCGAACACGGTCTTTTTATTTTCTTCGTACGACTTGCGTGGAGGAAAGAAATCGGTGATTGACCTTCCCGTCATCTTTTCGATAAGGGTGTTGTGATCCAATCCCTCCACTTCGAGTGTTGCAATCATTCTGCCGTCTTTCATCAACGTGACCCGGTCGGCAACCTCGAAAATGTCCTCCATCCTGTGAGATATGTAGATAATAGTGACACCTTCCGCCTTGAGCTTGTGGATCGTGTCGAACAATTTTTGTACGTCGGAAATCGGAAGAGCCGCGGTGGGCTCATCCATAACAATGATGTCCGCCTTTACGGAGAGGGCCTTGGCGATTTCGACCAACTGCATCTGATTGACAGAGAGATCGCGTATGTAGTCAACGGGAGTCACGTTCTCAACTGAGAGCCGTTCGAGCAGTTGCCGTGATTTTCTTATCATCGACCTCTGATCGAGAAACCCCAGCTTTGTTCTTGGTTCACGAGCGAGAAACATGTTTTTCGCGACGGAGAGATCGGGAACCAGGTTGAACTCCTGGTAGATGATGCTGATACCCGCTAACGTCCCGTCAAGCGGGCTGTCGGGTTTGAACAGTTTCCCGTGCAGGTATATCTCGCCGCTGTCCGCCGTGTAAACCCCGCCAAGCACCTTTATCAGGGTCGACTTTCCCGCGCCATTATGCCCGACAAGCGCGTGTACCTCGCCTTGTCTGCAGGAGAAATCGACCTCCTTCAGTGCTTGAACTCCCGGAAAACTCTTGTTGACTCCTTTCATGGAGAGGATCTCTTCTCCCATGCAGTTAATCCTCCAAGGCCCCCGCGTTGCATTCATGAAACGAAGGTTGTTCAGGCCAATTTATCGAGCAGCTTGTACTCCTCAACGAGATATTTTTCCGGGACTTCCGTCGTCGCGAAGTAGCCGTCCGGAAAATTCGGCCTGAAGTACTGATCACGCATTTCCTCGGTGATCACGAGTACGGGAATCCACCACACCTTGGGGGTCGGCTCTCCTTTGAGTATGAGTTCCACCGCTTTCACGCCGGTTCTGCCGCAATACACCGGAAAGCTTCCCGCAATGCTTCTCACGTTGTGCTTCTTCCACAGCCTCAACCAGCCGTTGATGTCCTCTCCGTTCATGACGGGAACTTTCATGCCCCTTTCAAGGAAAACATCCAGATAGGTCGGGGCATTGAAGGAAATATCACCGAACAATGCGTCGAATTTGGGATACTTCGTCACGATGTCGGAAAGCGCCTTCTTCTGAGCGGCGGCCTGCATCGTACCCACGACCACTTTCGTAATGATCTCCATTTCCGGGTACTTCGTCTCGAGTGTTTTCACGAACGAATCGTTTCTTCTGTCGTGTTCGGGAACGCCCTCGATGGCCTTGATCCACACAACTTTGCCTTTACCGTTCAGCGTCTTACCGAAATAATCCGCGACTGCGACGCCGACCTTGTCCTGATGTTCGGAAGAGGTTCTGCAGGTGACCTTATCCGTATCCACCCAGCGATCGAGGGTGACACTCGGAATCCCCCGGTCGTATACCTTTTCCATGATGGGTATCAACGCTTCGCTCGTCTGTGGATTACACATCAGCGCGTCCAGGTCCTTCCCCATGAGGTCTTCTATGTCGTTTATCTGTTTTTCCGCCTTCTGCCCCGCGTCGGTCTGAATGAACTCCCCTATCTCGGGAGTGAGCGAAGCCTGATACTCGATGCAGGCCTGAAAACACACGCGCCATGCATTCATGATTCCGGGATTCGCGAACCCGACCCGCCAGGGAGGTTTCGTCTTGAATTTGCTGTTATCCTGAAGCTCGATGGGCTCGAGCATTTGCAGGCTCACCGCCTCCTCAATGATATCGGAAACCTCCTGCGGTGTCGCAGCTTCCTGGACAGCTTCTTCTTTCTCACTTCCCGCGAATGCCTCTTTGACGCCGAACACTCCGCTCATCTTAGCCGCATAAAACGCCACAGGCGTCGCAAGCCCAATCTTTCCGAGTTTTGTTAAAAATTCCCTTCTGCTGATCCTGCCTGTTAGAAATTTCTCCCTCAACTGATTCAACTCGCCGTTGATTCCTTTTACATCCATCTCGTCCTCCTTAAATTTAATGAAACTTGTTTAGTGTACCTCTCAATTAATTTTCACCGCTTTATCTTTGAGCTTGAAAACCTCCAATGCCGTTGCGGAGTAAATCGCGTTCTTTTCATCGGATGAAAGACCGAGTGTTTCATATTTCTTTATTTCCGTCGCCATGTTGTCAGCGTGATCAGACCCTATCATAAACCGGTGACCGTGCTTCCTCATCCAGTCCCTGACGATGAAACCCGGTGTCCACGACGTCTCCCCGTAAGTATTCGGACAGGCATTAAGAGTGACCTCAGCCTCGTTTGCGAAGACATTTTCGCCGCTATGGGCCAGTATTATCTTCACCCCGCTGTATTCCTGCGCCAGTGAAATAAGGTTCACAGGTGACGCGAAAGGAATTCCCGCTCCCGTGTGCACCATGATGGGAACCCCGTATTTCTGAGCCGCGTCGAAGCCCTTCCTCCCGGCCCTCGAATTCGGATTCACTCCGTTGGCGATCGTGTTGATCTTAATACCCACGAAACCGAGCTCTTCGATACAGCGGGCGATCTCATCCTCGTACAACGTTCCGATAAGATGGGGACTCGGATTCGCCATGCCGAAAAAATGTCCCGGATACTCTCGTGCGAGCGTGGCAATTGCATCGTGCTGTTCTCTCACCGAATCGATATCATGGCACGCTGCAGGTTGAACAACCTGCACATCTACATTGCAGGATTCAATTTTTTCTATCAGTACTTCTTTCGTGAAATCTTCATCGAAGGTGTGATCCCACCCCATGTGTACATGTGTATCGACAATCATGTTCCCTTACCCCCTATCAGATTACACAAAACATTAAACATTTTATGTATGATGTTTGTCATTTTACATTTTCGCCTGATTCTGTCAAGTTCTTTTGGAAAAAAGGCATTTGTGCTGTGACTGAATAACTAAAAAAGCTTTTCCAATGCTTTAATAGCCATGGGGACTTCTCCTCATCTGTTGTTTTCTGCTGAACGTCATGCCAGACGGAAAACAACGGGGAGTCGCCTCTTTCGTGGGGAAAAATTATTTAACGGTGTTCTCTATCTCACGGTAGGAATCTATCTTACGGTCATCGCGAATGGCTCAATGAATGGCGGTTAGAGCGTCTGTTCGGTGCGTGCTATGATCGAGTCCTGTACATCTTTGTGTATCTCGTGAAAGAACGCGCTGTAACCGGCGACTCGAACCACGAGTCCCCTGTGCTTCTCCGGATTTTTCTGCGCGTCCTTCAGTATGTCGGCGGATACTATGTTGAACTGGATATGGCTGCCGCCGAGACTGATATACGACCTGATGAGCTGGGAAAACTTCATGACACCCTCAGGCGTCCTGATGGTGCCGGGATTGATCTTCTGATTGAATATGACGCCGTTCGGGCATCTCCTGTGGTCGATCGTGCACACCGATTTGAAAACCGCGGTGGGCCCGTTCCTGTCCATACCCGCGGTGGGCGATATGCCGTCGGCGAGGCGCTCCTTCGAGTGCCTCCCGTCGGGAGTGGCGCCGGTCGTCATGCCGAAAGCGACATAGGAGGCAACGGGCAGGAGGGAACCAACGAACGGTCCTCCCCGGTAGGTCTCGTAATCCCGCAGCGTGTCGAATAATATATCGGTCGCGAGCTTGACCATGCGGTCAACTTCGGGATTGTCGTTGCCGTATTTCGGTACCTTGTTGAGCAGGGTCTGGCGCAGCTCCTCATTCCCCTCGAAGTCGTCATCCAGGGCGTCGATGAGGTCCTTCATCCCGAGCACCCCGTCTTCGTAGACCATTTTCCCCACCGCGTAGAGCGAATCGCCCGCATTGGCGATACCCACCCCGAGCGGTCCCGTCCAGTTGTAACGCGCGCCTCCCTCGGTCACATCCATGCCTTTCTCGATACAGTCGCCCACGAAAATCGAGGTGAAGGGGGTCGGCATGAGCTGCGCGTGGGTCATATCGATAAGATTGTCCCATGTGGCGAGCGTCTTGATCGAATAGGCCATCTGTTTCTTATAGGCTTCTATGACATCATCGAACGATTCGAATTTACGGGGATCGCCCGTTCTGACGCCCACCTGCTCTCCACTCGTCCTGCACACTCCGTCGGAGAGGGCGAGCTCTACTATCTTCGTGAGATTCGTATACCCGCCGTTGCACCTGCCCCACGCATTGACCGGAGCGGCCTCCACGCAGCCCACGGGTACGTATCCGCGCGCTTCCTCGATCGGCACCCCTATGTTTGTCAGTGCCGTAACGAAAACATCGTCATTCGTCACCTGGGGCATGCCGTTGCCGAGCCGAATCGCCTCACAAGTCTTGATCAGGAAATCGTTCGGCGTGTTCTGGTGAACGCGGGCCGAGAAATTCGGCTGCATGAGGAGCATGTGGGAATGGGCTTCAAGACAGCGGTAGCTCAGATCGTTCGTTGCGTCCAGGCCGTCTGGTCCCACCCCGCTGATGCAGAGGTTCTGCCCCATGGGATAACCCGCGTGAAACGCGGCATCAGCGGCCCGGTAGAGCTTGATGGGCTCGGTAAACTTGACCCATACCGCTTCGAGCAGTTCCTGCGCCTCCTCCTTCGTGAGCCTGCCGGACCCGATGTCCCGGGAGTAGAAGGGATACATGTACTGATCGAAGCGTCCCGGCGAAATGGATACGCCGTTGTCATATATCTGGGGAATGATTTGGACGAACCAGAAGGACTGGAGCGCCTCGTGGAAAGTGGAAGCGGGATGCTCGGGTACGCGTTCGCAGATGTCGGCAACCCGCAGGAGCTCATCCCGTCTCTTCGCGTCCTGTTCTTCTGCTGCCAGCTCGCGGGCGATCCGGGCATGCCGGTGCGCGAAGTGTATAACGGAATCACACATGCGGATGCACGCCTCGTAAAAGAGCTTCTTCCTGTAATCCTCGGGGTTCCAGATGCTGAGTCCGGCCATGTACCCGGAGATCTCCTCCTTGATGCCGCCCAATCCCCGGAGCAGGACCTTTTCATAGTCGAGGGCGACATGCCCGAGACCGCCGTCCTCGTGCAGGCCTACGCTGAATACGGTCGCCACAAAACGCTGCAGCCTAATTTCCTCGGTTATATAGGACATGAGCCGGTCGTGGAGGGTCTTCCCCTTCCAGTAGGGATAGATATACTCCCTGAACTCGCGCTTCACCTCATCGGGTACGATGAACCGGTCCTGCGGTCTCGTTTCGAAGGTTTCAAGCTCCTCATTTACCCACTCGACGGCGAATTCGGGAAAGAGCGGCGCGCTTCGCTGGGTGCTCGCCATGTGGCCTACCACGAGCTCGTCGCTCAGAATATAGACGCTTATCCCCCGCATGATCCTGTCAAAGGCTTCGGCGCGCTGAACAAGCACGTGCTTGCCCTCGTTATCCCTGTACGCGTCGGTTACAAACCGTGCACGTTCTATGCACACCTGCGGATCGACAGAGATAACGCGCTTTCTCAGCCGCTGGCCCCTCTCGTAGGTATCCATTCCGGGCCTTAACACGTGATCGATATCAAGGGATACCTTCCCGGCATCACGTTTGTGATCAGTGAGAACTGAAGCCATCTCATCCTCCTACTTATCTTTCCCGCCGTCACCGCAAATGTTGTTCATCATGTGTCAACCTTGTCCGGATTTCCGGAAATACGATAGTAACAATACAATAATGCACATCGCGTGTCCGAACAACGATAATGTGAGGGGGTTCTCTCAGCCGCCGACCTTGACGGTGAAGCCGTCCGCCTCGAGCTTCCGTTTCAGCTCCGCGACGTACTCCTCGTCCGGCGTATAGGCTTCGCAGGTGAAATCTCTTCCTATCTTGTAATACTTCGATTCTCCGAGACGATGATAGGGCAGCAGATGCAGCTCACGTACACCCGTCTCCTTCGCAAAACGCGCTGCTTCCAGGACATTGTTTTCATCGTCGTTTATTCCGCCGATAAGCGGAAGCCTGAAAATGAGGTCTTTACCCTTTTCAGCAATGGCGAGGGCGTTTCGAAGTATGAGTTCGTTTGAAACACCCGTATATTTTTTATGCAGCGCGGGATCCATGTGTTTGAGGTCATAGAGAACGAGGTCGCAACCGTCGACGACCTTTTCCACACGCTCCCACGGAGCGTACCCGGTGGTCTCGATCGCGATGTGCAGATACTTCGCCCGAAGCGCTTCCATGAGATTAACGGCAAACCGCCACTGCGCCAGTATCTCCCCGCCCGAGAGCGTCACTCCCCCTCCCGAAGATTCGTAAAAGAGCCTGTCTTTCTCGACTTCATCGAGTACTTCCTCGACGGTCATCGGTTTGCCGATCATCTCGAGCGCTCCCGAGGGACAAACCTCCACGCACCTGCCGCACAGCCTGCATTTGCTCTCGTCAATCCCGTCCGCGCTTCTGGCGCCGTGGGGACAGGCTTCGACACACCGTCCGCAGCCGAGGCATTTTTCGGCATTGAACGTAAGATGTGACTGAAGCTCGAATGACTCCGGATTGCAGCACCAGCCGCATCGAAGCGGGCAACCCTTGAAGAAAACGACCGTTCGTATGCCGGGCCCGTCGTTCAGGCTGTACCGCTGAATATTGAATATCCGGCCGTACTTTTCAGGCGACCGCTCATCGACCGTATCCGTCCTTAATTCCGGTTCTTTCATGAAACCCTTCCATAATGTTACGGGCTGCGCATTGAAGCACAACCTGGTGCGCAGCCCGCATATTCACCCCGTAGTGCTTAAACCGCGCACAGCTTGTAGATCTCTATGATGATGTCCTTCGTGTACTCCGGCAGGTCCCACACTCCGGCAAGCTCGAAGGTGAAATCCGCAATTTTCTCGATATCGGATTCCGGTATGTCAGCGGCGGCAAGGGAGGTGGGGCTCTGGATTTTGTCGAACCAGGCCTTGAGCGCAGCTATACCCTTTTCACCCGTCTTCACGGGATCGTCCCCGCTTATTCCGAACACGTTCTCGGCGAACTGCGCAATCTTTTTGTTGCCCCTGCGGTTCGACCAGGTCATCCATGCGGGAATGACGATGGAAAGCCCGGCACCGTGCGCTATGTCGTACAAGCCGCTCAGCGGATGCTCGAGCAGATGAGCCGGTATCTTGCAGCCACGAACACCGGCAGTCAGAAGGCCGTTCCATGCCAGGGAGGTGGACCACATCAGGGTCGCACGGCCCTGATAGTCGTTCGGGTCCTTCATGATTCGTTCCGTCGCATCCATCACGGTCCTGGCGAGCGCCTCCACAAACCGGTCCTGAATGGGGGCCCACTCATCATCATGCGTAAAGTAGCCCTCGGTCATATGGGAAAAGCAGTCGACCGCGGCGTAGGCGGTATACTGGAGCGGCACCGAATACGTGACGGTGGGATCCATTATAGATGCCTTTGGACACAGATGGGAGTCGAGAAAACCGTATTTCTGATTCGTCTCGTCGTTCGTGACAACGGTTCCCCCGTTCATCTCCGTACCCGTGGCGGGTACGGTAAGCACGGACAGGACAGGAAGGTTATCTTCTATTGCGAGCTCTCCCGTGTAGAATTTCCACACATCATCGTCTATCACCGCACCCGCAGCTATGGCCTTTGATTCGTCAATCGAACTGCCGCCGCCCACGCCGAGCACGACATCGACCTTCTCTTTTTTTGCCAGCTCGATACCCGCCCGCAGGTGGGAAAGAACGGGGTTCGGTTTCACCCCTCCATGCTCGATTACTTCCAGTCCTGCATTCTGCAGGGACGCCACAACCGTATCGTAAACGCCGATGCGTTTAATACTGCCCTTACCGTAAACCAGCAGGACCTTCTTCCCGTATTTTTTTACCTCTTCGCCGATCTGGGGTATGGTATCCTCCCCGAAGATAATCTTTGTTGGAATCTGCAGTGTAAAACTTTCCATTTTTCTCCTCCTGCCTCATTGATTTTGTAAGCTGCTCGTCTTCACTCGCGTTTATTTGAATATGTCGGTTTTTACCATTTTCCCCCGGACACACTCACGGTTCAGTCGCTTCATCCAGTATTTTTTTTGTCTGCACGGCACCCAACCGGGTACATCCCTGCTCTAAAAAACCCACCGCGGTTTCCCAGGTTCTCACACCGCCCGCAGCCTTGATCCCCATGACATCACCCACTGCCTTTATCATGATATCCACCGCCTCCGGTGTCGCTGGTCCTTCCCCGAAACCGGTAGAGGTTTTTACGAAATCCGCCCCTGCGTCCCGTGCTGTACGCGAGGCCTTGTCTATCTGCTCGGGAGTGAGATAACAGATCTCGAAAATCACCTTGAGGGGAACCCCGTTCGCATGGGCGACTTCAACAACGGCCTCGATATCGTTCTTAACATAATCGTAGTCACCTGAAAGGAACCTGCCGATGTTCATGACCATATCGAGCTCCCGGGCGCCGTCCTCAATTGCCAGCCGTGCCTCCAGCACCTTGACCTCGGTCCTGTTCGCACCGTGGGGAAATCCCACTGTCGTGGCTGCTTTAACGTCGGATCCCTCGAGTTCGCGAGCCGCGAACGCCACGTCCGATGGACGAACGCACACCGTCGCGGTACCGTACTCTTTTCCGATCCTGCACGCCTCTAAAATATCATCATCCCCCAGATAGGGCTTCAGGGCCGAGTGGTCTATTGTTTTTGCGACTTTTGCTTTTGTCCACATGAATACCTCCCGAATGTGTCTCATGGAGAAGGGGATACAGGTCTCTATATAATGTATAAAAAACCCGATGTATTGTTTATTAAAAAAGCTATTAGGAAAAATGACCTGAAAGGGTTATGGTTTAGGAGAAAATAATTTAATATAATGAGGTGAAGGGCGTATCTATGAAGGTTCCCCGGTCGTTATACTGCCGTATTCACGGGTAAATGCCGTATTTTCTTCCACCTGGTCCTTGCCTCTTGGAAACATCCCGACCACGACGGCGTCCTGATCCTTGATATGCTCGAACGCGAATTTGAAGGCCTTTCGCACGTCGGCTGATGAGCCGCAATGCCTGCCTGCCGCCAGTATCTTGAAAGCGAGACAGGGCTTTGCTACCTTACGGATTGTCGCACACATCCTGTCCCGGTCCCCGGAGTCGAAACAGTCCTCTGTAACGATTCCGGTTACAATGGAGCTCTCCCGCCGTCCCGCGGTGCCTTTGTAGACATTGTAAAAACTCGTCATATAAAAGTCGACATCCCATCCATTCTCTTCGATGTACTCGATGACCTCCGGAGTATGACTGCCGATACCTGAGAGAATTCCGAGGTCCTTTGCGAACTTCATAACCTCCCGCACTTCCTCTATTCTTCCTTCACGCCAAAAATTATCCGTCTCCGTTCCGTGATGATAAAGAGCGACCGCCCCCTGTTTGGCCGCGAGCCGCATACTTGCGTCCATATTCTTCATCTCGCTCGCGGTCTGGCAGATGAATTTCATTTTGCCGCCTTCGTTCCAGTACTCCCTCAGCAGGTGAAATATCCAGCGGTCGGCCCTCCCCTGAAACGTGTTGATTCCGGCTTTCTCACAGCGATGTAAAAGCGCCTTCGCATTCTCCATGGTGAAGTAGCGCTCCATTTCCGCGCTGACCTCGTGTGAGTAATGACTGACGCCCGAAATCGGATTGTTGCCGAGAATGAGGCGGGTGAATTGATGGTTTCCAATCCTGATGCGGGGAAGTTCCATGAAACGAAGTCCTTTCAGCTCTCCTCGCCTGATACTATTTTGACGCTCGCACTCGCCCCGATACGCGTGGCCCCCGATTCTATCATTGTTTTGGCATCATCGTACGTTCTGACTCCCCCGCTCGCCTTGATACCCATACCAGGTCCGACGACCCTCCGCATCAGGGCGATATCGCTCGCGGTGGCACCTCCCTTAGAGAACCCCGTGGACGTCTTGACAAAATCCGCGCCCGCCGTCTTGGCCGTCTGGCAGGCAAGAACCTTCTCGTCGTCGGTGAGCAGGCAGGTTTCGATTATGACCTTGACAACGGTCGTGCTTCTGCTGGCCCGCACCACGGACCTGATGTCCTCTTCCACGGCCTTCAGGTTGCCGGACTTGAGCGCCCCGATATTGATCACCATATCGATCTCACCGGCACCGTTCTCAATGGCATTTCTCGTCTCAAAACCCTTTGTCCTGCTGTCCGTCGCGCCGAGAGGAAAACCTATGACACTTGCCACCTTGACTCCCTTGCCCCTGAGTCTTCTGGCACAGAATTCCACCCAGTAGGGATTGACGCATACCGAGTAAAAATTATACTGGGCGGCTTCATCACAGAGTTGGGCGAACTGGCTTTCCACGGCCTCAGGTTTCAGCAGGGTATGATCGATGTACTGCGCCACGTCCGCGGGAACGTTGACGACGCCAACCGTCGATGATACCGTACTGGCACCCCCGTTGAGTATCGCCTTCACCGCTTCCGGACTGATGGAGATACAGAGATTACAGTTGGTGCACTCGTCACCCGTTCCGGCGCATATCTCGACAGGCGATGAAGATGCGGCTGAGCTTGTAAGCTTGCTCATAACCTCGGCCGTAATTTTGTCTATCAATTCTTTCTGGTCCATGGTCTCTTCCCCGATAGTCTTTACGCTCAAAATATCACGGGCCTTTGTCCGGCCCGATCCTGTTCGTTTTTCAGACGCTCGACACCCGCTCGAGCTCCATGATCTTGTTCACCCTGCTCCAGTGCCTGCCTCCGGCGAAACGCGTTTCCAGCCATACCTTCGCCATCTCGCAGATCTCGTCTTTCGTATGGAGAGGCCCTCCGAGGGTGAGCACATTCGCGTTATTGTGCTCCCTGCTGTTCGTTACGGTCTTGATATTGTAGCAGAGGGCGGCCCTGATGCCCTTGACCTTGTTGCACGCCATGCTCGATCCGATACCCGCCCCGTCTATCATGATACCGCGTTCGCATTCGCCGCTCGCGACCTTTCGAGCGACCTTTACCGCAAAATCCGGGTAATCGACGCTGTCCTTGTTCGTTGTCCCGACATCGACCACGTGGTACCCGAGTGTTTCGAGATAAACCTTCAGCGCCTCTTTAAACTCGAATCCGCCGTGATCGGCGCCGACCGCCACGTTCCTGACATTGTCCTTGAGATTGAGTTCCTCGGCGGACGCGCTCCTCGTCGTACCGGCGACTCCGGTGACGACATTCCGGATGATGTTCGTATCGCTCATCAGTTATTCCCCCGGGATAAACCCTGTTTTTTCGTGGAACGTTCCATAGAGACATAGTTCACCGTGACATGGTCAACTACCGCCGCTATCACGCTTCTGACCGGAGCCATCTTGTCATTTATGATAACGCGCGCCGAATTGCCCTCGTCGATGACGAGGACCGTGTCGCCCACTCCGGCCTGGACCGTGTCGATGGCCAGAAAGGTCTTTCCCGCATCCGAACCGTCCGGATTCACGGGCTGGACGATGAGTATCTTGTACCCCTCATAGATTGCGAGTTTCATCGTAGAGACTACGGTACCCCTGACCCTGGCGAGTATCATTTCATTCCTCGAGATCAACGTGATCCACTATTCCCATAATGGTGGCATCAGACGGATTGAACCAGTTCTTAAGCCCAAGCGCCGCCTCGCGGCCGCCTTCATAAAATACAATGTCATCCAGTCCCGCCTGCACGGTATCGCAGGCGATAATGGGCTCCCCCGCATCCTCGAGCTTCTCGTTCAGAGGCTGTACGAGGAGAAGCTTTATACCTTCGAAGGAATCTACCTTCTGCGAACAGACAACGTTTCCGACCACTTTTCCCAGTTTCATCTTTTCACCGCCGTTTCTCTCTCATACGCGTCATAACCGGCGTCCCCGGTTTAGACGATTCTGAAATGCCCGATAAGCGAGCACCGTCTTTCACGCGTGAATGTGCGTGCCCTCGTCATACCCTCTCCCGTGGGACTCGCAACGGTAAAGGAGGTAAAGCCGGCGCCCTGAAACCCGAGGCCGCTGTAATTCGGTCCGTTCTTGACGAACAACGAGCAGTTCATCACCTTTGCCATTCGGGAAAGGTTGTCTATGTTCTTTGAATGCATACTGGCCGTATGCCTGAACCCGTGCTCACACTCTTTCGCGAAGTCTATGGCCGCATCCGCGTTGTCGATACTGACGAGCGGGATAACGGGCATGAGCTGTTCCGTCCACACGAGGGGGTGGTCCTTCCCCACCTCGCAGAAGAGGATCTTCGTGTCCGAAGACAGGGTCAGGCCGATGTCCCGCGCGATGACCGCGGCGTCCTTTCCCACATACTTCTTATTGGGCGCTCCCTCATGGTCCGGTTTTCCGGGATCAGCGATAACGAGATCGGTAATCTTTTCCGTCTGCTCCCTGTTGAGCTCGTAGCCGCCCGCCCGCTTTATAGCCTCCTTCAGCGGGTTCACAATGGAATGAACGGCGACTATGGTTTTTTCACATATACAGATGATGTTGTTGTCGATACCCGCACCGCTCACGATATCCCTGCCCGCCTTGTCGATATCGGCGGTTTCATCCACCACCACAGGGGGATTTCCCGGTCCCGCAGCTATGACCTTCTTTCCGCTCTGCATCGCAACGCGAACAACCGCAGGGCCCCCGGTAACCACGAGGAGACTGATGCCGGGATGCTTCATCATTGCCTGAGCGGATTCGATCGTCGGGTTGCTGATCGAGGCGAGAAGGTTGGAAGGGCCGCCCGCCTCCTCGACCGCCTTGTTGAAGAGTGATATGGTGAAGTTCGACGTTTTCTTTGCAACGGGATGGGGATTGAAAACCACGGCATTGCCGCCCGCCACCATTCCGATACCGTTGCAAATCAGCGTTTCCGTCGGATTCGTGCACGGTGTTATGCATCCGATGACCCCGTAGGGAGCTCGTTCGACGAGTGTAAGCCCGTAATCGTCCGTGTAGGAAACGGGCTCCAGGTCCTCGACACCCGGCGTCTTGAGGGCCGCGAGACGGTTTTTCAGTTTCTTGTCCTCAATTTTTCCAAACGTGGTTTCCTCGACCGCCATGGTGCTCAGCTTGTCATTATTCGCCAGGATGGTCTGTCTGATATTCGATATGATATTCTTCCGCGTTTCGAGCGAAAGCTTCAGGATCTCTTCGTGGGCCTTGCCGGCGGCGGCTATCAAATCGTCCATTTCCGTAAACAGGCCGTGCCCGTTTACCGCTGCGGCCTGAACGGTCCCTGCGGCCGTTTGCTCAGCAGGCTGCGCCGTTACAGGCTTCTCGGAGGAAACGGACCCTCCGTCCGCCGATGAGAGAACATTGGAAACTATCCTCTGGACGATGGCTCGTACATCCTGTTCTTTAATATCCATGGCTCTCTCCTTAACCCGTCCCGGGAACACCCGTCAATCGGCAGGCCGTATTGATTATTGCGCCGAACGATTCCGCTTTAAGACACGCCCCTCCGATCAGTGCGCCGTCGATATCTTCCATCCCCAGCAGTCCTTCGGCATTCTCCGTGTTTACGCTTCCGCCGTATATAATTCGCATTCCGGAAGCGGTTTCCGCTCCGGCGAACCTTTCAACCGTTTCACGAATGAAACGGTGGGCTTCCTCGGCCTGCTCGCACGTCGCGCTCATGCCCGTTCCTATTGCCCACACCGGTTCGTACGCGATGACGACATTCATAAGCAGACGGCCGTCAATTCCCTCGAGTCCGTAGACTATCTGCCCGTTCAGGACCTCGAAAGCACGCCCCTCTCTTCTCTCCTCGAGCGTTTCACCGATACAGAGCACGGGCAGGAGCCCGTGTTCAAGGGATGCCCGGACCTTTCGATTTATAAGGCCGTCGGTTTCCCCGAATATTTTCCGCCGTTCCGAGTGCCCCGCTAAAACATGCGTACATCCGACGCTTTTCAGCATGGGAGGCGAAAGCTCCCCTGTATAGGCGCCCGAGGGCCGGTCGAAAACATTCTGGGCCCCGACCTGCACACCCGATCCGGCGCATACCTGTACGGCCCGTTCCAGGAAAACGGCAGGCGGACAGACGAGCACGTCGACCGGGCCGGATCCTGACGTGTTGTCACGGACCACTGACCGAAGGAGCTCTTCGGCCTCGTCCCTCGTCTTGTTCATCTTCCAGTTTCCGGCAATGAGCAGTTTTCGCATAACTCTACATAAAATACGGTTTAATATCGGGATGGGGACGCGGCAGAACGATGTCCTTGCACAGGAGCCCCTTCCCCTTCACAAAGGCCACGCCGGCCTTCATGGCCGCTTCGACTTCATGGACGCCGCCCACCATCTTTACATAGGATTTACCGCCGAGACCCGTGGACAGACGCACCTCGATGATAATAACATCCGCCGTCTTCGCGGCGATATCGCCCGCCTCGATGCTCGCGATTGTTGAAAAGCACTCGATGACGCCCACCGCGTCCCATATATCGCATTCGACTCCCCCGACGATCGCGGGAATGATATAGTCATGCAGGTGGGGTATGAAAAGCTCGTCTATAAGGTAGCCCTCACCCGCCTCCTTGCCCGCCGTGAGCGAGGCGTCAACGGAAGCCACGTCCCCGGTTATAATAATGAGGAATTTACCCGGACATATGGTCTTTGCGTCGACGATCCTGACCGGAGCGGCCTTGACCATCTCGTCCATTACGCGGATTCCGACCGCGATGCTGTTGAACTCGAGCACTCCCAATACGGGTACGTCCATAATCCCGCCGTTAAGACCTTTCTATTATTATTCTTTCTTCATCCACAACCGCAACTCCCCCCGAAATACTCGCGTGAACGGCGGCCCCAAGCCCGTCTATAGAGACTTCCGCGATGAGCGATCCTTTTTCGACACGATCACCGGGCCCGACAACGGCTGTCGCCGGTTCTCCCAGATGCTGTTTCAAGGGTATCTCCACCCTTTTGGGGCTCATGCTCAAACCCCTTTTCACCTCGCGCCGGGAATATTTCGTGAGCTGAAGCCTGTTTACTATGCGGGATGTCGGAATTTTCCGGAAGTCCCGCATTTCGTGCGGTTCGATCTTTTTGCCGTCGAATGACGGTTTATACCCCTGGTCCGCGAGCCGTTCCTTGAGAACCGTGTTGATAGCGGACGGAGAGAGACCCATGACACACGCGTATACTTCACAGAGTCCGCACCCGGAGCAGAGAAAAGCGTTTTCGATCACCCGGGCCGGTTCGTCGATACCGTATCCGATCTGCCGCATTATCAAATGCGGCTGAAGATCATGCCCCAGGAGGTACCGCGGACAGAGCTCCGTACAGTAGGTACACTGGCAGCAGACCGTCCTGCTCTGTTTAACCATAAACTCGAGCGGGATTGTCTTGCGCCGGACCACCTCATGGTCCCGGTCCAGCACGATGATGCCGCTCGTGGTCTTTGTCACAGGTGTCTTGAGATCGGTTTCCACCTTCCCCATGAGGGGACCGCCGAGCACGACCACGTAATCCTCGATAAGCGGGCCGCCGCATAATTCAATGACATCGCTGACGGGCGTCCCGATGGGAACCTCGACAACGCCGGGAGAGCTGACCTCGCCCGTACAGGTAAGATAACGGGTCGTCACGGGCCGCTGGTTTTTAACGGCTTCGTAGACATTCAGGGCCGTTTCCACGTTGTCGACCACGCATCCGACGTGGAGAGGAATACCCCCCTCGGGCACGACTTTTCCCGTTACCTCGTAAACGAGCAGGAATTCGTCTCCAGCGGGATAATAATCTCCAAGGGGGAACACATGGATAGAATCTCTCCCCTCGGTCGCCCTGCGCACGCTCGCCAGGGGGCCGGGGTATTTCTCCTTCAGTGCTATATACCCCGTTTCCGCGCCGGTTGCCTCCATGATATATTCCAGACCCCCGATAATCCGGTCGATCGATGTTTCAAGAAGGAACTTGTCACTCATGAGCAGGGGCTCGCACTCGGCCCCGTTTATAATCGCGACCTTGACATCGGCATCCACCTTCACATGCGTGGGAAATCCCGCTCCCCCGCTCCCGACCACGCCGCACTGTTTTATGGAAGACGCTATATCCATATCACCCTTTGTCGTTCAACCGGCGGACGGCTCACGAAGATCGCCCATGTTTGGTATAAACGGCTCTCCCTCCCTCCTCGACGATATCGACGATACCGACGATGATGGCGTCAATCGGTTTCTCAAAGGTCCTTTCCGTCTGCCTCGAGGAGCTTCCCTGCGCCACGATGACCATTTCATCGACACCGGCCCCCACGTCATCCAGGGCCACCAGCCAATCCTTCTTCTCTTTCCCGGTCCGGCTGCAGAGCTGAACGAGCAGGTACTTCGTTCCGACAGTCGTGTCCGATTTTCTCGTACTGACAACCGTACCCGCCACCTTGCCGAAAATCATGTCATCCCCCAAACGATCTCTTCCCGTCCCTTATCCCGCGTGTGAGCGAAATGTCAGGCCTTCTCGCTGTGATACACATAAGATCCGTGTATTTCTATCGCGTCAACGATCGCGGTTATGGTCGCATCCGCGGGCCGCCCTTGTGTAACGTCGGTCATCCTGGAACTGCTCCCGGCCACGTAGAAGACGATCTCACCGGTGTTTGCGCCCACACTGTCCATTGCGACGAGGTAGTCGTTTTTTCCCTTCATGGTTTTCGGGTCGATCTTTTCCAGAAGGAGAAAACGTATCCCCTCGATTTTTGGTTCCTTTCTGGTGGATACGACCGTTCCTACCACTCTTGCTAGTACCATATTTCGATCGCCCTTATTTCATCGTGGGCTTGGACTTGGCCGGCCCTCTTCCGAGCGGTAAAACATCGTCGACGTTCTTGTGAGGCCTCGGGATTATGTGTACGGAAATAACCTCTCCGACCCGTTCAGCGGCCCTTCCGCCCGCGTCGAGCGCCGCCCGCACCGCGGCGACATCACCGCGCACGATCGATGTGATATACCCGCCGCCCGTTTTCTCATATGAAACGAGCTCGACTCGAGCCGCCTTGACCATGGCATCGCTCGCTTCCACCATTGAAGCGAACCCTCTCGTCTCAATCATTCCCAGCGCATCAGTGTAAATGTCCGACATAACTCCTCCTCATGATAGTCTAAGCATTTTTTCTAATATACCATACCCGTCCGCCGAAGGGAGCGGGTGGAGAACAATTACTCTTCCTGACCGGACGGTTCCCGTCCGCTTATTGAGTCGAGCCGCTTTTCCACCATTTCCTTTGAAATGAGGACCTCCGCCTCTTCTCCTCCGATATAGATTCTTCCATACCTTCCGAATCCCCTCACCTCGATGATATTTATATGCGACGCCTTCTCAGCCTCGTTTGCCGCATAATAGGCGTACCCGGCCGGTTCGATCTCGAGAATGTAGAGGGTGTTTCCCTTGACGATCATGTTCCCGAACCGAATTCGGTTAATGAGCTGGGCGTGATGGGGATCGATATTCTTGATGAGCTGGCTCGTGAGTATTTTCGGCTTCATCCTGTCCTTTTGATCAACATCGAGGGCTTTTAAGACCGCTGCGCCCGCCTGCCGGGCATCACCCTGGTTATGCGAATGCACCTCCAAAAGCCCGAAGAGCCGCTCCACGATCTGGAGCCCGGGTTTAACATCCGTCGCCTTGACCGCGATATCGGTCAGACGGTTTATCTCTATGCCCGGTGAAATTTCGATTACGCAGCTTGCCTGGCCGGCTACCGGAAAATACCCCTTGGAAATCATGGCAATATAAGAGGCCATCTGCAGCTGGAGTGAATCGATGAACACATAGGTTCTCAGGTCTACCATTGTATCGCCCATTGCATCCCCCGTTTGCTTTTACTGTTACCGTATATGCGTCATTATTCCTGCAGGGAAATAAAAGAGCTTGCCTTCCCCTGAACTGTTATTATATTAACAGTATATGGTGATATTTTATCAGAAAACAGGGGAAATGTCAATGCTTTTTTATAAGATGTTATAAAAAAAGCATTGTTGCAGGTTTATTTATTTGCCAATTAAACAAATAGAACGAAGATTTAAATCAGGATCTATTTACATAATAAAAAAATTGTTATTATAATTACGTATCATGATGTTTGAGTAAATTCCAAGTTTCAAGAATTATGTATAATGTGGAGCTTTCACATACTTAAGACACACTATTGCCGGTGA
>Ga0180432_10002644_pt1 | contig 26746 bp, 24 predicted proteins | sample SS_ome_10_FD_132414 | JGI IMG/M metagenome (GOLD analysis project Ga0180432, IMG submission 132414) | Hypersaline lake sediment archaeal communities from the Salton Sea, California, USA - SS_1_MS_2 metaG | ecosystem: Environmental > Aquatic > Non-marine Saline and Alkaline > Hypersaline >... | reverse complement strand
CAATTCGGTGCCTAGTGCAGGCGCCACCTTTAGGAGGGGATACAGCAAAATGCCTTGCATTTTGCGTCATAAGGGGAACCTTGGTTCCCCTTTGAAAACATTGCGCTCATTTTTTCGAGCGCAGCGAGAAAAAATAAAAAAGTCTTTGACCACCTCAGTCAAAGACTTTTTTGCGCAATGTATACTAGAGTGGGGCCACATGGACTTGAACCATGAACCCTCTGATTATGAGTCAGATGCTCTAACCAATTGAGCTATGGCCCCGTAATAAAAACTATTTCGCTTTGTCAGATGCTCCCCTCGTCGCCCTGCGGGCTCCTCGGGATTAATTCGCAGACGGCCTTATGCCGTCATCTTTCGAGCGGCCTATGATTTGTGTCGCTTTGCTCCACAAATCATCTGCTCATTGAACTAACCAATTGAGCTATGGCCCCGAATGGAAATAATTATATCACACCGGGCCGGAATTGCAAGGGGTTTGAGTGGCGTGCAAACAGGTTGACTTCAAATGCAAACGGTGTAACATTATCAAAAGCACCCAAAGACATAAAATAGAAAGTGTTCCGCTACCGAGTATCTTGAAGGTTCTACCGGCTTGCAATAGATAAAAAATGCAAGCACGGGGTCAGGTTTTCACATTTGACAAACTACAAAGAAACAAAGAAATGTCAAAGGTGAAGACCTGACCCCGTGCTTCGTGTCTCTTCGCCAATCGTTTAGATACCTATATAAGTTCTGTGCAAAATCGATTACTTCTCTTTCAACGCATTCCTCATTTCCCTTAAGAGCTCAATCATCTCTCTCTGGTTAGAAAGAGAGAGGCGTACATTTCTTCGATTGAGAAGAGATACAATGATAATATAAACTATAAGGAACATGTGTAGATAGACTAACGGGGTAAACATATATGCCTCCTATTCCTTCCTCGTCATCATAAACAACGCAAGTTACTTTAATCAAAAATCCTATTAGGCCGTCTCAAAATCCCTACTTTCCGCGCGGTTTTGTATTTTAAAATTGCAACACACCGAATCCATTGGTTTTATAAAGGGGCTGAATGCATTCAATATATGAGAAGCGTATAAATTCCAAGTAATATAAAACAGGGGGGAAATATCCACTTGGCCCACATATCTATGGCTAAGGCGAGCTTGGCGTTACCACGTCTGGCAAGCGTACTTGTTGTGATTGACTCTATTAAGACAAGAAATACAATCGTAGTTGAGAAAAGTATAAAAAGATCAATCCGAGTCAGATAAAAAATCCTCGGCAAAGAATTGTTTACGGCAAACTGAAAAGCAATAATTGTTAACATCGATGTAGCCGCTATGCCAAGCTGCGGCCCGATGTCTTTTGGGTCGATCCAAAAAACCGTAAAAGACATTATCACTATGAGTATTAGAGGCATGATTACCCGCGAAACAAAAAAACCGGCATGGCGCCTGGCAGGAAGTGTAAATTCTATCTGGGAAAACTCTCTATCGTGACCCTTCACGTAATAAGTGCCGCTAGCTCCTTTTACTTCTCCAACTTCCCAATCAGCAATAGAAAAAACGTCATTGCGGCCTGTACGTTTCGAGTCAACAATAAATTCCACCGACTTGGGGCCAAAACCACCGGAAACAATTGTTATCGGCATCGTCTGCTTATCAAACGGAAAATTCTTGAAGTGCATGGGCATTGTCAGATCCCCGTAAAATTGCTGCATATATACCACTTCTCCGTCAGGCGAAACCCAAACAACATCTTTCTGGCTAAAAAGCCTGTGCAGCCACTGTTGATTCATCACATGAAACCGCGGGTTCCATATTTCATTTAGAGACATGTGACGATACGTCCCTTCCTTTTCATTTGACTTGCTGGCTAAATGCGGGTCTTTCCAATGTGCGATCATGATAAAATTTGGTGCAAACGTCTGCTTGACACTATTGATGTTGGACAAATCGGTAAGATAAATTCCGATATATACTTTTGTAGGGGTACCTTCCGGATCGGGCCTAACGGCAGTAACAAGTTCCGCTTCATGAGCATAGGATTGGCCTGTTGTCGCGGCAATAAGAAAAGCTAAACTAATTGTAAATATTATTTTTCTAATCACGTTATACCTTTTCACTTTTTCGTACGTGAAGTGCAAAAACGCGGCGCCGCTCTTTCATCAATAACGCTTTTTTACCTGGTTTTATTTTAGCATGAAATATTTCATAAGGCAATATAAAAGCAAAACATAATCAAGAAATCAATGCTGAAATTATGGGCAGATTTAGGACACTTTCAGGGGGCTTGGCAATTTTTGGAATTCTTAAACTGGCAAGATTTTATGTAACTCTTTGTAAGCGCTACAACTATCAGATTTTACTGGATATTCCGGCCGATAAATCTAATCAGGTTGGGGATCGTTAGGGGACAGGCCGAAGTTACGAGGAGGGACACCCCGGGGTTCATCACCAGGCACGTCCCTATTTATGGGTATCGTGTTGATTTTTCGGCTTCGATCCTGAATTTAAATGAATTTTAGCGGGGTAAATAACGGCTTTTCATTCTTTTCAGAACACCGTCGAAATTCTCGGGCTGCAAGAACATACATAAAAGCCTGAAAAAAGGGTTTACGCGTTTATTCAAATGTTTTACGTAGAAAAATTTCGGTATAAAGGCGAAATCAAGCCTTTTCTTCGCTTCATAAGCGAATTCCCCGCTATGATATTCCTTTATGCCGTTTTTTAGGCACCAGTTAAGCTGATCGCGAAACATAATAAAATACAGGCTATATTCATAAGCCACGCTGTAATCCATTCCGATATGAACGTTTATAAACTTGCTTTCGGAAACAAGGCCAAAACTGAAGCCCACCGGTTTCCCGTCAATGCGCCACAAAAAATATTTAACGCGGCTTTTCAGGTTGCGATATACCTCTGTAAAAAAATCTTTTGGCACCTTCTGGAACTGAATATTACTCTTTGAGAATGTTTGTGAATAGAGCCCGTAAAAAACGTCCAGCAGGCCGTCAATATTATCCGGCATTTCCAGTTCAATATTGCCCTTGCGTTCCGCTTTTTTCAGTTTTCGCTTCAACCCGTCTTTTGAGGAGTGGCTTAAGGTGTTCATATATTCGTCAAAAGACGTGAAATTAAGATTCATTTTAACGGAGGGATAACTGTTCAACTTATAAAACCCCTCCTTCAGAAGGGGATCCAGTATTTTGGCGTAATTCGCGAAGAAATCCTTAAAAACAAGCATAGAGGCGCTCTCTTCCTTAGCGATGTTTTCCATGCATTGAAGTATTGTTTTCACGAAAGGTTCTCGAAGGGAATCCATAATACCGATCTTGCCCTCACACAGTATAGAGCCGCAAAACAACCCCCGTAAATCAAACATTGAGGGAAAAGCTTTTTTGATTTTGTTTGTGAAATTTTTGAGCGGGCCGTCAATGCTTGTGTCCAGGCGATAATTCATTAAAAAGCACGGGGCAATACCGGCGGGTACATTTTTCCTGTAAACCACGATATAATAAAATGAAATTCCCTCGATGCCGCAGCTGTCTAAAGATCTGAATAAGTCATAGCCCTTAAGGGTATCGGGGATAAGAACGTTCCATTCTTCCGGGGATATTTCCTCCGCCCTTCTCATAATCCTTGTCGTTAAACTGACTGGGCCGTCCATCACGCCTTTCCTTTTTTTTCCGCGTACGCTATCAATTCCTCAACAGTAAAAATAACGTTCATCGCCTCTTCTTCTATTTTCAGTCCGATCTTTCTCTCGAGTTCAGAGGCAAGCTCCCCCCTTCCAAGTAAATCAATGCCCAGATCCAGTTCAAAAGAATCACCCGGGGTTACGCCCCTTACTTTTGTCTGGGTCCGGATACAATCGATTATCGCCCGGGCCAGGGGTTTTCTCATTGTAACGAGATCCTCTTTCTTGAGGTGTTTTTCCGGGGGTTGAAAAATTTCCTTAAACGCGCCGGAGATGTAGAGCCGTTTTACTTCGCGCCTTTTGACTTTGCCCATGACCGTGCACGGCAGCGCATCCAGGGTCAGGGAAAAATCCATGAGCCGCTCGGGAATAATCATTTTTCTTGAAACACGTTCGAACGCCGCTTTTATCGTATTGTAGGGGTTGGTTATGCCTTTTTTTTTGAAAAAATCCATATCGGGCACCACGACCGCCCGGAGAACCGTCGTATCCCTTATGCCTTTCAGGGAAGGAGCGTCAAAAACACACATTTCCTTAACCGGCGCTTCGGCCGAATACGCATCCTCTATTTCCCGCGGGTATAAATTAAGCCCAAGGTCCAGAACAATAATATCCTTGCTCCTGCCGGTAAAAAATAAATACCCGTCCCTGTCTTTGTAGCCGATATCCCCTGTTTTAAACCACCCATCTTCCATGACCTGTCGCGTCAACGCCGCGTTTTTATAATACCCTTTCATGATATTCGGCCCGCGGGCAAGTATCGCGCCGGCGCCATTTGCGTCTTTATCGCGTATCTTAATCTCAACATTTCTCACGGGAAGCCCCACGGAACCAATCTTTGGTTTTTTAACGGGGTTCACCGTTAAAACCGGTGAGGTCTCGGTGAGCCCATAGCCGTTAAGTATCGTAAAACCGAATTTAAAAAGGTCTCTTTCAACATTTTTTTTAAGTTCCGTGCCGCCCGAAAGGCATACGCGCATTGACGGGCCGAAGCGGCGGTGTATATTGTAAAAAAAATACCGTGAAAGATTCAGGCCCGTTTTTCTTCTGACGGCATATAAGCACTCCGCCGTTATATTAAGCAAGAACCGGAGAATAGCCGGAAATTTTTTGAGCGAATCCGTAATTGCCTTGTGAAAAGCGTTAAAAATAAGCGGTACACCGATAAACAAGGCGGCATTCGCTTCCCTTATGGCCGTTATAACTTCTACGCTGTGCACGCTGCCCGGAAATATAACCCTTCCACCACCAAGAAGTGGACTAAACATCGTAACAACCAGCGCGTAGGCGTGGTAAAGCAAAAGAACCGCCACAACACCGTCCCCCTCCTTCATAAGGCCCAGCCGGACAAGCGAATCATAATTAGACAGCAGGTTGCCGTGCGAAAGCATCACCCCCTTGGGGCTGCCGGTGGTACCGGTGGTATACAGGATGCAGGCCGTTTCATTTTCCCCGCCCCTCATGCCCGGGAAGTTTTCCTTGAGCGTAGGGGTGGGTTTGAGCATATTTTTAAATTCGTGCGAATTTACCGAAACAGTTCTTTCGCCGTTAAAAGAAATAGGTTTTTCCGTGAAAACGATTTTGCACTCTGAATCAGCGAGAATCGCCTCTATTCCCGGATAAGATTCCTGGGTATTAACCGGAACAGGTATGGCGCCCGCAAACAATAAAGCAAAAAAAACAACCGTCCACTCAAGCCTGTTCGCCATTAAAATGGCGCCTTTATCGCCCTGTTTTATTCCGTAATAATCTGACAGGGCGAAAGAAAGCGTTTTTATGTTACCGAGAAGCTCCCCGTAAGAAACCCTTATCCAGCGCCCGTCTTTTTTCCATTCGACAGCTACGCTATCCGGGTGCCTTAGAACGCTTTCCGTGAGGGCTTCGCAAATATTCCCGATTTTCCCGTTACTGTTTTCCATGATGACGGTCCGGAATTTTATCTTTCTGAAAAATGATTCTTCGTGAAACTGATGTTAAATCTCAATCTGATACAGATCCGCTTTTGTGCCGGTAACCCAAAAACTTTTCCCATCCCAGGCAATACCCGTAAGATTCTTTACATTGGGGCGGAAATAACCTTTTATCTCAAGTTTCTCAATATCCACTTTATACGCGCGCCTGTCAAACCAGCTCGTAATCCAGAGATGGGCCCCGTCCCACGCCATCTGTGAGGGTTCGGAAATATTTTCTATCCCGATCTTATCAAGAATGTTGCCGAGCCCATCCAACAATAGAAGGTGATACCGCGTACCCAAAACCCCCCTTGTCCAAGTAATAACAAAAATACGCTTTCCCACGCGAATAACGCCTGTCGGCCGGGCAGGCCCGAGCGATATCCCGCATTCCGCCGTCATCTTGCCTTTCTCTATTGTTACGCGGTAAAGTTTTTTTTCGGTCCAATCCGTTATCCAGTATTTTCCGTCCCGCGCGGAGGTTATGCCTTCGGAAAAACCTGCCACAGGCTCTATTTCCGACACCACGCGCCCCGAATGCAAGTTTACAACCCAGGTCTTACCCCCTTTTCCGTTGTTTACCCACACATTATCACCATCAATAAAAAGCCCCTCGTGATACCCTTCCGGTAGACGTATCTTCCGTATCCTTTTCACGGGAATCATGGATTGATAATTTTTTGCTTTTTTTAATATCTTGCCTCCATGTAAAAGCGTCTGGGGAAAAGCTAAAAAATCGAATACTATTACCCCTGTCAAAGCAGTTACAATTATATATTTTTTCATTTTTTACGGCTCACGGACGGCTTAAAAAATTCTCTTGTCGCCACGATATTTGCGCCGGTTCCGAGAAAATTCGAGACAACGATATCCCCTACATGCACGGGCCTATCGATCCTTATTTCTTTAATCTCTCTCATCGCCTCGGTAAGTTTCGCCTTCGGTATGGGCCTGTCGGTTTTTACGGGGACAAGTTTGAAAGGCATTCCTTCGGTGAGAATCGAGGTCGTAAGCACCCTTACGGGATTTTGCATCTCGGAAAACGCGTACTTTTCGCCTTTCGGGCATTTGTTGCCGCTTATACTGATTACCTTGCCGTTATCAATTTCCACCGTTATGTGGCACCCGACCGGGCATTCTATGCATATCAACTTTTTCTTTATCATCTTAGGCCTTTCAAATATTCCGCGGCCATTCTACCGGCGATCAGGCTGTCACGGGAAACGGAATCCACGATATCGTACACCTTAAAGGCGTTGCCGCATACAAAAATCCCGGGTATGGATGTTTTGTTGATTTCCTTCGATACGGGAGTATTCGTTTTTTTATCCATTTTGACACCGGCCATCTCTATGAGTTCATTTTCCGGGATAAGCCCCACGGATATCAATACGGTGTCACATGTTATCCGGAATTTTGAACCGGGAACATCTTTGAATCCCTGATCCACCTCTACAACTTCAACACCCTCAACCCGATTTTTGCCGTAAATTTTTGATATCTTATGCCTGAAATAAAGCGGTATGTCAAAATCTTCTATGCACTGGACAATATTACGCGCGAGGCCCCTCGATTTTTCCTGTATCTCAATAACTCCTTTTATTTTCGACCCTTCAAAAGTAAAACGCCGCGCCATTATAAGCCCTATATCGCCGGAACCCACGATCACAACCTCCTTCCCCGGAATCAGAGCCTCTATATTGATTAATTTCTGGGCAAGACCCGCGGGAAATACGCCCGCCGGCCTTGTGCCGGCTATGTGCACCATTTCGCGCGTCCTCTCTCTGCATCCTGTCGCCATGATAAGGGCTTTTGCCTTCACCCTTTTCAGGCTGCCCGGCTTGAGAAAGGTAAGCGTTTTATCGGCTTTAAGATTGACAGCAAACGAACAGAGGCTGATTTCGATCTCGGGAACATTCTCCACTTTTTCCATAAATCTCGCGGCGTATTCCGGGCCTGTCAGGATCTCCCTGAAGTATTTAAGGCCAAACCCGGTGTGTATGCACTGGTTGAGGATGCCGCCAAGATACTGGTCTCTTTCAAGGATCAGGATATCTTTAACGCCGTTTTCGCGGGCCGCGACCGCCGCGGTCATCCCGGCGGGGCCGCCCCCCACTATGACAAGTTCCCTCTCAATCGTTTTTTCTCTGGCCCTTAACAATTTCGGACCCCCTGCCCCTTTTTGTTATTTCCGTAATGGGTATTTTTCGCTTCCTCTCCAGGATACGCATGATTCTTGTCGTGCAAAATCCGCCGTGACACCGCCCGGCCTGGGCGCGGGTTCTGAATTTTATGCCGTCAAGCGTTGTGGCGCCGTGTTCTATCGCCTCCTCAATTTCCCTGGCTGAAACCATTTCGCACCTGCAGACAATATCCCCGTATCCCGGGTCTTTTTTTATAAGCTTTTCCGCCCCGGCAAGTGGCATAGAAAAAAGATGGCTCTCTTTTCGCCGGTGCCTGTGAAAAATAAATTTTCTTTTAAGGCGCAGGCCGTTTCTTTTTAAAAGCCGAGCGGCCATGAGCGCTATCGCGGGTGCCGCTGTAAGGCCCGGGGATTGTATTCCGGCGACATTTACGAAACCCGGCGCCTTTTCCTCATGACGGATAATAAAATCGTGGCCCGAGGCGGGCCGGAGGCCCGCGAAATAAGCGATGATATCACTCTCATCTAAAGCGGGGATCAGCCTTTTAGCCGAGGAAAAAACTTCCCTCAGCCCTTCCTCGGAAGTCGAAAAATCCTCTTTATCGTCAGTTTCGTGAGCCGTCGGGCCTATCATCGGATTTCCATCGGAAGTTTTTATGACGAGTATACCTTTGGAATTAAGCGACGGCACGGGAAAAAGAACGTGATTCGCCAGGTGCTCTCTTTTTTTGTCCAGGAGAAATTCTTCCCCTTTTCTCGGTTTTATTTTAAAATCACTTACCCCTACCATCGCGGATATCTCATCCGCAAAAAGCCCGGCGGCATTAATAATGTACCTCGCCTTAAAAACGCCTTTCCCGGTAGAGATCTCAAAAACGGATTTTTCAGGTAACCCGGAATAATTAAGACGGGCAATATTTTCCACTTTCGCGCCGGTATAAAACTCAACGCCGTTTCTTTTCGCGTTTTCACAAAGATCGTATACGAGCCGGTACGGGCTTATTATACCGGCGCTTGGCGCGTGAAGCGCGGCAATCGCCCCGGGATTCAGGTTCGGCTCATTTTTTCTGAGCCAGCTATTTTTAACGATTTTAAGCCGAGGGACGCCGAGTATTTCAGCCTCTCTTTTGAGGCGAGTGAGAACGGATATATCCTTTTCGTCAAAGGCGACTATCAACGAACCCACTTCCTTGAAATCAACACCCAATTCCCGGGAAATTTTTTTTGTCAATGCGTTGCCCTGAACCGAAAGGCGGCCTTTCAGGGAATCAGGGGGATTCTGGGTACCCGGATGGATTATGCCGCTATTTGATTTTGAAACGCCAAAGGCGAGTTCCTCTTCCTTCTCAAACAGAACAATATCCAGCTTATAATGAGACAGCTCGCGCGCGATCGCGCCTCCGGTAACGCCTCCCCCCACTATCGCCACGTCATATTGTTTCATGTCAGCGTCCGCCTAACCGCGTTAAGCCAGCCCTTATAAAGGCGCGCAGCGTGTTTTCTCGACATCCCGGGTTTAAACACCCTGTCTTTTTTCCAATATCTTTTTATTTCTTCGGCGTTTTTCCAGTAATTTACCGCAAGGCCCGCCAGATACGCCGCTCCGAGCGAAGTGGTCTCGATCACCTTAGGCCTTACCACATTAATACCGAGAATATCCGCCTGAAACTGGCAGAGAAAATTGTTTGCCGAGGCGCCGCCGTCAACCTTTAAATCTTTAACCTTTAAACCCGAATCCATTTTCATGGCTTCCAGCACATCCCTGGTCTGATAGGCCATCGCCTCAAGCGCGGCCCTCACAAAATGATTCGCTCCTGTGCCACGCGTAATACCGAATATAGCCCCCCTGGCGTGGGGATCCCAGTAGGGTACCCCAAGGCCGACAAGCGCGGGTACAAAATAAACGCCCGCGTTATCCGCCAGCGGTTTAACCATTTTCTCTGATTCCGGGGCAGCGTTTAATATCTTCAATCCGTCGCGAAGCCATTGGATCGCCGAACCCGCTACGAAAATAGCGCCCTCAAGAACATAAACCGGCTCACCGGAAGGCCCGCAGCCCAAAGTTATGATAAGCCCGTGTTTTGACGTGAGCCTTTTTTTGCCGGTATTAAGCAGAATAAAAGCGCCTGTCCCATAGGTGTTTTTCATGGAACCCGGCTTGAAGCATGTCTGGCCAAAAAGCGCCGCCTGCTGGTCGCCCGCGATACCGGCTATCGGAATACCCCGGGAAAGCATTCCGGTCTTCACGGTCATGCCGAAAATTCCCGATGATTTTTTCACGGCGGGAAGAATCTGCCTGGGGATCTTGAATTTTCTGAGTATTCTCCGGTCCCATTTACGACTGTTGATATTGAAAAGCATGGTGCGGGATGCGTTCGTGTAATCAGTGGCATGAACCGCCCCGCCGGTTAATCTCCAAAGAATCCACGTATCCGGCGTACCGAAAAGAAGCTTGCCTTTCCTGGCTTTGGATAAGGCACCGGGCACATTCCTTAATATCCACTCTATTTTACTCGCTGAGAAATAAGCGTCTATTGGGAGCCCCGTAGTTTTTCTGAAAAAGTTGAGTTCCCCTTTTCTTTGTCTCAATTCATCGCAGCGCGCGGCCGTGCGCCTGCATTGCCACACAATCGCGTTGTATACCGGACGGCCCGTATCCTTATCCCATATGATAGTAGTCTCACGCTGGTTTGTAATGCCTATCGCGGCAATAGATTTTTTAGGTACTTTACAAAGAACTTTCTGGATGGAATCGTTGACGCTTTTCCACAGATCCTGCGGTTTATGCTCAACATATCCCGGACGCGGAAAATACTGCGGAAACTCCTGATAGGCGCTTGCCCTCACCCTGCCTTTCTTATCATAGACAGTGGCGCGGCTTCCGGTCGTTCCCTGGTCTATAGCAAGTATGTATTTCACTCGCGCGTTATACCTTCCGGGAATATGACTTTGAAATCTTTTTTCATGCTTACGATCGCCCAGCCGCGCTCGCCGGCGGCCTTCAGCACCTTCTCCGCGCCTTTACCGTAGGCATATTCGCGCTCTCCGTCATCGTGATAAAGCGTAAGCGAAAGATTCGGCAGGCCGCTCGCGAAGGCCGCTTCAAGCATCGCAATATCGTCGTTTGAATTTCCGAAAGCGAAAATAGGGGCTCTCCCCAGGCGCATACGGATATTCTCGGGCTTTCCCTCCCGCAGAACTTCCGGCTCTACGACAGCGTGTTTCCGGATGTAAACGGCGCGTTTTTCACGCACCTCGAAAGCGACGCTGATAGTGTCGCCTATTACTTTCTCAAGCGGCACGTTTATTTTTTCCTTTGAAAAGACACGGATGAACTCCTGAGGCGAACCCGAAACTATATATAGTTCAAAATCCCGGCTTCTCAGAAAATCAAGGAGTTCCAGCATCGGTACGTAAAAAAGGTCTATGTACGGAACTTTGAAATCAGGATTTTTTCGCCCGGTTAGATAATCCTCGACATACTTCTTATATTCCTCCTCGGTATCCCCTTCAAAAGCCGTTAAATTCATCTCCAGAAAATTAGTGTGGTCCGAAATATAGCCCCAATCCCGTTTCCACGCGCCCTTGTACGGCTCAATGTCGCGCAAGACAGGATTTTTTTCGGCCTGGTCGTAAAGGCGTTCGGCCGCTATCAAAACCTGAAGATATAAAGGTTTTTCGCAAAAGAGGGTTCCGTCAAGATCAAATACCGCTATGCGTTCCTCTTTCGGGACATACGATGGGCTTGCCTCATCAGTTACCAGGTTTACAAAATCTATTATCCTTTGCCTGTTGGACGTTTCATTCCAGGAGGGCAGTACCTCAGCAGAAGGTTTTCCGAAAGCGAACACACAAACGGATATGCAGATAATTACACACGCAAGCTCCCTGAATTTTCTCACCGTGCCTCCTTGTTTTAGTAGTATACCTGACAGCGCACCGCGACAATATCAGCGTTACCGACACCGTTCGGATGCGCGTGCACATAATTGAGCATCACCTTCATGTTGGCGTTAAGATACCAGTTGCATCCGGCCGTTATATCCGAGAGCGCTCCTCCGTTTATGTCATCCGAGCAAAAATCTAGATAAGAATACCGAGCGGCAAGTTCCAGGGCGCCGAAAGCCCTTTCTTTAAATGAGAAATTCTTAAGGGGTTTAACCGCCGAAAAAACACCCCAGAATTTATCGTAATTCCTGTGCTCGCCGGTCAAGAAATAGCTTGCGTACACGTAAAATCCGTCAAAATATCCGACGGCGGAAGAATCCTTTCGGTTTACAAACGACTGTATGAATTCTCCCTGCAGTGAAAACGGCCCATAAACAAGCGCCGATTCAAGCCCAACAAGGTTGGCGTATCTTCCGGAAAATTCGCCTGTATCCACAAAATCGGGCGCGAGGTGTATTTCGGGTGATGAACTATAACGAAAATCTGTCTTGTTTTCATTTGTCGGGTTCCTGTAACAATAAGCCGCGCCAAGATGCAGAAGCCTTTCGCCTTGATTTTCATACCACGCCAGTCCCGTAACTCGCGTTGCGGAATTCAGGGCATTTGACAGGGGTATGGCGCTGTTATCGTCAGAATTAAAAAAAAGCGCCGAGGAAAGCGTCAATCTTTCGTCAAGGTGCGAGGAATTAAAGCCAATTCCCGTATTTCTGTGAAGAGACAGGGCGTAAGGCAAGCTTCTCTCAAGGAACGTTATATGGTTTGAGCTTGTCATGTCCTCCAGACTGAAAGGCGCTGTATATTGGCCAACCCTGAAAAGGTCAAGAAAAGGAATGTTTTTAAGCCCGAGATAAACGTCTCTGAAACCGACCTCTCCGCCGGCAAAGTCAACCTGCGCCTTATATACGCCGTTTCCGAATAATGTACCGCTACCGTAAACCCTTAGGCGCCTGAATTCCGCTGGGTGTTCAAGTTTGCCAAGTTTTCCTTTTACTTCCGAATCCTCGCCCATTCCGGCAAAATCTACCTGGATTCTTCCGCCGGCTTTCAGGGAAAAATCCTTATCCGGAGTCTCAAAACGCAAACCATTCTTCCAGAATACGCGCACATCCCCCCCGTCCGTTTTTCCGGCACTTTCCAATTTTTTTCCCGCGCGCGCCTTTGAAAACCGCTCACCTTTTTCGGATTCAAGCATTTCTATTTTTCGCTGCATTTCCTCCATGGCACGCGCCTGTTCTTTCATCTGTTCCCGCATCTCGTTAAGTTGCTCTTTCAGGCCCGAGATCTCATCGGCGAAAAGCGCGTGATTCGGAAAAAAATTGAGGGAAAGCGTCACGGCCAAATAAAACGTTATTTTTCGCATCTCACTCCTTGATTATATTTGCATATGTTACAGTAAATATACTTGAGAAAATTTGAAATGTCAAGGCGGGCTTGGCAAAATAACATTTTGCGAAATACGCGGGCATATGGTAGAATGCGTAAATGCTTAAAAAATTATTCACAAGCGCGGGTGTTTTTTTGGCCGTATTCATCATAATCTCGATCGCGGCCGATCTTTATTACCACGAAAGGCTCACGCATAACGAAGATCCGACAAAAACAAAATGGATATGCCATTGTGATTTCAGGGTTTTCTGGATCGCCTCGCGCAACATGCGTTATCAGATTGATGAAAACGCCTTGCCGCCGAAAACCTCCCTGAATGAATTCCCCGTTTACGACAAAGCCGAAAAATTCTATCATTTCCGGTACAGCCCCTTCGGGGCGCTTGCTATGACGCCTATCGGGATGATACCGTCTCCCCGCGCCGCGCTCTACGCGTGGTATGTGATTTTAAACACCGCTATGTTGTCGTCTTTATTGGTTTTGATAAACGCTCTCTGCGCGAACTTCAACGTTACGCGCGCGCAGCGGTATATTGTCCTGTGGGCCACCGCTATCGTATCAATGAGGTTTTATCTTATGGATCTCGCGATCGGGCAAATAGACGTTTTGATCGCGCTTTTTTTTGTATTTTTTCTGATAACTTACGTCCGCGGCAGGCAACTCGCAGCCGGAATAATACTTGCGCTAATTCTGCAATTTAAGCCTTTATTTTTCCCGATGCTTTTTTATTTTTTCGTTACCGGCAGGAAAAAACTGGTACTTTCCTCAATTACGGCATTTTCTTTCTTTCTGTTGGCCCCTGCCGCCCTGATAGGATTTGACAAAGCGCTGGTTCTGTTAAAAGACTGGCGGGAAATACTCGGGATGTCGGTACCCTCACAACTTTTGAATTACAAAAATCAGTCTATAACCTATTTTATCGGAAATCTGCTTATCCGGAACGATTATCTTAAAGGATTGATTTCCGTTAAGGATCTATTCTATCTGATCGGCGCGGCATTGACGCTACTCGTATATATACCGGCGGCGCGTTTTTTAAAATTTATAAAACCGCGAGACAAGCAAAAATACAGGTACGCAGAAATTTCGGCGCTGATAATTATATCGCTTCTTTTTTCGCCCATTGCCTGGGTGGCTCATTTCATAAACCTGATAATACCCTTCAGTGTCGCGGTTCTTTTTACGCTAAAAAGTAAAAAAAAGAAAGCGCTGTATTTCGCTTTGGGCGCTTTCATTGTACTAAGCTGCGCGTTGGGGACCGATATTACAAATTTTATCCCGGTTATAAATAAGTTCCACGGCATCAATATCTCCGTGGGCACGTTTTTTTTGGCCTACGCGCTCTTTTCCTCTTACAAAAAAAGCGCGGTTTAAAAAATTCCGCGGCGAAACAGCGCTTTTCTCTTAATCGAACTCCCACCGGGTTTCGGAAGTATCCCCGGCCATTTCCTGCAGGGTATCGTCATCGGTAATAGCTTCGTTAAACCCGCTTTCCTCAAGGCGTTTTTGCTGTTCTTCCCTGTCCATCCGGCTTTTTTCCTCCGGCGCGGGTTTTTCCATATTCAACGCTTTTATCGCTTCTAAACTTTCTTTAGCGACGGTATTTTTTTCCCCGTCATCCGCGAAAAGGCCCGCGCCCGCTGCCGTGAATATGAAAGTCAATGCGAAAAATATTAATTTTTTCATTCCAGCCTCCATGATTTCACCTTTCCTTTTTTCAGATAAAAAGTAATCGCGTCCCGCTCATCGCTCTTGCGGTCGCTGAAAGTGACCCATTCCTCATTGCCCTCCAAGCGATAACCCGTTCTGTAATATCTGCCGAAAAGCTTATACAGCGTTTTTTTTGTCATGCCAACGCGGACCTTTTTCAGAATATCATCTTTTCGCTTTTCCCGATTGTTATCTACTTCAGGCGCGGGTTTAAATTCGCCTTTCACCTCGGGCTGTGACACGGCAATCCCGCTAAAAATAACAAAAAAACATAATAATGGGAAATATCGCACAAAAACCCCTTTTTCCGTTAAACCCCTATCCAGAGGTAAATCCAGAGGCCCCTGTCAACAATTTTGAGCAGCTTGCCTGATTTCTCTATCCGTTCGCCCTTGCCGAGCCCCTTGACAGCGTTTTGGTCCTTGTAAAAAAACACTGCTTCATATGGGTTGCCCAAATCGGTATTCTGGACTAACGTCTTTACGGTAAAATAATTTTCCCGCACATTATCGCTGGTGTTGAAAAAACTGGAATCCTCGACGTTGCTTATAATGCCGCCCGCGGTTATATCCGCGCCTACATACATATCCCTTATTTCATCACGCTGAATTTGGGTAGCTCCGTAAAAGCGATCCACAAGTTCTGCGGCCCTTATTGACTCCGGGCGCGCGGGTGCCGAAAATAAAAAGAAAAATAATAATACCGAACAAATACTTACAACCGCGTTTTTCATTTCACCCCCCTCTCTCCCGGGCTACGGTTTCGCGCCGATAGCAATGGTATCAAAGACGCAGATAATCCGGCGTCCCAAAAGTTTTCTGGTTAGTAATTTGAAATTTCCTTTTCCCGGTTTGTATGATTTTCCGGGAATCACGCGTTTATAACCGGGCACCTCAAGCGTTTCGGTCCTGCAAAGTTTAACATCAAGCCCGGCCTCTTCGTAAAGAACCCTCATACCGTCAGAATAAATCCGCCAGCAATCCACGGGAAATTTATGCCGGTGCCAGCTTACAGGGCATATCGTGATAACGCTGCCTCCCTTTTTGCACACGCGGGCCAGTTCTTTTACCCAGACCATATTTTTTTCACGTGTTCTATGACCTGAGAGGAAAGCACTATATCAAAAGTATTTTCGGGTACGGGAAAATTATATTCACCTTCGGCGATATAGGTTAACCCCGGGGCCGGGATGATATCCAGCGTTTCCCATTTTAGGGTATTGTCTTTTACCGTCTGCCGGTTGGTTGAGGGAAACGCGTCCGGGCCGATCTCTAAAACCCTCATATTTTTTTTAAATAACGGTTTTGCGTATTTTTCAAAAAGAAATTTACTGTTCGGGTGCATGTTGTTACTGGCTCAGGCCGACACTTAAAAAATTCTTTAATTTTCTCGCGCGGGTGGGATGCCGTAATTTCTTCAGCGCCTTGGCCTCTATCTGTCTTACCCTCTCCCGGGTTACATTGAATATGGCCCCTACCTCCTCAAGTGTCCTCGGGTAACCGTCGCCTATTCCAAATCTTAATCTTAAAACTTTTTTTTCCCTTTCCGTAAGCGTGTCCAGAACACCCCCCATCTGTTCCTTGAGCATCGCGTAGGCCGTGGCGTTTGCCGGCGAGATCGCGCGCTTGTCTTCAATAAAATCGCCGAAATGGGTATCGCCTTCGTCGCCTATCGGCGTCTGTAAGCTTATGGGCTCCTGCGCTATCTTGAGAACGGCCCTTACCTTGCCGACCGGTATACGCATACCGTGCGCAAGCTCCTCGGGCGTGGGTTCCCTGCCTGTTTCCTGGACCAACGACCTTGAAACACGGATCAGCTTATTTATTGTCTCGGTCATGTGAACCGGTATTCTTATCGTGCGTGACTGGTCTGCTATAGAACGGGTAATGGCCTGTCGGATCCACCAAGTGGCATAGGTTGAAAATTTATAACCGCGCTTATATTCAAACTTATCAACCGCTTTCATCAGGCCGATATTGCCCTCCTGGATAAGGTCCAGGAAGGAAAGCCCCCTGTTTGTATATTTCTTCGCGATGCTTACTACAAGCCTTAAATTCGCCGCGACAAGCTGCCTCTTGGCCTTATTAAAATTTGTTTCCTTAATCTTTATAAGACGGTACTGTTTCTTAATACTTTCCCATTTGTCATCAAGTTCCAGCGCTAATTTTCTCAGCTTCCTCTTTAAGGTGTTTCTTTTTTTCTTTTTACGTTTATTAGTTTTTCTTATTTCCCTTTCTACCGAATCGCCCTTCTCGATGAATTCCCCTATTACCCTCGAGATCCGCTCTATCACCGAAATAGCGAGTTTCATGTCCAGAAGCACATTCACCACTTTTACTTTGGACTTTACCTTTTTAAGCTTTGTAAGAAGCCTGATCGTCCTTCTTTTCGCCACATTCTCTTTCATCTTTGGATCTATATCTATGGCTTCGTCCAGGGCCACGTCATTGGTAATGGCATCTTCAATAATGTCTATGACGATTTTCCGCGCGATTGTGGTCCATAAAACATTTTTTCTGAACAAATCCTCGGCCGCCTTAATCATCACGGCAAGACTTATTTCCTGCTCCCTGGTAAGAAGCGGTATCTGCCCCATTTGTTTCAGGTACATTTTTACGGGATCATCGGCCTGTGTGGAACGCGGCGGGATATCATCCTCTTTAGAAATTTCTTTTTTCAGGCGGGCGGAGTGCGGAAGAACATATTCTTCTTTTTTCTCATCGATAAGGACAATATTCTCCTTATCCAGGACTTCTATTACCTCATCGATCTCCTCGGAAGAAAACATTTCATCCGGAAGAATGCTGTTTACTTCCTCATAGGTTATGCGCCCCTTTTCCTTGCCCAGGGCGATGAGTTTATCGAGAACCTTTAATTTCGCCGCCCTTTTCAGCTTTTTTACCCTTGTCCTGGGTTGTCTTCTTTTTCTGGCTTTTCCCTTTTTTCTTCTTGGGCTCATTTTTTTACCCGTTACTCCCGGCGGAAATGTTCTTCAGTATGTTTTTATGTTCGGCGATAAGTTTTTTTACCTCGTGCATGTCCGGGTTATTCCTGGCGGCTTCTTTTACATTCTCGTCAATAATATACCGCAGGCAATCCCTTAGCCCTTTCCCGCGATCCTTTATCGTAGGAGCGATACAAAGCGCTTTTTCCACAATTTCTTCCGCTTTTTCGTCTTCAAAACAGCTTACCAGATGCGAGGGAACCACTTTTTCGCCGTTTTTTTGTAAATCAGCGATCTTTTTAATTATACCTGCAATGGTCTTGCTTTTGATTTTCTCTAAACCCATCTTGTCCTCTATCGTCATTGCCAGGGCCGCATCTTCAAGCGCTATGGCAAGAAGCGTCATTTCAGCGCGCCCGGGCAGGCCGGAAGCCTGTATCCCGGGCCCATTCAGGTTGCGGAGGCCTAAATCTTCCTGTCCTGATTTGCTGCGTTCCGGCCTTACCTTGACAAGTTCGGCCCTTATGGATGCCTCGTCCACGGACAGCTCCTCAGACATCTTTTTCAGATAACCGGACTTTAAAACAGCGTTTTTTATTCTGGCGAGTGTCGGAAGCATTTCTCCGACAATTCGCGCGACAGCGCGCGGTTCAGACTTTTTAAATTTCGCCGTAAGCGTACCAAGTTTATAATCAAAAATATCCCTGGATTCTTTCAGGACCCTCATAAAGCCGTCCGATCCTTCTCTTCGCGCAAAACTGTCCGGGTCATTTCCCTTAGGCAATACGGCTATGCGCACGTTCATATCCTCTCCGATCAAAAGATCCAGCCCCCTTAAGGTAGCGGCCTCGCCCGCGTTGTCGGAATCGTAAATTATGATGACGTTTTTCGTAAATCGCCTGATCGCGCCGATCTGCCCCGGCGTCAGGGCCGTACCCAGCGTAGCCACTATATTTTTTATGCCGCTTTGAAAAGGCGTAATGAGGTCAAAATATCCTTCTACGATAACTGCATAACCTTTTTTCCTGATGTAGGTTTTGGCAAAGTTTAAACCGTACAAATTCCTTCCCTTGCTGTAGATCTGCGTTTCGGGAGAGTTTATATACTTCGGGGTTGTTTCGCCGAGCGCGCGCGAGCCGAACCCCAGTACCCTGTTCCTGATACCGAAAATCGGGAAGATCGCCCGGCCGCGAAATCTGTCGTACGAATTTTTGCCGGTTTCGCGGCGCAAAACAAGCCCCGCCTTCTCAAGCATATCTTCTCCGATATTCTTTTCTTCGAAATAGTTTATGAGGGCATGCCAGGAATCCTGCGCGAAGCCCAGCCGGAAATCTTTAATCGTCATCTCGTTTAGACCCCTTCCGGCAAAATACCCCCGGGCCTCTCTTCCGGATTCCTTTTCAAGATTTTTTTGAAAAAAAACGCATGCTGCCTCGTTGATCTCGTATAGTTTTTCGGCTAACGAATTTTTTTGCCTCTCAAAGGAACCTTGCCTCGGCAGCGAGATATCTGTTTTATCCGCCAGTGTTTGTAATGCTTCGATGAAGTCCATTTTTTCGTATTTCATCAGAAAACTGATCGCGTTACCGCCTATGCCGCATCCGAAACAGTGAAATATCTGCTTGGAAGGGTTTACCACAAATGAGGGTGTCTTCTCCTGATGAAAAGGACAGCGCGCCTTGAAATTCTGTCCGGCTTTTTTAAGCGGGATATGTTCGGATATAACTTCAACGATATCCACCCTGTCAAGAATTTTCTCTACTACTTCGTTCGGTATCATTAAATTGTTGTTTCTCTGATTATCGTTTTACCCTGACAAAACCCGAACAGGGTATTATGTTAAGTTTCTCTTTCTTTTCCAGCTCGTCCAAAACCAGGTTCAACCCCACATTATCGCTCGCGATATGGCCGGCGATAATAACATTCATGAACTCTTCCTTAGCGGTTTTAAAATGCTGCTCGCTTAAATGCATGGCGATAACGGTACCGACGCCGGCCTGTGAAAGGCGCGCGAAAATCTTTTTGGAACCCTCGGTTCCGCCGGTCATGTCCACAAAAATTTTACCTGGCGCGTTTTTTTCTTTTCCCGCGATAAGACGCGGCCCGGCCCCTTTCCGCGCGCCGTCACGGTATTCCGGGATCTTTTTTAGAAGGCTCATGATATCACGGACTTTTTTCGGTTTCCTTTTTTCAGCGGCATTTTTAATAAAACGCGCGACACAGTTGTCAGCCGGGGTATGGATATTCATAAAAGGGATGTCAAGCAATCTCGCGATATCTACGCTTCTTTCGGCGTTTTTTGGCATGAGGCCCCGCGAAACCTCGCCGATTCTCTCTTTCATCAAAGACCGGGCGACATCACGCTTAACGCCCAGACTCTCAATAATATCCGTCTGCACGTGCATAACCTGATGCAGGTTAACAAGGCCCTGGCCCGATGGGTGATGCGCTATCACAAGGTCAATACCGGCGCCTTTTTCGTTCAGGAGATACGCCGTAAGCAGCTCTTCGCCGCCTATATCGATTCCCACCATCGCGGTTCGTATGTCTTTTTTTTTGTCGCCGTAAAGAATTCTGGAATCCGCGAAAGGATTTTTGATTTTTTTCATCCTTTCTTTTCCGCGCGGATCCTCGTATATTCCTTTTTTGACGGCTATCCTGTAGATCTGTTCCAGAGTCATATTTTTCCTCCGTGTTTTAATATTCGTCCTTGAAAAATCTTGATCTTTTCTTCGTATCAACCGGTTTGAACATATAATTTTTCTTTTGGGCCAGGAGTTTATTTAACGCGGCGCGGTATGTTACCCCTTCCTTCCTGAAGATCAGATTCGCGGCGTTAACATATATTTTCAAATTCGCGCTGATAAAAAAAGAAGCCGAATAAGAACTTTTTACGCTATTTTCGATAAATTTTACCGGGGTTAACAGGAGGCCTATCATGACAAGGCCGATAATAATTATTGAGCGCAAAATTCCGAGAAAAATACCGCCCACCCTCTCAATGCCTCCCGAGTCGGCATCGCCGGCGGCTATGAAAAATCCGCTTAACCGGCCCAACAGGCGGTAGCCTGCAAAAGCCATCGCCCCTATAACGGCGTAACAGGCAAACTCGCATATCGAGGGGTCAAAAGAATATCTACCGGTAAAAAAAGAGGCAACATCACCGTAACTGTATAATAAGGCCGGTGCGATTAAAATCAACGCGGCGAGAGGCAGGATTTGTTTACCAACGCCTATAAGCGAAGAAGTGTAAGTTATTCTTAATATAAAAATTAGGGCAATCAGGTCTACCCAATTTACCCTGTTAAATAATCCGGACAACTATCCACCACCTCTGACAAAGTGTTAAGAAGTATATCATATAATTAACCCATTGTCAACCCCGCCCATTCCGTTTGTCAAAGGCATTTCGCCGGATTGCCCGGACTAAGTGCTATCCGGACAGAATCCAAAACAACCTGATAAGCTTGTGGATTGATATCACCGAAAACTATAGCCCTTCAGGAAAGGGCTATGTAATGTGCCCTTTCAACCGGGGCGTTTGATTCGGTTCGGTTAGTTTTTTTGGGATAACCGAAATGAGGCAATTTTTAAGCGAATCCGGGCCGTCGGTTAACACGCGGACATACCTGTCAGTATATCCGGCAAGAAGCCCGGTAAAGCGGTCCCTCCGGCTTTCGATAAGGATTTCCCGAGGCTTGCCGATAAAACGTCGCGCGAAATCATTCTGAAAACGTTCACTTAAATCAATCAAGGCATATACCCTTTTTCTCAACTCCGCCTTGCTTGTGTAACCATTAAGTTTCGCTGCGGCCGTACCGTCTCTCTTGGAATAGGAAAAAACATGCATCCTTGAAGGTTTTACGGCTCTTATAAATTTTTCTGTCCTTTGAAAACTTTTACTATCCTCCCCCGGGAATCCAAGCATAATGTCGGTCGTTACGGCTATATCCGGAATTTGTTTTCTGATTTTTTTTATGAGACGCATAAATTTTTTCGTATTATAAGGCCGGCTCATGAGTTTAAGGATTTTATCATCGCCTGACTGAAGGGGAATATGCAAATGCTTACACAATCTCGGTTCATCCTTAAGAACACGTATCAGCCTATCCGTAACGTGTCCCGGCTCTATCGAGCTCAGCCGAATCCTGAATTTACCGTCAATACGCGAAAGCCTTTTTGCGAGGCCCGCTAATCCGCCTGCGCCGTTTTGGCCGGTTTCCGTTAGCCAAGGCGGCGGACAGGGGCCGGCTGAATTTTCTTCACGGACGTTGTCTTTCCATGTACCGAGACAGACACCGGTCAGGACAATTTCCTTAAAACCCCTTTCCACGAGTCCTCGCGCTTCCCCCTCAATCTCTTCGGCGCACCTGCTTTTTGAAGGACCCCGGACAATACTGACCTTGCAATAAGAACATCTGTAGTCACAGCCGTCCTGAACCTTAATAAACGCCCGATTACGGCCTTTAAAACCCGTAATTCCGGCGCGATAGGAAACCGGTTTCGGCTTCACGCGCAGTGGCGAACTAAGTATACCGGCTATATCTGCCTTTTCACTATTTCTTATCAGCCGCGCCACACCCGGCATTTTCAGAAGAGTTTCCCTGTCCTTATCCAGCTCCGCGTAACAACCCGCCACCACAATCCTGCCATCAGGGTTCGCCCTGTGGAAACGGCGGATCGCGTTCCGGGTATCTTTATCGGCTTTTGCCGTAACCGTGCAGGAATTTATTATAAAAAAATTATTTTTTTTCTCATCGGATTTCTCTTCGAATCCGGAGTTCAATAACGCCTCACGCATGGCCTGGCTCTCATATTGATTAACTTTGCATCCGAAAGTTTTGATGGCGAATGTGGGTCTGGCGGAATTAACGGGAAAATTCATGGTTTAAAACCGAAAGCGTAAAAAGCCCGGCGGTATCGCTTTTAAGAACCCTTTGTCCGAGTGAGATTAATTTGCAATTCGTATTTGCTGCCATTTTTATTTCTTCCGGCGTGAAATCGCCTTCGGGCCCTATGAAAACTATTATTTTACCTGCTTCAAAATCTGAAATAGCGCTTTTGAGGTCTATCGTATCATCTGTAAGACAGGCCATAAGCGCCATGTCGAATTCATTAACGATATCGATAGCGTTATAAAATTTTTCGGGCTCCTTTATTTCCGGAATATCCGTTCTCCCGCATTGTTTGGCTGTTTCGCGCGCTATTTTTCGCCATCTGGCGGTTTTTTCGCTCATTTTTTCGCTTTTTATTTTTACAACTGTTCTTTCGCTCAATATCGGCGCTACGCTGCGGACCCCGAGTTCCGTGGCCTTTTCAACAATGTAATCCATCTTGCCTTTTTTAGGTAAAGCCTGGGCGAGGGTAATTTCCGGAAGGGCCTCCGGTTTCGGAGTTTTTTTGCTTACAATCTCGACAATTAATGATTTTGCTTTTATTTTCTTTACAAAACCGGTATATTCCCTGCCGGTGCCGTCAAAAACAACCACCTTGTCGTCTTTAACAAGGCGCATAACGTTTAGAATATGCCGCGCCTCGCATCCGTCTATGTAAATCAAATTATTCTTAACATTTTCCTTCGGCGCGTAAAAACGTGACATTCCCCTAAACCTTCTTTTGTTCCGACAGGTGAAACATTATAGCGATTTTTTTTTGCCTCGCCTGGTCCTTTTTCCCCAATAACGCGTCAATTTACCGCTCTTTTTCTCCGAATACTTCCGCGGTAAATGTATACATATCGCACCCGCCTTTTTTCCAGGCATCCGGGTTTATGCCGGCTTTCTGGGCGCAAAGTGAACTCATGAACTCTTCGCGATTCCAGCCGGTCTCGGTAGCAACCTGAGGCAGATAAACGCCGCTTGTGAAACCTTTTTTCACAACCACGCCATGTTTTCCCATTATGATCTTTTCCGGGTCTTCAACCTTTTTTAAGGGTGAAAGCGCCGATATCTCCACGTCTATCTCACCTGTCTCGTCAAGCGTCACGGCCGGAAATCTAGGGTCGCGCGTCGCCGCTTCCACGGCCATATCTCTAACTGTAAGATAAAACGGGCCCCGGCCCACAATATTTCCGATACAGCCCCTAAGGCGGCCTGCTTTATGCAAAGTAACAAATGCCCCCATTTCCACGTTTAAAACGGGGTCATCCTCCCTGGTTTCTAAACGCTTTCCGGTTTTTAAGTAATGTGTGATTGAATCCCGCGCCAGTTTCAGCATCTTTTTCTTCTGAGCTTCATTTAACATATTGCTCTCCTCTTCTTTTGGGCTCGCTTTTTCGCTCATCGTCTGTCGTAAAAATGCGGCGCTGAGATAACCCACAACCCGGTTTTTATCGCCTGCCGTATCGCCGGAATTCGCATACTTAAGTATTTTGATTTTGTCGGCGCCAAGCTTCTCCGCGGCGATCATCGTCGCCGTAAGCGCGCCGTAGCCGCACATAAGGCGATGCCCCCCGGCCAGGCTCTCCCGGTAAAGTTTATCCGGATTCATTTCTTTTATAAGCTCGATCGTCTCAGCGTCTGCTGCTTCGGCCCGGCCGTATTCCATATAATGGCTCAGGTCCGTGCTCGCGACAAATAAAAATTTGTCTTTCTTTCTGAATTCCTCATAGAGTGCCCTGCCGAGAATTCGCGTATTTTCAAGGCTCTGGCGCCCGATAGCTATTAGAACTATTTTAAAATCTTTTACAGTCATTTGCAAAAAAGGTATTACCATTTCAATGGAATTTTCTTCGAAAAAAGCGGCCGGGTAAGCGTGAATTTTTGGATTTTTCTTTATAAGATTCCCCGTGATCTTCCGGTCAATTTCAACCCTGCCAATGGGCGTCGCAAATGCGTCTTCTTCAAGAACCGCGATAAAATCAAAACTTCTGCTGTGACTGAAGCCCACTACCACAACGGTCTCTATGCCCTTATTCTGCACCGCCTTAAAACCATAAGCCGCCACAGGCCCGGAAAAAACCAACCCCGCGTGCGGAGATATAAGCGCTATAATTTCACCGTCTATTTCTGGTAAAGCCGCGGCGTCAAGGTAGGAGCGAATTTCGCGGCCAAGCTCCACTTCCGACGAAGGATACCACGCCCCGGCAAGGTCCGCGCGCTTAACCTGCGCCGAGGAAAACACGGGAAAGAAGATAACTATAAGAAAAACGGAAATTGACCTTTTCATATATATTGGTGAAAAGTTTACCACAATCTTTCCAAAAAATCCATAACTTAATCTTGGGAACGTTTCACTTTGTCATAACCGTCCGCTATTAAAGAAGTTATGAACGCACGGTGTGCATTTTTAATAAAATTTAAAAAAGTATTTCTTTTGAAAAATGCTCGGGTAGGGCTCCCAACTCCTTGCGCTGCAGGTAGTTGGGGCAAAGTGAAATTTCCCCTTTAAGTATTAGGCCGCGGTTAGTATATTCCAGGCGAGCCTTACGGCATCATCCAGTTTTTTCACCATATCTTTTGGCGATAGCGGTTCGGGCAATATGATCCCTATAGAAAATACTTTCCTGTCACGCAACCAATCACTGAAAATTTTCGAAAGAGAAAATATGCTTTTTCCCGGCATGGGTTGGACAAGTACGCGGATCGATATCCTGTCCTCCAGAATAGACGTTAGTTTTTCCTGAGTTTCTTCGGCTTTGTTTTCGGTGACACCGTCAGTAGCGATAGCCATGCGCTCATTTTTACTCAGCGGGTTCAATTCCAAAGATAACTGCTTTATGATTTCAGCTTTTATTACCGGGTTATCGCCATCGACGCCTATAAATCGCGCCCTTTCCCGAATGTCTCTCTCCTCTATTACTGACACCGTAAGATTATCGGGAAGATTGAGAATCTGTTTAATATGATTTTTGTTGAGGGCGCTTATCGCGCCTATATCGTCTTCCGTAACCCCGGTTACCACCAATTCTATCGGTATAACACCCCTTATCCTATCATTCCCCCCTTCCCTGAAGGTCTTCATGATATCCGAGCAATTTTTAAGGACATCAACAGGAATACACAAACGAAGCTTATCGGGCGGAGGAGTTATAAATCTCTGACATACCGCGTCCAAGCGGCTTAGAGGGGCTTTTAATCCGCATCTTTTTTCTGTGCTGCCTATGATGCTGTCTAACACATCGAAAGCTTGCTTAATATCCTCGCCTTTACCCTTCACCCTCATCCAGTCCCTGTCTTCAACCGCGTTTTTGCGAAGTATATCTATAAATTTTTTTAATCCGACTTCACCTTTTCTTTCCTCATTTTTTATTTTTTGTTTTAATTGCGCGATTTTTTCAAGGCCCTCTTTTATTTCCTTGATTTTTTCTCCGGCGTCACTTCCATATATTTCCGCTATGTGGTCATTATATCCCGGGGCTAGATAATAAACACCTGAATTCATTTGTAATCTTTCCATAATGTTGCTTATCTCTCTATGACAGTCATTTATCCTGTAAAGATGTGATAAGTATTCATAATAATAAATTTTTTGCGCTTCGCTTGCTTCTAAGCCAAAAGCTTTTAAATATTCTTTTTCAGTACCGATCATTTCCACAAGCAACGATATCACTTCATAATATGCCGGAATTGCATTCCAAGCTTTCCCCGCATCCCATACATATATATCGACATTTGATATTTTATACCTTTCCGCCTCGTTCTCTTTCATGCGTTCCAGTTCTTGCGCGCGTAATTTGGTGTATTCGTTTAAAGCGTAAAATGCATTTCTAAAAGCAATGCCGGATAAAAATCTATCTCTTACCGTTTTTCCGTTTTTATAAAAGTGCTTTGCCCTTCGATGAAACATTGCTATTTTTTTATACAAAATTTCAGCTTTATATCTATCGGGGTCGCTTACTATGGCTCTGGTTCTTTCGGGAGAAGACCAATCCGCCAGATAAGCTTTTTCAAAAGCTTTTTTAAGGTTTCCTTCTATTTCAATGCCTTGAAACTGAAATTCCTTGAAAATAGTGCATAGCGGTATATCAGGGCATGT
>Ga0180432_10002643_pt1 | contig 26759 bp, 25 predicted proteins | sample SS_ome_10_FD_132414 | JGI IMG/M metagenome (GOLD analysis project Ga0180432, IMG submission 132414) | Hypersaline lake sediment archaeal communities from the Salton Sea, California, USA - SS_1_MS_2 metaG | ecosystem: Environmental > Aquatic > Non-marine Saline and Alkaline > Hypersaline >... | reverse complement strand
GCTAACAGACATCTCCGTATTGAGCAGAACGCCATCTATCGGGCTGTTCCTCGATACTTCAGCAATCCTGAGAAGCTGTGGTTCCAGGACATCCCTCCAATAGTTGGTGTCGAGTGGACATGGGGCGACCTTTTCTCTACCATCGCGCTTGACTGAGTGGCGATAGCCGACTTCATCTGCTTGCTGTTTCGGAAAGAACAATGTCGTCAGAAAGAAGTGTAGGCCGGCTTCGGCGTAGTCGGAGGCCAGAAGTCCAAGATCAGTTCTGGCATCCTTATTCTCCTCAAGGGATGTTGAGTAAGGCAGAAAGATGCTATTTAGACCGCTTCCTATTATTTTGCCGCGTATGGTAGGAGAGTTTCCCGGGTCACAGTAAGCTCCCCTGATCTTCTCATCATTTATCCAGGAGAGGGTTTCTGGCAGCTCGCGTTTGGACTGAGGGGGGTGTTGAGTAAGAAGTAGGACGAAGCATATTGAAATAGTGACTGTCAGAAGCACCAAGAGAGCCGATCTCTTGCCATATTGGGATTTGTCTGGCCTTTTTGAACCTTTGCATGGATGATTACGCCTAGGAAGATGCCTTTTGCAGAAAACCCCGCCACATCGCTGGCAACGCAATGGCTTGTGGAGGGATGCCCCGCAGACTTCACAGCGCTTGAGATCCTGTTTCTCCAAACAATCACGGAAAGGGTTTCAACCGCCTGCAGATTCGCCACAGCCGACAACCCTCTTTGGGCTCGGACGGATTTTTTGATATCTGTTTCGTCGTAGTGTGAACCTGGCTGTTCAGGAATCCAGAGTCTACCTAGCTGAAGTTACCCGCAATCCTCTCGGCTGCATCGGTCCACTCGTCCTTGTAGACGAAGAGATCGACCCCCTCGAGGTCCATTTCCAGAGCGGCCTGGACAGATTTCTCCAACTGCTCGTCGCCCAGATACAGTATGGGTATTCGCTTCGAGACGCCCTTGAGGAGGCTCGATGCCCTGGTCATTTCGATCTCAACTGACTCGAGCGAGGCTTCGGCGTCTATTTCCGATACCGTCTTTCCCTCCTCGTTCAGCCCCAGGAATCCCTGCACGAGTCCGGCTGCCTTGAGGTCCTTCAGTCCGCCCCTCTTCACGTACCTCGCCAGTGCCGCCGTTTCCTTGTTCAGACACGCAGGGCCCGGATCATCCGGGTAGTTCCTGTAGATCATCGGCGACGCCACATCGAGCAGCGCGGACAGATCCTGATAGTCCTGCCCGACAAGCGGAGACAGGCAGGGGGTGAATATGTAGGCCCCCATCTCGGCGCCCATCTGGTGCACGATATCCGTGACACCCTCGAAGTGCTCGATCACACATCGCCTTCTGAACGCCAGCCAATCGGCGATGCCCGGAAGCCAGCTGAATTTCGACATGATGGAGAAACCATGGATGTCTGGAACGGATTTCAACCTTCCATCGGCCAGTATCCTGTAGACCTTTCTCACGTCCTTCTCCATACGCTGGAAATCGAGGCCCATCTTCTCGGCCTCGCGGCGACATCGGGGGCAGAAGCATGTAAACAGGGCCCCGAGACCGGAGGCGGGAGATGCGAATCGGCATCCATCCAGCATAAGCCCATCGCATTCGGTTTCGCTGAGCGCGCTCTCTATTCTGGAGAGGTTGGCCGCTCTTACCTCCGAGATATTTGGACAGGTGGAACCGAACCATTCCCTGGGCTTCCCTTCCACATCCACTGCGAGGAACTCCTCCCCCTGGAATTCCTTTGACCGCGAGAAGGTCCCGGTACAGACATACGTATCCAGCCCGACCTCCCTCGCCACTTTGACGTACTCCTCGTTCGCGCCAGTGACGACTGCGGTGAAGCCCATCCCCTTCAGGCCTTCCAGGGACCCCCGGGGATCGTCGGAAGATAATCCATGCATCCAGAGTTCCATAAGATCTACCTATCGATCGTCGGAATGAACGGTACTTATCTGTTTATGCCGTGACTACTCATCATCGGCCGCCTGCAATTCCCGCGCCTTGCTTATCGAGCCTATGCGCCTATCAAGGCCGATCTCGTATCCCATGATCGGATCCGGTTCCCCGGTCTCGCCGAGCCGCCTTTCAACCCATCTGATCATCCTCGCCTTCAGGGCGGAGACGACGTCGGGCCTCTCCGAAGCGATGTTGTTATTCTCTCCCGGGTCCTCGACGAGGTTGTACAGCTCTATCTCCGGCTTCCCGTGGAAGTCGGGCTCCAGCGCCTCTATGAGCTTGAAGTGGGGTGTCCTCCATCCCCTCTTCCTCATCCAGGTGCACTCGGTTATGTAGAACTCGGAGTAGTTGGTGTTCCTCTTGCCCTCCATCAACGGGACCACGCTCTTGCCGTCGAGGTCAAGACCGGAGGCGATATCGTCCAGTTCCAGTAGCTCTAGAACAGTGGGCGTCAGGTCCTGTTGGAGGGCGTATCCCCGGATCCTCTCTCCCTGGGGAACGCTGCCCGGAAGGTGATAGATCAGGGGTACATGTATGGTCGGCTCGTAGAGGCCGTGATGGTCGAAGTAGATATCGTGTTCGGTGAGGGTCTCCCCGTGGTCCGCGGTTATCACGATCAGCGTACGGTCCAATACCTCGAGCTCCTGCAGGCGGTTGAAGATCGCCTGTATGCAGCAGTCCATGTAGGCGAGGGAAGAGTCATACTGGGCCACGGGCCAGTCTATATCCGTTATCCCCGGGGGCATCCAGGACCGGAAGAAGTCGGCGAAGGGCTCGAAGTCGAAGACGGGCTTCATGGTGTTCTTGGCCTTGTCGCACGGGTCCTTGCCGTAGAAGATCTTGTCGAAAGGTCCTGGCGGGAGGTACGGGGCATGCGGGTCCATGTGTCTGAGGAAGAGCAGGAACGGGTCACCGGCGAACTCCTCCAGGATCGGGATGGCCTTCTCGTTCATGGCCTCGGCCTTGTGCCCGGGGGCATCCTCCCACGACATCCACGCGTCATAGCCCTCGTATAGATCGAAGCCACGGTAGAACTCGGTGTCGAAACCGACACAGGCAGACCTGTATCCCTCTTTCCCCAGTATCTCCGGCAGAAGCTTGATCGATCTGTCGATCGGCCCCTTCGGCGAGAGGCTGACCATCCCGTGTCGCATAACATCGGTGCCGGTGAGCATGGTGGTGTATCCGGGGGTGGTTGGTATGTAGGGGCTGTATGCGTTCTCAAACAGCGTTCCCTGCCCCGCGATCCTATCGATGTGCGGGGTTGTGAGTCGATCATATCCGTAGCAGCTCATGTGGTCGGCCCTGAGACTGTCAACGCCGATCAGAAGCAGGTTGGTCTTTGCCTCCAATGTAGGTCGAGGACCCCTCACCGAACCATCGAATAAAACGTTTTCCGGCCCTTGTGGGAGGCCCGCTGGTGACAACTGTCTTTGGTGCCCCATGTGTCAGATCACCTGCGAGATCCGAGAGTCTTCAGGATGGTTGAAACCATGGAGTGACAGTCGGGGGACGGAGTCCGGGTGTCCTACCGATCCTCGTACTATCCAGCCACACTAATCGTCTCCCCAGCGCCCCCGCCAATCTCCAGCCCGCCGCATCTACCTTCGTCTTCCAGGAGGACCTCTCCGTCATCCCTCTCACGGAGAGTCACGACAATCCGAGAGGATAGACTCTCCAGGACCTTGCCCGTCATCTCGCCCATGCGCGGTACCCGCATCTCGGTTGCGGTGGAAAGGGCCGCCTCGATGTCGATTCGATGTTCAGGGTTCTCTAGGGATAGGGTGACGAGATCGCGGTCGACAGCCAATCTCGTCAACCTTCCCCCCGACCATGTGCAGAATCGGTATAGCCGATCCCCGCTCATGAGGGCGCAGGTCAGGCCCTGTACGGTCCGGGCGTGAACCTTCATCCGCGCAGTGGCCAGGATGAGGCAGTTGTCCGGATCATCGAAGTGGTTTGACTGTATCCAGATCCACGCCGAGGGAAACGAACTGCCCCAGCTCTTCTCCGTGTATCCCCTCCCGCCCTCAAAATCGATAGCCCGATTATCCGCTGCAAGTTGGCCCTCGATATCGTGCCCGAGGCTGAGAATGTGATGATAGCACGGGATCCCCGGGACGAAGCCCAGCACCCCCATGGCCCCCGGGGACAGGATACCCTTGGGCCAAGGTCGGATTCCATGGAAGCCCAGGGATCCTCGGAGTTCCTGGCTCTCTCTGCCGATCTCGAGCTGTATCATGTCTTCTCGGAACCTGTTGGGCCCTACCTGGATACAGAATTCGTCCTCGGAGTAGTCAAATTCCTCGATCCGGTATCTATGATAGTGGTAGCGGGATCGGGTTCCGTCCAGGACCTGGACGAAGGCATGGGCGGAGGAATTACCGAGGGATATGCCCGGAATGATGGCCATCACGTTCTTCTCGTCCTCGTCGACGATCTTGTAGTACCATCCCTCGAAGTAACGGCTGGTCCTCCCGGCACCCTGGAATGTCTCGGGCCTCCATCTCGTGCGGAACCGGTTTAACATTCGTCCTCGCCCTAGCGCCGGGATATTGATGGCACCTGCTGCTATTTATCTCAAGCGGTCCAGCCCATCTGTACCCTTCGACCGGCTTCAAGAATCACGTTGATTCCCGGAACACGGTATCATCCCTCCACCATGCGCCATATGATGATACCTGTCAATACAAGGAGCGCGATAACGAAAGAGAGATAGACATATCCCTTGAAGATCATCCATCTCATCTGCTTCACAAGTCTTGAGTTTGGGTCCCCAGGGACAGTTAGGATAGCGGAACACGGTTTCGATGCATCTTCCCATACCATGACTATCCTGCCCGATCCCATATCGTAGGTCTTCTCGAATCTGCCATGGCCTAGAGCTGTCCAGTTGCGGGGCAGTTCGACCCGCAGGGTGCTGTTGGTCCGGTTGCCCTCCGAGCGGGCCAAGGGGAACACCGTCTCCTCGTCCAGCTCGCAGTCCAGGTCTACGCCGAAGGTGACGTTGGCCTCCCCACAATCGTTCAGTGGGACCAGGATCCTCATCGGTTCGCCGTTCTCGATCCTCAGCTCCGAGGGATCCTGAAACCATCTCACCGACTCCACCGACACCGGCCAGAGCAAGGTCAGGTTCGCCTCGTCAAAGCCGCTGAGACGAAGCCTTACGGTGGCGTTCCCGGGAGAGTCGAACGATATGACCTGTTCGATACGCGTTCCCCAGGATGGATAGATCAAGAGGAGAAGGATGGGGAGGAGAATCGATCTCTTCACGGGGCCACCGCCCCCAGCCCGATCAACACCGCCAGGGCGACGAGGCAGCTAGGGGCCAGCTCTCGATGCCAGTGGCCCACTAGCAGGAATCCCAGCCCGCCGAGGATCAATCCCATTAGACGCAGCATATTCGCAGCGAATACCTCGTGGGCCTGTATCGTCTTCTCCCTGTCCATACGTAGCCAGGCGTCGTCGAGATCGCCTCTGAGCTTGCTCATCCGAGCGCTGGCAAGTTCCAGTCTCTCCTGTACGCTATCATCCTCCAGGTCCGTCGTCTGGAGAAGGTCAGAGATGTTGGAGGAGAGGCCGTTGATCTCCGCCGAGATCAGGTTGGCCTCGGCCTCCAGCTCGGCTATATTGGCGGCGCGGAAGTCGCTCAGAACCGCGAAGGCGAGCAAAAAAAAGAAAGGGGGAAGAAGCACGAGAGCGGTTCTCAATCTTCTCACCCCTGGTATACGCCTGTCGGTTGCCACCAGAATGAACATCCCTTCTCTCCCATGTTGGCTCCGGCCATCGGGCAGTAGGAGCGGGGGTAGCAGGTTGCGGAGACGTCCACCGTGTATCCCATCGTGTACTTGTGGCCCTCAACCATGTCGATGTTCTTGTTCACGACATCGCCGTGGACGAAGACCTTGTACCCCGGGCTAGCCCTGTAATACCTGTAGAGCGTGACCTTGACGGGATACTGGGCGGTTGAAACATCTCTCAGGAAACCCTTTACCTTGATCTCCACGGAGGAGTGCGAGGTTCCGGTGGCGACCTCCGCGCAGAGCGCGAAGTCAAATCTAGCCCTGGCTGGGCCCGAGGCGCCGTTCCAGGTGAAGTCCTTGTGGAGCCAGCCACGTACGTGTGCTCCACCGGCAACGGCGCTGTATGCGGCCAGGCGAAGCTCGGTTCCCCGGGCATACGATACTGCTGCAGCGTTGCCCCAAAGGCTCAGGACCTGTGTGTCCTTGTAGCCCGGACGGCCATACAGCTGGTCATAACAGAGTGCCTGCTCGAGGCCCAGCGACAGGAATAGAAGTAGCAAAATTACCCTGACTTTCATATTAAGACCCCCAGGGTCTTCCGACCCGGAGATAGAGCTTGTTAAGCGAAAAGGAAGAATAGGTTTACGTTCGAGGTGGAGAAACGATTCATAACTCGGTTCGAGGGCGCCTTACCTGTTCTGTGAGTAGTCCGGCAGAAATACCGAGATCTGGAGAGGGATGCTCCAGCCGGGATTTGAACCCGGGACCAAGGATCGAGAGTCCTTGATGCTTGACCCCTCGAAGGGTTTGGCCGCTACACTACTGGAGCAATCCTAGGTAAGATAAAAAAGGACTTTGAAAAATGTCTCAGTCGTCCAGAGGAGTGTTCCATGGACGAGATGAAAGCGGAATACGTTTGGATGGACGGAGAGTACATCCCCTGGGAAAGGGCGAACGTTCACGTCACGACGCACGCCCTTCACTACGGGACCGGGGTCTTCGAGGGAATCCGTGGCTATTGGAACGAAGACGAGAAGAACGTATTCCTCTTCAGGGTACCGGAACACGTCAAGAGGCTCTTCTTCTCGGCGAAGGTCTACAGGATGGAGGTGCCGTACCCCGAGGAGAAGGTCCGCGATCTCTGCGCCGATGTCGTTTCCAGGAACGGCATACGGGACACATGCTACATTCGACCGGTACTGTATCGCGGCGCCGGTCCTTTCGGGCTCAACCCCTTCGACAACCCGGTGAAGATGTTCATCTACGCTTTGCCCTTCGGCCGGTATCTCGGCGAAGAGGCGCTTGAAAAGGGAGTGAAGGTGATGTTCACCTCCTGGGAGAGGATCTCGCCCCGGGCGCTGCCCCCGGAGGTCAAGGCCTGTGGCCAGTACATAAACTCGGTCCTGGCCAAGATGGAGGCGGTCGAGAACGGTTTCGACGAGGCGCTCTTCCTGGATTCCAGAGGCTTTGTCAGCGAGGGGTCCGGGGAGAACCTGTTCTGCGTCAAGGGGGGAGAGATCTACACGCCGCCACTGACCGCCTCGATTCTCCCGGGGATCACACGGGAAACGGTCATCCAGTTGATCCGGGAGGATGGCAAGGCGGTAGCTGAGGTCGATATCACTAGGTCACAGCTCCTCGGAATGGACGAGGTATTCATGGTTGGGACAGCGGGGGAGGTCACCCCGATCACCAGTATCGGTGAATACCAGATAGGTTCAGGTCGCTGCGGCGAGGTGACGAGGTCGATACAGGACATGTACTTCGACGCGGTGATGGGCAGGGACGAGAGGCACGCTGACTGGATCACGCCCGTGTATTGAGGATCGCGGGAGTTGTGGGTCGGCTAGCCCCGGATCTCCTTGTTCTTCTGCCTCAGACCCTTGTATCCGCACTTCCTGCACTTGCGAGCCCTAGGCGGGTTCCGGGCATTACACTTCATGCAGATCTTCTTGTTGAAGATCCTTGCGTCCGCCTCTTCGAATCTTGGCATCTCAATCGACCTATGATTTCCCTCTCTGTTGATCTCGCCCGTTCAGAGGTCCGGGCGTCCCTGTAGAGATCAAGCCGGCTCCGATTCAGCTCGATGAAGTGCGGTCCCCACTTGAACTTGCCCAGCAGGTCCGCGGACTTCTCCCCGAATCCCAGGATGTAGAGTGCAGCCGATAGTGCCTCTACCGTGCTCAATTCGTAGGGCTTCCCGTAATTCACGGGGTTGACGGCTACCAGGAACGGTATCCGCCTGTGAGCAGTACTCGCAGAGGTTTTCTTAAATATTATCTGCGCCCTCTTCCAGGAACAATCGAGGGCGGAGATCCCCTTCCCCTGCGCTCGCCCCGTGTCCGAGGCGTTAAGGGTCAGCTCGGCGTAGGGATGCAGGAGCAGGGAACCCCTCGGAATCCAGGGGACGAAGGTGACAAGTCCGTGCCTCTTGAGCTTGTGAGCCGTGCATTTCTTGGGATCACACTGTTTCGCGTCGTAGACGAAGAGGGATGGTTCAGTCACTTTCCCGGGTCGGGCATTCTCAATTGCATTTATATCTCTTTCAAAAGGCCTTTGAAGACGAGGACCTCCCGAAATGGATGTGACCAGACTCAGGTCCCTCACCAAGTACGTCTTCAGCGTTCCCCGGTATTATGCCAGCGCCATCGCCATAGCCCTGGTCTCAGTCGGCTTCGGCTTCCTCCTTGAGGGGAAGCTGGTCACGGGCTTCCTCATGTTCGGGGTGCCGGCACTGACATCGGCGGTGCTATCGACGACGGTGACGAGGCCGTGGAGCAAGAGCCTTCTTATCAGGAGATCGATGTTCCTCTCCCTCATATCGATGCTGATAATCGCGGCCTTCTTCTTCCCGCCCTATCTGGTGACAGGTGAACAGGGCGATCTTCTGCTCGATGCCCTGATATTCGGACAGGCCCTCGCGTTCGCCCTCAGCTACTTCGCCATCATCTCCATCACCAACATAAACCGGTTGACGTGCGTGCTGCCCGCGAGCTCACAGCCGCTGATTCAGATCGGCATGCTCCTCGCCCTGGAGAGAACGGTCCCGAGTATGTATCCGCTGCCGGAGTCCTTCAACCCGGTCATCGTCCTTGTGGTATTCGGCATTATCATCGGCGCCGTGTTAGCCTACGTGAAGGTGATAGATGCCCCCTTCAGGAACGCATACGGGTTCAGTATCTTCGATCTCATATCCTCCTTCTTCGAGCATATCACCAGCGACTCGCTCTCGATGGAACGTTTCTTCAAGGCGATTGGCGAGTCGGTGACGGTGCCCTCCGGCCACCTGCTCTTCAGGGACCGCAGCACGGGAGCGCCAAAGGGGATGATACTGGTACCGTACATACATCCCGGGCCTCTGGGCAACCTCGGTGCCTCGAACGTGACCAAGATCCTGGATGATGCGTTGTCCTCGGTCGCCGGCTGTCTGATGGTCGTCCACGGCCCCTCGACCCACGATTTGAATCCCACGAGCGCCGAGGAGACCCATAAGCTCGCCGAGGTGGCGAAGGCGGTTCTGAAGGGCGAAACGGTTGGCGTTGCCACCAGCACCCGCTTCGCCCGGGTGGAGGTAGGTCGAGCCAAGGTCTGCGGTCAGATGGTTGACGGGAAGCTGCTGGCGATCAACACCTTCTCCCCCGGACCCACGGAGGATATCGATCTCGGCCTCGGCCTGGCGGCGATGTCGGCCGGCAGGGAGGCGGGGGCGAAGGACGTGGCGTTCATCGATGCTCACAACTGCTTCACGGAGACGGCCAAGTCCTACCACGCCGGGGATCCACTGGGGTACGATCTGATCGAGGGCGTGTCGGCGCTTGCGAGGACGCTCTCAAATGCGGAGACACTACCCATGCGGGTGGGGTTCGGGGTCAGGAACAGGGACGAGGAATCCGTGGGGCCCCTGGGAATCCGCGTGTGCGCGATGGAGATAGGCGACCAGAGGGTGGCATACGTGGTCCTCGACGGCAACAATCTTGAGGCCGGGTTGAGGGAGAGGATCATGGAGCGGTTAACAGGGCTCGTAGATGAGTCTGAGATCATGACCAGCGACAATCACTCGGTGAACCTTGTGAGGGGCGGATTCAACCCCGTGGGGCTATCCGTCGAGGGCCTGATCTCCGATGTGGTGGGGGCGACCGAGGACGCCTTCGATGATCTGAGCGAGGCAACGGGGGTCCTGGACATGAGGATGATCGAGAACATCAACGTCTTCGGGCCGGGGAAGATATCGGAGATCGTGACCACAATGAATTCGATGATCTCGATGGGCAAGGGCTTCACCGCGGTCCTGCTGATCGGCGTGATAGCCCTCTGCTTCTTGATATTCATAGTCTTCGGGAGCTGGACCATCTGAGCGATGCCATCATGATCCTGATATACGATGATGGGTTCACCGAGTACGACGTGCCCCCCAGCTACTCCTTCTCCGGGGGACGATTCCGCGATTTCTACGAGTACTTCACCTCACACATGCCCGAGGACAGGTACGAGCTGGAGAGGCCGACGAAGGCCTCGAAGGAGGATCTACTCCTCATTCACACCGAGGAATACCTTAACTACGTCGAGCAGCTGGCAAACGAGATCCCCGGATCCTTCACCACCTACCTGACTCCCGATACGCAGGTCGAGAGGGGGATGCTGGAGGCGAACAAGCTGATAGTGGGCGCCGCGATGGACGGGGTGGAGCTGGCGGGAAGGAGGAACAGGCCGGTATATACATTCGGCGGCCTGCATCACGCCGGGCCCTCAAGGGGGGGCGGGTTCTGTGTGCTCAACGATGTGGCGGCCGCGGCGAGGCACGCGAGGAACATATACCGTGGGAGGGTGATGATAATCGATACCGACGCTCACGCGGGGGATGGGACGATGGACATCTTCTACAAGGATCCTTCGGTTCTCACCGTATCGGTGCATCACGACCCGACCAGCTTCTATCCTGGCAGGGGTTTTGCGCGGGAGATCGGCGACGGGGGGGGCGAGGGCTACTGCGTGAACTTCCCGATGCCGCCGTTCGCGGGGATCAACTGCTACGAGATATTCAGGGAACAGATCCTGGAGCCCATCGCCAGGGAATACCGGCCCAAGTTCATAATCAGGAACGGGGGATCGGATCCATACTTCTCAGATATACCGAACCTGGGCTACGCCACCTTCCTCGGGCTCAGGAAGAGGGATTTCCACACCCTCGGGGGCTGGATAGGGGATCTGAGTAGAAGTCTCGGGGCCTACTACCTGGACATCATGGGGAGCGGGTATGACGTGGATGCCATCCCGACAACGTGGTTCGCCCTCATGACCGGCAGCCTGGGCGTGCCCTACGAGGGGAGAGAGACGGAGGACCTGCCGGGGAAGGTGGATGACGAGGAGAGGATAGAGGGCACGCAGGGTGTCGCAGACAACCTCAAGGAGCTTCTAGGCCCGTACTGGTCGAGTCTCGGTTAGACTACTGCTGCGGTGTGGTGTAGTTGGCGTAGAACTCGAGGACCTGGTCCAGCACCTTCAGGAAATCCTCGGGTCCCACCGCTCCCGGAAGCCTTCCCATCTCCTGTCCGTCCGGAAAGGTGAACACGTTGGTGGGGACGCCGGATATGTAGTACTCGGTGGCAAGCTGCCTGTTCTCGGCCGCGTTCACCTTCCTGACAGTGAAGTTGGCCTCCAGTGCCCTCTCAACCGATGGATCCTCCAGGGTTTCCCTCATGATCTCGCACGCCGGGCAGACGTCCGTGTAGAAGTAGTAGTAGACGGGCCTGTCGCCATCCTCCCCTTCACCATCTCCATTTCCTCCGTTGCCGTCATCGGTTTCGTTCGCTGGCTCGTTTTCGCTTATACAAAGGCTGCTCAGCACGACCAGTAGCAGCGCCGCGAGAGCCAGGGCAGTGGATCTGGCCATAATGCCCATCTGGATCCCTTTGGCCTCGGTAGCTCTTAAATCGAGCCGATTGGAACCTCTGTATACCGATCGATGCCCACTAGGCGAGGCTCGGGGTTCGGTGCCTGTTGATGACCTCCATGCTCTTGCCCCGGTTCCAGTGAAGGTTGTTCAGGGCCCTGGTATCCTTGTTCTTTAGGGCTATCAGGTCCCTGGCGGTCCCGATGGTGGACATGTAGCCGGTTATCCGGGACTGTACGTAGATGTTGCTGCCGTCCTGGCCGCAGTTCGGGCACCGGTCCACTATCCCCGAGAAGGAGCTGAAGCAGTTGTAGCAGGTGCTTATCTCCTTGGTGTAGGTGAAGTACTCCGCCGCAGTCCGGTTGATGATCTTCTCCGTCAGCGACCAGAGCGAATCGGGATCCGGGTTGCCCTCCCCGAGCCAGACGTGGAGCAGGTTGCTGCCGAGCAGGGCGTGGAAGGAGGACTCCAGGAGTACCCTGTTGAAGAGGGGAACATCGGCGGAGACCCTGCAGTGGGTGGAGTTGGTGTAGTACACGGCCCCGGAGTTCCGATCCCCCTGCACTATGGCGTCCCGGCCGTAGAGCTCGTTGTCGATAGTCGCCAGCCTGGTGGCGGTTGTCTCGGCCGGGGTTCTCCAGACCGCGAAGGGCGCCCCAGTCTCGTCGCAGAACTCGGCCGCCAGATCGATCATCCTCTTTATGGCCTTGAGACCGAACCTGTGGGCGTCGGTGGATTCGTGAAGCTCCTGTCCCACGTGCTTCTGGACCGCCTCGTTGAGGCCAACCATCCCTATGAGCAGGCTCTGCTTGTCGAGATCGAAGAACGGGTTGAGGTCCTTGTCCGGCCCGTGCCTTATCCTGGGCTGCATCAGGAAGGGTGTCGCCCCGCTCTCCATTATCCGGCGGAAGAACTCCCTCCTTATCAGGTGCGCCTCCCTCATGATCTCCATGCGCTCGCGCATCAGCTCGAAGAAGGTGTCGTCGTTGCCCTTGCAGTCGTAGGCTATCCTGGGAAGGTTCAGGGTTGTGCACGAGAAGCCGCCCTGCTGCAGGACTCCCTTGGCCGCGAGTTTGAAATCCTCGGGGTCCTTGGACCTTATCACCAGGGAACAGCAGGAGGAGCACTCTACCTCGTCGTCACTGACGTTGCGGCCGTTCAGTATGTACGGGCCTCAGAACTTGGCCACGTACTTCATCGTTGGCTCGTAGATGTGGTCGTAGACCTCCTGATCATCCGCGAGCTTGGGGTCGACGCTGATGTCGTCCTTCATCCAGTCGAACATCTTGCCCGAGTGATCGCCCTTGATGGACTCCATCAGGTAGGCGTGCATGAACATGTAGACGTAATCGGCGTAGCTCTCGTAGCTCGACTCCCGTTCGATGTCCCCTCCCGGCATCACTACGTCGGCCTCCCTCAGGTACTTCGGGGGCTTCACCTGGAAGTACGAGGTTGAGAAGGCGGCCTGGCTGCCCCTGGATACGAGTATGTGGTTGGGCTCGTATCTGAGTGTCTGGGCGCCCTGGATGATATTGGTCGGGATCTCCATCCCGTTGACCCGCTTTGTGCGCGAGCTGGTCTTCGCGGCCTTCTCTATGAAGGGTCCGAGCTCCCATGCGATGTTCCTCCAGGCCTGCCCTCCGTTCCAGTTTCTGCTGCAGGCGGCGAGGAACTCGCAGGCGAGCTTTATGGCGGTGTCCAGGTGCTTGGGGGGAGACGACACGTTCGAGAAGTGTCCGGTGCCGTCGATGTAGAGGCCGTTACGGAAGACGTACCTGCCGGCGATCTGGTTGCAGAACGGCCTGTCCAGGTAATCTAGGTCGTGGATGTGTATGGCGCCGTTCATGTGGGCATCGGAGAGGTTGTAGTCGCTCCCGGTCGAGGTGGTGAAGTCCACATTGAAGAGCTTCATCAGTGCGTACTGCCTGCTCATCTGGTCCGCCATCGACTTGTGGATGAACTCCGGCGCGGGGTGCTGGTTGCTGTTCTCCCAGTCGTAGTGGAAGTAGAGCTGTTCCAGGTCGTAGAGCGGCATTCCGGTCCGGCTGTACAGCTTTCTCTCGTTCTCCAGTCCCTGATTGATAAGCTCCCTTTCGACGAGGATCCTGATCATCTCGCCGGAGAGCCAGTTGACGTTCTTCTCGATCTTCAGCCGGCGGAGCTCCAGCTCCACCAGGTCGGTGATCTTGTTGGCCATGGTCGGGGAGACCTGGGCCTCCTTGATCAGCGAGTCGTAGATCTCCTTTCTGTTCCAGGGTTTGATCACGCCGATGCTCTTGCGCACCTCGGGCATTTTGCTGGTCCAAGCCATCTTCTGTCACCATTTGGAGAGGAAAAAACGGTAGCCCGTAGTGGCGAAGCTATCACTTATAAAAGTTTCGATAAGACCCCGAAATTATCGTAAGGTCCTATTCCCAGGGGAAGGCCCGTCTGAAATGCTGGGTCAGCACCGCCCGGACCTCACTTCCCGCCCCGCCGATGGCGTCATCGTCACACTTGAGCGACCACCCGAGGTCCATACCCTCCTTAACGTAGTTGGGCAATATGTCCTGCGGATTCTCCTCAACTATGCTGAATATCAGGTCCTCGGCCTTCCAGTGGGGCCTTGGTGCATCAACACACAGCCTCCTGCCCTCGATGTAGGGATGATCGTGGGAGTGCTTCTCGAGGAACCTGCGGCAGTCCTCCTCCCGGTCCAGATGGGGGCCCAGACGCTTCTCTATCCTCGGGAGCGTGTGTATTCCGAGCTCGAGGATGAGCGATATCTCCCCGTCCTCCTCGCACACGAGGCGGCTCTCCGGCCCGGAAAGTCGGAAGCTGCGGCCCTCGAGCTGGCCCTTGAGGGTGGATATCAACCTGTCAACTTGGGGGAAGATGATGTCGTCGATGACCTGGGGCCTCTTGAAGCTGAGTATAAGCAGCTTGGTCCCCCTATCCCTCAACATCGCAAGTAGCTGATCTGTGTCCAGCGGTTGCCTCTCGGGGGGAAAGAAGAACCTGTCGCTGGGCTCCTCCAGGAAGCTCCTCGATGCGTGTATGAAGAGGCTCAGCTTGTCGTCCCTGACGGCGGCGCCGGCGTTGCGTTCACCGTCGGTGGGGTCGATGACCACCAGGGGCGAGCTGTACTCCGGTTTCGGGTTGAGGTCCTCGATGTCTATGACCTCTCCCCACTGCCATCCCTTCGCGGCCTTCAGCAGCTCGAGGAAGCCTCCGTAGTGCATGGTCAGTATCTCACATAGCAGTCCTGAGAACCCACCGGTGCGTATCTCTGATCCGTAGGTGCCGATCCCGGTCATGAACTGCTTGGTGAGTAGGATCTGCCTCTCCATTCCGCCGTCGATTCTGGAAACCACGTACTGGGTGTGGAACTTGGTCCTGTCGACGGCGGATTTGAGATCGTCGGTGGATTCCACATCGAACGCGCCAACCACATCCACATCGAAGACCTTGTTGTCTGCCTCCAGCCTGACCGCCACATAGGGATGCTCGGCGTAGGCGATCTCGAAGTCACTGCTATTTGTCCTCGCCCAGTATTTGCCTATCTCCAGGATGGCTTCCTCCATTTCTCCCCTGGGCAAATCGGGGGGGAAGAAGACGAAGACGTCAACGTCGTGCGTCCCCTCAAGGTAGGTGCCCTTCGCCACCGAGCCCTGTATCTCGACCCGGCAGTCGGCGCAACGGTCCTGCGCCACGTCCGAGATCCCCCTGACTATCTCGTCCGAGATCCGTGCGAGATGCCTCTTGGTTTCCCCCGACGGCGTGATCCTGTCCAAGACCCTTTGGATGGTTGGGGCATAGTCCTTCAGGTTCAGTCCCCCGAGGCCTCGACCTTCAGGATATCGCTGTATGTCGGTCCCCTGGGAGAGAGGTCGGATCTCTTCAGCACCAGGTTATCAACGTGCATGGTCCCGATCTCCAGGTCCCCCATCTTCTCGAGAAAGGCGGCTATCTCCGGATTGCGCCCCCTGCGCCTCGATCTGGCCAGGGTGAGGTGGGGCACATGCGATCTCTCCTTCTCGAATCCGAGTGCGGAGAGCTCGGCGTCAAGTCTCTCGGAAAGGGCGACCATTCTATCCCTTCCGTCGGAGACGCCGACCCATATCACCCGAGGCCGGCTGGCTCTGGGAAAAGCGCCGAGGCCCTGGACCTTGATGTCGAATCCGAGCAATCCCTGGACAGATTCCATGCATTCGGCTATTCGATCAATCGTGTCCTGGGTTATGTTGCCGAGGAATTTGACGGTGAAGTGGAGATTTACTGGGTCCACCATTCTGAGATCCGCCCTGGAGTCCTCCAGATCCTGGAGGATCGGGCCGAGTTTGGCCCTTATCTCGTCCGTTATGTCGAGTGCGATGAAAGATCTGATTCCCTTCGCCATTTTGCTCACCTATCTATCGGCCTCCCCTATAAGGGAGACTAGCTCCCGGCCGGCGGCAGTTGCGTGGTAGGCGTCCTCGCCCTTCTCCAGCAACCCAGCCCCCACCAGGATCTTGAGGTGTCTGTCCACGTTAGGCTCGGCGATGCCGAGCTCCTCGGTTATCTCGCCGAACCTCTTGCCCTCAACGCAGGATCTGATTATGCTCAGCCTCTGGCTGGTCAACCCGGTCTCGGGCAGATCGGGTAGATCGAGGGCGTCAAGGAGGACTATAAGCTCTCTGCCCTTCCTCGTGAGATTGAATTCGGCAGTGTACCTGCCATCGACCTCTCGTGGGGTCTTCAGGATGAATCCCATCTCCTCCATATTCCTCAGGGACTTGGAGAGGGTGTCCCTGTGGACCGGGTTCACCGAGTCGAGTTCCTTTCTCGTCCTGAACGAACCGCGGAGGGAGAGGAGGAGCTGGATATCGGCCTTGGAGAGCAATTCTACCCGCCTTCGCGTCTCACTGATTTATAAAGGAGGTTTTTTATATATATTGTTACTTACAATTTCGACGACAAACATCGAAATTACCGTAAGCGGAGTTGCAGCCCTTGAAGGTCAGAACCTCCCACGATACCATTGAGGATTTCAGCAAGCACAAGATAGTGCGTGCCCTGGTGAACGAGGCGAACGCCCCGATCCTCGTGGCGGAGAAGATCGCGAACGAGGTCGAGAGCTATCTGACCCGCATAGGCGTATCGCCGACCACCACCATGATCCGGGAGATGGTGAACGCGAAACTCATCGAGTACGGCTTCGATGAGGTCGCCGCCCGTCACCAGCGGCTCGGGCTTCCTATATACGACGTTAGAAGGATCCTGACACAGGGGGACAGGATGGATACCAGTACAAGATTCAACCCCGAGTCCATACACAAGCAGATGGGGGACATGATAGCGAGAAACTACGCACTGTCGAGCGTCATACCCACCGAGATCGCGGATGCCCATCGCAGCGGGCTGATACACATCCACGACTTGGAGTACTTTGTCACCAGGCCATACTGCTTCGCCCATGACCTCAGGTACTTCCTGCTCCACGGCCTGAAGGTGGACGGTTCAGGCAGAGACACGGCGGTTGCTGGTCCGGCCAGACACCCGGAAGTCGCGATCTTCCACGCTGCCAAGGCCCTGGCCGCCTCGCAGGTGTTCTGGTCAGGTGGGCAGGCCTACAACTACTTTAACGTGCTGATGGCGCCCTACGTCGCTGGAAGAAGCGAGAGGGAGATCAGACAGCTCTGCCAGATGTTCGTGTACGAGATGAGCCAGCAGTACGTTGCAAGGGGGGGTCAGATGGTTCTGAGCTCGGTGTCGCTTCTTCCAGGCGTGCCTACCGTTCTCGGGGATTCGAAGGCTGTCAAGCCCGGCGGGGTGCTGGGGCCCGAGACCTACTCCGACTTCCACGACGAGTCTGTTGAACTCTTCAGGCAGCTGATCAACGTACTGCTGTCCGGAGATTACGCCGAGAAGCCGTTCAGATTCCCGGAGATAGAGATCAAGCTTGACGGGTCCATGATACGGTCGGCCGAGGAGGAGTACCTCTCCGCGTGCATGTTGGCATCGAAGTACGGATCGCCAATATTCATGAATCTTGTCGGAGCGGAACTGTCACCGCTCTCGTGCTCCGTCGAACCCGGCATAGTGGTCGACGGTGGGGGCGGGGATGACCTGAGGGGGGGCGCGCTGCAGGAGGTAACGGTCAATCTCCCTCGGGTCGCCCTCGATTCCCAGAACAGCGAGGCCAGGTTCTATGAGATACTCGGGGAGCGGATGGAGCTGGCGAGGAGGGCACTGTCCCTCAAGCGGGATATCCTGCGACAGAGAATGGAGGAGGGGTCTCTGAGCTTCGCGGCCCAGAGGATTGGCGACTCGAGACACCTGGAGATAGATGAACAGCATGCGCTGATCGGGGTGTTGGGCCTCAACGAGGCGTGCAACGTGATGACGGGCTCGGAGCTCCACGAGTCCGACGAGGCGAGGGGCTTTGCGATAGACACGCTCGAGGCCATGAATGGCACTGCACGCGAGTTCTCAAACGAGCTTGGCGTATCATTCAGGGTATGCCAGTCACCATCTGTCGAGGCATCCAGCAGGCTGGCGATCATCGACCGCAGGAAGTTCAGGGGAAGGTTCTTCGCTCAGGGGGAAGGCTCCGATAACTCGCTCCACTACACCCGGGGAGCGGGAGTGTCTGCCTCCGCCGAAGTGCCTCTTGAGGAGAGGATCGAGATAGGGGATGCTATGCACCGACTGCTCCCCGGTGGCGCTATCCTGGATCTGTGGCTGGATAATCGACCGCCTGCGGAGGTGCTGTTCAGACAGGCACTGGAGATAGCGAATTCCGGTATACAGCTCTTCTGCTTCACCCAGGACCTGACCCTCTGCCTGGGCTGTGAATCCGTTCATCCGGGCCTCGCTCGCGAGTGTCGTGCGTGTGGCTCCAAAGCGGTCGACTGGATCTCGAGGATGGGCAGGATAAGCCGTGCTGGGATCACGGAGGATATCGGGGGCTGGGGCCCAGGGTCAATCAGGGAACTGTTAAATAGGCAGCGCTATCGGCTGTAGGAAGTGATTCGGATGACGGTTGAGGTTATGGTTTTCACAAAGCAGGACTGCCCGAACTGCCCGCAGGCGAAGAGGGTCGTCGAGGAGGTGGAGAGGGAGATGGGCTGTCGCATTGAGGTGAAGAGGTTCGATCTGGACGATGAGGAGGATTTCCTGACGGCGCTCCAGAACCAGGTCATGTCCACGCCCTCGATCGTGGTGAACGGAAAGCTGGTTGTGGCCGGGAGATCGACCTCTGCGCATGAGCTCGTTAAGGCGATTCAGCTTGAGGAAGTAGAAAACTAAAGCTTCCTCTGTTGGATAATTCTTATGAAGTTGGATTGTTAGTGGATATCTGATTGTAACACGCGGAATATTTATAAGTGGTGAGCTCTTTTAAAGAGCGGAGGTGGGTGCACTGACCTTTTCGTATGACTCGAAGGGAAAGACCTACTATCTCTTTAAGAAAGGCCGGATCTTTTACTTCACGCGGGATGAAGCTGCCGCAAAAGCCAAGGGAGCGGAACCGATAGACGAGCTGCCCCCTGGAAAGACGGTGGTCGTGAACGAGAGAACTGGCCTCCCGATCCTGAAGAACGCATGAAGACTCGATACGTAGCTACACCGCCCTCGAAGTCAATGTCATTTTTAAGCTCGGCCTTCCTCCGGTAAACGCCGCCTGGGAAGGATCTAGATGATTCGTTCTTGTGAGTATATGCGCCAAAAGGGATACCAGAAGCTGACCTACTGTATCCTAACGAAGAAGTACGTCGTGAACTGCAATAAGCGTGAATGTGAGGCCTACAAGAAGGCCAAGGGTATCGGCGAAGTCAAGAGGATGTTCTAACCTAGCGTGCGATTCGCCACGGCATGAGGGACTGACTTGGATTTCTGGATCTTCATAGTCGGTATAGCGGTGATACTTGTCGTAGTCGGCTTCCTAACCATGTATGCAGTCAGGAAAGTGGAGGAGAAGCCACCGGTGAACCCTTAAGGCACTAACTAGAGGAGAGACTTCGTCTCTCTCCTCTCGAGGATAAGTCCCGCAACGACCCACACGCAGGTCTGGATTATCAGGGCGACATTTGTGGCCCAAGCTGCACCCACCACACCCATTTCGGCGACTAGATATGCGTTCAGGGCAGGCGCAATCAATAGTGCCTGGGCGAATGTGAAAATGACGATTCTCCTGAGATAATCCCTGGAAGCCCTACCGAATATGAAAGCGGAGAAAACGGAATATACCAGGATCGCCGAGTAACCAATTGCCAGAATCCTCAGCAGTCCGACTGCCTCAGAGCTCTCTGGCCCGAAGAGTAGAGGGACCACCACGTCTGCCAACACGTAGAAAACCGGAACCGCCGCCAGAGCGAGGCCTGCGGCCAGCGCAGCAAAACGCCGCAGTTCAAAATCCCCCTGTATCGAGGCTCTGGGCAACAGCACGGTTTCTATCGTCCTCCCAAGCAGGAGGAGTGGCAACGTGAACAGCGTGGCGATGGCGAAAAGCCCGAGTTCGTTGAATGTCAGATGATAGGCGATGACGAATGCGCTTATCCTGGTCGAAATAGTGCCCGAGGCCGCGATGAGAAAGATGTAGAACGATAGGTGCGCGAATTCACGGAAGCTGCGGGATCCGTTCGCGTAGCCAGCGATCCTGGAGAAGATCTTTGCCGTGACGACCAGCTCGAAGGCCAGTGCGAATGCCCCAATGGTAAGAAGAATGGACTCGGCCCTGAGGGCGAAGATAACTGCCAGAAGCACTGCGCTCCCCCTGAAGACCGCATCGAGTGCCATGATCACTGAAACATGTGCCATCTTCTGCAAACCCTGGAAGAAGGCCATATTCAGGTTTAGCAAGCAGACCGCGAGAAGCAGAAGCGATAGGTAGACCGCGAAGTTAGGGACGACCTTTGAGCCGTAGATCGTGTTGATAACGGGGGTTGAGATCGCGACTGCGGCTACAGAAACTCCGACGACCCAGTAGAATACGCGCTTGACTAGAGGGTAGGAATCCTTTCCCTCCTTGGCTACGGCCCTGGCAAGCGAGGTGTGAAACCCAAACATGGCGAAGACGGAGATCAGTAACACTAGAGATAGGCCTAGTTCGTACTTACCGAGGACGTCAGTTCCAAGCCTATTCTGGATCAGCACCTTGGCCGCAAGCATGATCAGACTGTTGACTACCGTACCCAGGTAGACGATCAGCCCGTGTTTCCCGGCGGCCATCAATTGAAATCGACCCTGAGTTACATGGGTTCTGTTAAATGGCATCGAGATCTATGGGGAGGATTAGGGAGCAGGTTTCTGGTAGGCAGCGGATTTCGTAGCTAGATATTTCAGGTAATTACTGGCAAGTTGATCGGATATTGAGACTTAGGAATGGGTCCCACATTCTGGTACTGTCGGGCCTGGTTATGGCCGTCTTGGCCTTGATCCTGTTTCAGCCGGACAATCTAGAGACCACGAACGAGGCCCTCACCTATCACGGGTATTTCGAGGTTTTTGACTTCTTCATTTCCAGTGTCTTCGAGGATGAACTCCGATCAAGTCCCAATCTAACGGGCATCGATTGGACCGACAACTCGGCCCACATAGGTAATGCCGCGAGCCAGTCAAACGTGATTGCGGTTCCACACGTTGTCGAGGATCCCTGGAGCTACTTCTACGATCCCGATTATCTGGATTCCTGTGTCGAGAACGATCTTGATATCATACTCTATATTCACACCCTAAGCAAGTATGTGTATTTCTATGACCCCCGCCCCTGTTCACGGGAGGACCGGATGGATTTGCTCGTCGAGTTCTTCCGGATATACGAAGAGAGGTTGAGGGACTACCGAGATCGCATCGTCGCCATCTACGTCTACGACGAACCGTGGGTGACGCCCCACAATGTCACGCATGAGATGCTATTCGATATGGCTGATTCTGCGCGTAGAGTGTTCTGGGACAAACCGGTTATGGTCATGTTCCATCGTCAGGGCAATGCTTACCAGTATGTACATCCGAATGGTACGATAGTCAAGTACGATGATTGGGCCGGGGATATGCCCGGAGCGTTTGATATCGTAGGTGTCGATCCGTACTTCTACTCATATCACGATGACAAGGGGCCTGACTATCGTCAAACAGGCAACACCCAGATGGTCGAAAGCGACGTCCTATGGGCCCGTGACTTCGGCAAGCCGGTGATTCTGGTGGGTCAGGCGTACGACCCGGGGGCGTCCATGTTCTTCGACAGGGACAATGTTGATCCCAGGCTCAGCATACACGATGGCTTCGAGGATTGGGAGACCGGCGAACCTGGAGGCTTTGGCTGGTCTGCAGGTCCGGGATTCGAATCGACGCAATCGTTGGCATACGCCGGCGACAGGGCACTGCTAATGTGGTCACCTAACTCCGAGGCATCAGCGGTTTTCGAGTTTGAGAGGGTGAATAGTGTGGAGATTAGTTTCAGGATATATGTAGACCCGGCGGGCGCTCCATCAACGTGGTTTGCTTTGGGTGACGAGACGGGTTTCCCGATCAGGCTCGGCTTGCAGGGAAGGGACTTGCTGATAGATGATGGGACAGATGTTGAGATTATCAACAGATCGGTGGACATGGAGCCCGGCAAGTGGCATTCGATCCGAATCAGCGGAAACGTTGATGCGAACAGATGGAAGACATGGATAGACGGGGATATTCAGACTCGCCTTCCGAATGCCATAGCGCCTTCAAGTTTCAATCGCTTCAGCTTGCTGGTTACAGCCAGCTCAAACAGGGTCTGGATAGACGAACTGCGAGTGGAACGGTACTGGTCGCACATACCTCCAAATGAGGAGGACACCAGACTGTACTACGAGGTGGCGAGCAATTATCCGGAGGTTATCGGCTTGATGTGGTGGAGTTACCCTCACTCCTTCGCATCCCACCTGATCGGCGAAGACGGGGAAAGACTACAGGTGACCGATATCTGGAATGTTCACAGGGAGATCTGGGAGCTGATTGATTGAGTAGCCGGGGAGCCGTGGTGGCCTGGGTGATCCTCTTCACTTTCTCTGCAGTTTGTCACGGGGCAAGGGAATTTGAGGTGTTCCCTGGCTCGGTCGTGAGTCCTTCGCTATCCTCGCCGAATTGCATTACCTATCATCCAGCGGGGTTCTGGGTGGTTTCCGATACCGGTAACGATCGCATTGTGCTGATGAATGAGGACTTGACGATCAGATCTGAACTCTCAGAGGGACTATCCCGTCCCAGGGGGGTTGCGGTTGATCTCGAGGGCAGGATCTGGATATGCGACAGCGGTAGCGATCGGGTACTGGTAGTCGACGAAGACCTGAACGTCCTCCAAATCCTTGGCGGGGCAGGAAATGGACCGGGTGAATTCGACCTCCCGTGGGGGATATCCTCGATGGGCGACAGGGTGGCTGTTTCCGATTCTCTGAATCGTAGGGTCCAAGTCTTCGATCTGAATGGTTCGTGGGTTGACACTTTTGGATCGCGTGGCACTGGGCCGGGTGAATTCGACGCCCCCCTCGATATCTCCTTCGACTCGCGGGGGAGGATCTTGGTCGTGGACAGTTATCTAGAGGCCGAGGGTTACGTCAGGAGAGTCCAGGTATTCAATCACGATTACTCCTTCAGCCATGTTATCTGGGATATTCAGAACAGGCTGCGGTTTACCCGCCCCGTCGGCATAGGTTTAGATCCAGGTGACAACGTGGCCGTTGCGGATTTCATGGCAAACAGGATCTATCTATTCGATGACAATGGCAAGCACCTCGGAGGCATAGGCTCGGTTGCCGATCAGCCTAATCTCGTGACCCCCTATGATGTTGCATTTGCAGAACTGCCCGATGGTGAGATCATGATGGGTATTGTTGAGAGGGATCCTGGGAGGGTTCGTACGGTTCTATTTACCATTCCCGAGGTTTCCATGCTCGCAGTTCTTTCGCTACTTACGGGTTTTGTATGCACAAGTGCTGCCCGTATGGGCATTCATCCATGACCTGCTGACGCCCCTCGGACAGAGCCACAGATCCTTTTCCATGAGAAGAATGGGCGGGTGAATGGCAACGAGGAGTCCGGATACGGATCTCAATGTATGCGAATGGGATGGTAATGACGATTATCGCCTCTCGTGAGAATGCTGATATCGGTTCTGTCTGCAGGACCGCGAAGATAGGATTTTTTTGTCGGCTTGAGGACACGGATACAGGTCAGGAGTTCCTGATGGGCAGCACTGCCAATATCTTGCAGGTCGATGTCGAGGACTGGTACATGGATCTCGATATCGGATCATGGGATCAGTATGAAGATAGGATTGTGGAGGCCACAAGTCGTCTTCTTTCGATACTGGAAGAAACAGGCAACACGGCTACATTCTTCACCTTAGGCTACGTCGCCGAGCGGTTTCCCGATTTGCTGGGCAAGGTCAGGGAGCATGGCCACGAGATCGGGTCGCATGGCTACGGCCACAAGCCTCTTCAGGACATGTCGCCAGCCGAGTTCGAGGAGGACGTGATGAGGTCCAAGAGGATAATCGAGGACCTATCAGGGCAGAGGGTCCTTGGTTATCGGGCGCCCTTCTTCACCCTAACTGAAGGTACCGCATGGGCTCTGGACATAATCGAGAGATGCGGATTCGTCTATGACTCCAGCATCTTTCCGGTGAGGACTCATCTCTATGGGATGCCTGATGCTCCCCGCTTTCCGTACCGGATCTCGTCCTCAAATATTAAGAAGGATGATCCCGAAGCTCATCTTCTTGAGTTCCCTCTCTCGGTCTTCGTGCTTCCCGGTATCAGAAGGAACATTCCAGTCGCGGGAGGATTCTACCTGAGGCTTTTCCCCTACGAGTTCCTTTACTATGCGATCAAGAGGATCAATGGGGCGGATGAGCCAGCCGTATGCTATCTGCATCCGTGGGATCTCGATCCCGGCAAACCGGTCATAGATGGGCTCAGGTGGTATCACTATTTCCGTCTGAGCGCTGCGGAACGCAAACTGAGAAAGATGCTGAGGGATTTCAGATTCATCTCAACGAGGGAGTACATTGAACAGTAGTGACACCAAAGCTCGACGGTACTTCGGCGGCGAGGCTGCTGATGATTTCGATGCGATCTACGACAATGAAGGCGGCTTGCTGACCAAGTTCATCAACAGGTTCTTCAGAAGGGGGATGAGGGAGAGGGTCGAGTTGACCCTTCACGAATGTGAAAGGAGGGGTGGCAGGGCCCTGGACATTGGCTGTGGGTCTGGTAGGGTCTCGATAATGATCGCGAAGAGGGGCGTGAAGGTGGTTGGGGTGGACTACTCCCAGAGGATGATCGAACTCGCCAAGGGATACCTGGAGGAGGAGAGCGAACATCTCGGAAGGGACATAGACGTCAATTTCATCACCGCGGATTTCATGGGCGATTATGACCCCGGTTTGAGTTTCGACGTGACGATCGCTCTGGGCGTGTTTGACTACGTCAGTGACCCCGTACCATTCCTGTCCAAGATGAGGAGATTCACAAAGGGGGCCATGATCGCAGCTTTCCCGGACAAGCACGCCTTTCAGATGCCTCTGAGGAAACTGTGGCTCTGGAAGAGGGGATGCCCGGTGTTTTTCTACTCATCAGACGATGTCAAGAGACTGTATCGGGAAGCCGGGATCGCAGACGTTGAGATCACAAAGGTATCGGCCGGCTTCTATGTTAGATCCGAGGTTGAATAGCCTGGAGAAGTGGCGTGCCAACTGGCCGGCATTCGCAGGTGCAATGGAATCACCTTGCGAGGTGAGGCCCAAGCAAAGCGGGCTATGTCAAGATTCTACCAAAGACCTTCTCGTACCTATCTGCCAATCTTCTCCAATCGTAGGTCATCGTTGATCTCAGGTAGGCTCTACGGGTCCGCTTCAGGGTCGCCTTTCTGTTCTCCAGAATCTCCAGGATGCCAGATGCTATCTGCCCAGATCCCTCTGCGTGGACCACCAGGTCACCGTACATACGAACGACTTCAAAAAGTGCGGTCGATATTATGGGCCTTCTACATGCCGCATATTCATGGATCTTTAGGGGAAGAGCCGCCTCTGTAAGATCATTCCTCAGGAAAGGTAGGAGACATACGTCCATGGACGCCATCCATCCTGGTACTTCCTCGTAGGGGACCCTCCCAACGAACTCGATCCTATCCTCCAGGCCGAGATCGTTTGAAATCGCCACCAACCTTTCCCTTTCCCGCCCGTCGCCCACAACAACAAGATCAACGCCCGGTACCAGTTGAAGGCTCTTGATCGCCGACTCAAGATCCACGAAGAACTCAAGAACTCCAACGTAGCCAACCGTCGGAACTGAACCGGGTTGCCGTTTCACTTCCCGGAATCTCGAACCATCGACACCATTTGGTATCTGGTGAAATATCGTGGAGTAGCACTGTGAATGCCGCCTGAGCTTCTTCCCTATGGCGACTGATGCATCCGCCACCCGCAGGTTGAAGGTGGTCACCAATTCCCCCACCCAGCGGAGGAGCCTCTCGACAATGCCGGACATCCCAGTGTACCTGGAAAATGCGGGAAGGTAGTCCGAGTAGTCGAAGATAATCGGGGTGTCCGAGATCTTCGCCACGATGATGGCCGCTGTCCCTGCCGAAAGGCCATTCGTTACCACAAGTTCGATCTCCTCCCTCCGCATGACGGCGAGTATCTGAACCATCTGAGGGAGGAAATTCGCAAGATAATACGTTAGCAGACCCCCGCTTCTGAAGTTCCTTATACGATGGATCTCGTCCCCTTCGTTTCCTCGTATCGGTTGCCCACCCAGGGATATGTGGATAACGTGTGTCTCATGCTGCCTCCTCCAGAATCTTGTGAAGTGGTGTATCCTGTTCTCGAGAGCGGTGAACCAGTCAACGCCTGGCACGATCAAGATTCTCATACGCATCATCTTCAGCCTTGCCTGACGGCTATCGGCGGTTCCGGGCACTATCCGCAGCTCCGTGACCTGATGGTGCGAATTCGCCGGCTTGAACTTGAAACACGGGGCAGGGCTCCATTATCCCTTTCCAAGATGCCGGTGATGTTCGACGTTTCAATGTTTCTTGTGGCAATGAGACACCTATAAAGCTGACCTTGAAGTGAACCCGAGATTCCCTGAGTTCCCGGATACGGTACTGCGTGAGGAAAGTATGACGTACTTGAGTCCCTGAATCTATCGCTCACCTGGATCCAAATGC
>Ga0180432_10002641_pt1 | contig 26766 bp, 19 predicted proteins | sample SS_ome_10_FD_132414 | JGI IMG/M metagenome (GOLD analysis project Ga0180432, IMG submission 132414) | Hypersaline lake sediment archaeal communities from the Salton Sea, California, USA - SS_1_MS_2 metaG | ecosystem: Environmental > Aquatic > Non-marine Saline and Alkaline > Hypersaline >... | reverse complement strand
GGTGGAGGACGAGGTCGAGCGCAGGCACTGGGGCAACCGCACCGCGACCACGAACGAGTTCCTGATCGAGGTCACCAACTACGGCGAGCGCCCGGCGAACGTGACCGTGCGCGACCAGCTGCCTATCAGCCGCGACCCGGAAGTGGAGGTCGAGTACGGCCGGTCCGCGCGCGCGGCGTTGCGCGGCGCCCAGTTCCCGGGCGAGCTGACCTGGGACTTCGAGCTCGAACAGGGCGAGACCGAGACCATCGAGTTCGAGTTCACCATCGAGTACCCGACCGAGCGCCGGCATCAGCTGCAAATGCTCAACGCGGCCCGGGTGGAGCAGCTGGAAGTGCAGGCCGACCGCTACCAAGGGAAGATGCGCCAGCAGCAGATCCCGGCCGCCAAGTTCTAGACCCGGTGCGAGGAGGGGCGATGGGGGTGGCCCTTGACGCGGCCTATGCGCTCACCCTGGGGCCGCACTACCTGTACCACCGGGCCGTGACCGGCAAGTACGGCCCCCACGCCCCGGAAAAGCTGGGCCGCCTGCCCGCGCATCTCGGTCCGGGCGGGCGGCCCGCCCTGTGGGTCCACGGGGTGAGCGTGGGCGAGACCCTGGCCGCGCGCCCGCTCGTTGGCGCGTTCGCAGGGGCGCACCCGCACTGGGCCGTGCGCGTGTCCACCACCACGGCCACGGGCCGCCAGGTCGCCTGCGAGCACTTCGGCGCGGAGTCGGTCTTCTACTATCCCCTCGACTTCTCGTGGGCCGTGCGCCGGGCGTTCGACACCGTGCGCCCCGCGGCCGTGGTGCTCATGGAGCTGGAGGTGTGGCCCGCGTTCCTGTCGGAGGCCGCGCGCCGGGGCGTGCCCGTGGTCGTGGCCAACGTGCGCATCACCGAGCGCAGCGTGCGCCGGCTCCGTGCGTTCGGGCCTCTGGCCCGGCGGATGCTCGGGCGCGTGGCCGCCTGGGCCGCGCAGGACGAGGGCGGCGCGGCGCGGCTGCGCGCGGCGGGCGTGGACGAGGAGCGCATCCGGGTGGTGGGAAGCCTGAAGGCCGACGGCCTGGACTTCGACGAGCGGCCCGCCGAGGCGGACCGCCTGCGCGCGGACCTGGGCGGCGGCCGGCTGTGGGTGGCCGGCAGCACCCATCCCGGCGAGGAGGAGGCGGTGCTCGCCGCGTTCGCCGAGCTGCGCGCGCGGTTCGCGGACCTGCGCCTCGTGCTCGTGCCGCGCCACCCGGAGCGCTGCGACGCGGTGGAGCGGCGCGTGCCGGCGGACCTGTCGGTGTGGCGGCGCAGCCGCGGCCCCGCGCCTGCGGGGGCACCGGTTGTGCTCGTGGACACCATGGGCGAGCTCGCCGCGCTCTACCGCGCGGCCGAGGTGGTGTTCGTGGGCGGAACCTTCGACGCGGCCGTGGGCGGGCACAGCATGCTCGAGCCCGCGGCCCTGGGCCGGCCCGTGGTCTACGGGCCCGAGGTGCACAACTGGGCCGGGGCAGCCCGCACCCTGGAGCAGGCGCGCGGAGCGGTGCGCCTGCCCGAGGCCGACGTGCACGTGCTCGCTGGCGCGGTGGCCGTGCTCCTGGCCGACCCGCACGCTTCCCGGGCCCAGGGAGCGCGCGCCCGCGAGGCGGCTCGGTCCCTGCAAGGGGCCACCGACCGCACGGTCGCCCTCCTGGAGGAGACCATTTCCGCCTAGGCCTTTGCGCACGCGTGCCCCCCCTCCCTCCGGGAGGGGGTGAGGGGGAGGGAGCGGTTGTTGCCGCCGCAGAGAAGGGCGCGATGCGAGACACGAACGAGAGCGCGCGCTACGTCCCTCACCCCGGCCCTCTCCCCGGCCCTCTCCCGGGGGGAGAGGGAGAAGGGTCCCTCTCCCCGGCCCTCTCCCGGGGGGAGAGGGAGAAGGGTCCCTCTCCCCGGCCCTCTCCCGCGGGGAGAGAGAGGCGCCCCTCGCCATGCCTGTATTCCGTACGGAGGGGAAGAACGACCGCTCACCAGAGCAGTCTCCCGAGGGCAGAGGGAGCGTGCGCAGGACGCCCCAGCCGTCCCCCCCTCCCTCCGGGAGGGGGCAGGGGGAGGGAAGATCGGGGGCAACCCTGGTGGCGGTCGGTTCGCGCCCCTTCGCGCCCCAGGGTACGGCGCCGGCCTACTCCCACCCGATCCAGGAGGCCAGCTTCTGCCAGGTGCCCTTCTCCGGCGTGCCCAAGAGGTCGGTAAGCAGCTCCTGCAACCGGGCGTAGGGCACGGGCTTCTGCAGGCAGATGGCCCGGACGCGGTTGGCGAGCTTTTCGCGGTGCTCCTCGAGCTTGAGCTTGGCGCTCAGGAAGATGATCGGCGTGTCCTCGTAGTCCGGGATCTTGCGCAAGAGCTTGGCCAGGGCGATGCCCTGGTCGATGGGCATGTCGTGGTACACCCACTCCCGCCGCGAGGCGGGGTCGTGCTTCTGGTACAGGGTGATGTCGAGCAGGAACAGGTCCACCGGCTCGCCCAGGTGGGCCGCCTTGGCGGCGAACTCGTACGCGTCGTCCGGGTTGTCGAGGACCACAACCTCGTAGTCGGACAGCCACTTGGTCATGATCTGCTGGTGGCTGGGGTTGTCCTCGGCGTACAGGATGCGCTTGCGCTTGGCCATGGATGCGCGGTCCTTTCGGTTCGCTGCGTATGACAGAACTCTATACTATACCACAAACTTGCGCCGATGCAAGCGCGAGCGCACGATCACTACAGAATGTACTTGTTCAGGTCCTCGTCTTCGGCCAGGTCCGCCAGGCGGTCGCGGACCATCTGCGCGGTCACGTCCACGCGCTCGCCCTCGAGGTCCGGGCCGCGGAAGCTCACCTCTTCCATGAGCTTCTCCATGACCGTGTACAGCCGCCGGGCGCCGATGTCTTGGCTGATGCGGTTCACCCGCTCGGCGAGCTCGGCCAGGGCGTCAAGGGCCTCGTCCTGGAACCGGACCTCCACGCCCTCGGTGCCCAGGAGCTGTTGGACCTGCATGGTCAGGGCGTTCTTCGGGTGGGTGAGGATGCGCACGAAGTCGGCGCGGGTGAGGGCCCCGAGGCTCACCCGGATGGGGAACCGCCCCTGGAGCTCCGGGATCAGGTCGCTCGGGCTCTTGCCGTGGAACGCGCCCGCGGCGATGAACAGGATGTGCTGCGTCTGCACAAGGCCCTGGCGCGTGTTCACGGTCGACCCCTCCACGATGGGCAACAGGTCGCGCTGCACCCCTTCGCGGCTCACGTCCGGGCCTTCGCTTCGGCCCGAGGCGATGACCTTGTCGATCTCGTCCAGGAAGATGATGCCCGACTGCTCGGCGCGCTCCACCCCGCGGCGGGAGACCGCTTCCTCGTCCACCAGCTTGTCCGCCTCTTCCTGGGCCAACATGCGCCGCGCGTCCGCCACGCGCACTCGGCGGCGGGTGCGCCGCTCGGGGAGCATCTTCTCGAGCATGTCCTGCATCTCCAGGCCCAGCTCTTCGCTGCCGGCCAGGCCCATGATCCCGCCCACGTTCGGGCTGCGCCGCACCGACAGCTCGACCATGCGCTCGTCCAGCCCCCCGGCGCGCAGCTTGGCGCGCAGCTTCTCGCGGGTGCGCGCGTGGCGGGCCTGTTCGGACTCGCGCTCCTCGGGCTGGGCGCTCGCGGACGGCTCGGGCGCGGGCAGCAGCAGGTCCAGGAGCCGCTCCTCGGCCTGGCGCTCTGCCTCGGGCATCACCCGGGCGGTCTCGGCCGCGCGCACCTGGCCGACGCTGAGCTTCACCAGGTCGCGGACCATGCTCTCCACGTCGCGGCCCTGGTACCCGACCTCGGTGTACTTGCTCGCCTCCACCTTGATGAACGGCGCATCGATCATGGCCGCCAGCCGCCGGGCGATCTCGGTCTTGCCCACGCCCGTGGGCCCGATCATGATGATGTTCTTGGGCGTGATCTCGCGCGCGACCTCCTCGGGAAGCTGCTGGCGGCGCCACCGGTTGCGGATCGCGAGCGCCACCGCGCGCTTGGCCTCGTCCTGGCCGATCACGTACTGGTCCAGCGCAGCCACGATGCCGCGCGGGGTCAGGGCGTCGAGCTTGGCGTCTTGGTCCACGACCTTCATGCGTCTCCTCGCTGCGGGTCAGAGTTCCTCTACGGTGATCTCGCTGTTCGTGTACACGCAGATGCGCGCGGCGATGCCCAGCGCCTCGCGCACGACCTCGACGGGCGCCATGTCCGTGTGCCGCACCAGGGCGCGCGCCGCGGCCGCGGCGTACCCGCCGCCCGAGCCGATGGCCAGAACCTCGTCGTCGGACTCGATCACGTCGCCGGCGCCGCCGAGCAACAGCGCGGCGGTCTTGTCCATGGCGATCATCATGCTCTCCAGCCTGCGCAGCACGCGGTCGGTGCGCCAGTCCTTGGCCAGCTCCGTGGCCGCGCGCACCAGGGCGCCGTTGTACTCCTCCAAGCGCTTGTCGAACCGCTCCAGGAGCGCGAACGCGTCCGCGGCCGAGCCCGCGAAGCCCACGAGCACCCGGCCGCCCGCGAGCCGGCGGATCTTGCAGGCCGAATGCTTGACGATCTCGTTCTGCAGGGTCACCTGGCCGTCCCCGCCCAGGGCCGCCTGGCCCTGGCGATGCACGGCGAGAATGGTGGTCGCATGGGCGCTCACGAGTGCTCTCCTTGCGGCACGGGCCTGCGTCGGCCCTCCCGTGTTCTCGGTCTATCGTTCCCTTAGCATCTCGCGTGCCTGGGCCAGGGTGGTGGCCGTGGCGGCGCGGCCGCGGATCATGGCCGCGAGCTCGGCCACCCGGTCGTCGCCGGCCAGGGTCTCGATCGTGGCGCGGGTGCGGCCCGCGTGCGTGTGCTTGCGCACGACCAGGTGGTGGTCGGCGAGCCCGGCGATCTGCGGCAGGTGCGTGATCGCGATGACCTGCCTGCCCCGGGCGAGCGCGGCGAGCTCCTCGCCGATCGGCCCGGCCAGCCGCCCGCCCACGCCCGCATCGATCTCGTCGAAAAAGAGCACGGGCTGCGGATGCGCGGCCGCGAGCGCGGACTTCACCGCGAGCATGGCGCGCGTGGTCTCGCCGCCCGAGGCCGTGCGCGCGAGCGTGCCCCACGGCTCGCCGGGGTTGGGCCGCAGGGTGAAGACGACCTCTTCGAGCCCGGCCTCGGAGGCCTGGCGGGCCAGGTCCGCGGGCGAGGCGTCGTCGCCGACCAGGGGCTCCAGGCGCACGGCGAAGTCCGCGCTCCGCATACCCAGGCGCTGGAGCCGCTCCTTGACCGCGCGCGCGAGCCGGCGGCCCGTGCGCTCGCGCGCGGCGCGCAGGTCCGCGGCCGCCTTGCGCAAGTCCGCGGCCGCCCGTTGCGCCGCGGGCGCGAGGTCCTGCTCGTCGCTCGTCCAGGCCTCCAGCGTGCGGGCGCGGTCCTCCAGCGCGGCCAGCCGGTCGGCGAGGTCCTCGACCGCGCAGTCGTGGCGGCGGGCCTCCTCGCGCAGGGCCTCGCGCCGCTCGCGCGCCTCGTCGAGCTCCCGGGGGTCCACGTCCGTGGCCGCCTCGCAGGTGCGCAGGGCGCGCACCGCTTCCTCCACCGAGGCGCCGGCCGCCTGCAAGTGCTCCGCCGCCTCGCGCAGCTCCGCGGCCAGGCCGCCGAGGTCTTCGGCCTCGCGCGCGAGCGCGCCGAGGCGCCCTTCGACCGCGTCGTCGGACTCGTACAGCGTATCCACGGCCCGGCCGCAGAAGGCCCGCACGCGCGCGGCGTTCTCCAGGAAGGCGAGGCGCTCCTCCAGCGCGGCGTCCGCGGTCGGGTCCGGGGCCAGGGCCGCGAGCGTGTCGCGCTCGTGGCGCACGCGTTCGAGTTCGCGCTGGCGCTCCTCGCGCAGCGCGGCCCCGCCCTCCAGACGGTCGACGAGCTCGCGCAGCCGCCGGTACGCGTCGGCCGTGCGCCCGGCCCGGTCTTCCAGCCCGCCGAACCGGTCCAGGAGCACGCGCTGGTGCGCGCTCGTGCGAAGCGCGGTGTGCTCGTCCTGGGCCGAGAGGTCCATGAGCCGCTCGCCCAGGCCGCGCAGCACGGCCGCGGGCACGGGCCGGCCGTTGACCGTGCTGCGGGTGCGGCCCTCGCGCGGGCACTCGCGCGCGAGCACCAGGCCCTCGTCGCGCGCCTCGGCAAGCGCCAGGTCGCAGGCCTGCTCCAGCGCGGCGACCCGGTCCTCGGAGAGCTCAAAGACCGCGGTCAGCGACGCGCACGACGCCCCGGCGCGCACCTGGTCGGTGTGGAACCGATCCTGGCCCAGCACCACGCCCAGGGCCCCGGCGATCAGGCTCTTGCCCGCCCCGGTCTCGCCGGAGATGGCGTTGAACCCGGCGCCGAACCGCAGCGCGGCCTGTTCGAGGATCACGAAGTTGCGCGCGTGGAACTCGGCGAGCATACGCCTCGGCCTCAAGGCAGGAGGGCGCCGCCCGCTTCGCCGAACCTGCGAAGGATCTCCGAATGCCTGGCGAAGCACGGCGCCGCAGTCGCGGACCGACGCTATTCTGCCACGGCTTGGGCCGGTGTCAAGGTCGCAGCCGCGTCAGGGGCTTGACCGGGGCGTGTGCGCGTGATAAGAGAGAGGTCGCGCACATCGTCGGACAGCGCGGTATCCGCTGTGCACGCCCGGCGCAGGAGAGCCTGCATGGGAATCGTGTGGAAGGCCGGTGCGGTGGCCGCGGGCATGCTGGTGCTCGCCGCGGTCGGCGCGTTCCTGTGGATGCTCTACCTCATCCGGCTGGTGAACCGAGAGGAGGAGCTCCAGGCCAAGCTCCTGGAGCGCCGCCGCAAACGCGAGGAGCGCGCCCGGGCCCGCGCGGACCGCCAGCAGTCGTTGCGCGACCGCGAGGAGGCGACCATGCAGGCCGCCCGGTCCATCGCCGAGGATGCAGAGAGCGTGCTCGGCGGGCAAGCCGCCCAGCCGTCCGACCGCAGCGGGACCCCATCGGGCGCGTGAGTCCGCTGTGCCGCCCGCGGCCCCCGGGGCCGCACGCGCCCCGGACGCAGGCCTGGCCCATGTACAAGACCGTTGTTGCCATCGACATCGAGACCACGGGCATCGACCCCGCCCGGGACGAGATCCTGGAGCTGGGCGCCGCGGTGCTGGAAGGCGACAACATCACCGACCGGTTCGAGGTCCTGGTCAAACCCGGGCGCATGCCCCCGCCGGCGATCGTGAACCTGACCGGCATCACCGCGGACATGCTCCAGGACGCCCGGCCCATGGACGAGGTGGCGGCCGGATTCCTCCGGTTCCTGGAGCGCGAGGACCCGGTCTACATCGCGCACAACGCGTCCTTCGAGCGGGCGTTCCTCCAGGCGGCCACGGCCGACGCGTTCTCGCACCGGATGCTGGACACCGTGGGCCTGAGCCGCATCCTGTTTCCCACGTTGCAGAGCCATGCGCTCGGGTTCCTGGCCGAGGCTCTGGACCTGGCCCCGAGCCGCGCGCATCGGGCGCTCGCGGACTGCGAGACCACGCTCGCCCTGTGGCGGCGCATCCGGGACGCGGCCCTGGCCCTGCCCGAGGCCGTGGTCGGCGAGATCAACGACCTGCTCGCGCCCCTGCGCCGCCATCCGTACCGCGAGTTCTTTCAGCGGGTGGACCGCGAGCGGTTTCCCCGCCGGTTCGGCCGCGAGCGGCGCGCGTACGCGGACCTGTTCGCGAGCCACCGGTCTCTCATTGAGTCCAAGCCGCCCGCGCGCGAGCTCGACCGGCCCCACGGCGGCCCGGACCCGGACGAGGTGGCCGCGCTGTTCGAGCCGGGCGGGGCCCTGGACGGGTCGCTGTCCTCGTACGAGGCGCGCGAGGGCCAGGTGGCCATGGCCCGATCCGTGGCCGAGGCCCTGTGCGGCGACGAGCACCTGCTCGTGGAGGCGCCCACGGGCATCGGCAAGAGCCTGGCGTACCTGGTGCCCGCGGCGCTTTTCAGCGTGCGCGAAAAGTTTCCGGTCATCCTGTCCACGAACACGAAGAACCTCCAGGCCCAGCTCTTCGACAAGGACATCCCCCTCGTGGAGCAAGCCCTGGGCACCGAGCTTCGCACTGCGCTCATCAAGGGCCGGGGCAACTACCTGTGCCTGCGCAAGCTCCTGTACTTGCTCGACGCCGCGGACCGCGAGCTCGCCCGCGAAGAGCGCATCCCCCTGTGCGTGCTCGTGAGCTGGGCCGCGCGCACCGAAACCGGCGACGTGGCCGAGTGCGTGCTCACGGGCCGGCCGGACTTCGGCGCGCTGTGGGCGAAGCTGCGCACGATCGGCGACGAGTGCCTGGGCCGGGGCTGCCCCATGTACGGGCGCTGCTTCCTGCGCCGGGCCCGGGCCCTGAGCCTGCGCGCGGACCTGGTGGTCGCCAACCACGCGCTCGTGTTCGCGGAGCTCAACATGGAAAGCGCGGTCCTGCCCGAGTACCGGCACGTGGTGTTCGACGAGGCCCACAACCTGGAGGCCGCGGCCACCGGGCACCTGACCGTGGAGGTGAGCCAGTCCCGGGCGTTCCAGGTCCTGCGCCGGCTCTACCGCCGCCGCCGGGGCCGCCGCGGCGGCACGGGCCTGGGCCCGAGCGTGCTGGCGGGCCTCTCGAGCCCCGAGGCGAGCCTGCCCGACGAGCTGGCGGACCTGTGCCGCAAGCATTGCGAGCGCATGCTCGCCGCCGTGCAGGCGGCCGAGGAGCACGTGGCGCCCTTCTTCGACGCGCTCGCAGGCACGCTCCCGCGCCGGGGCCCGGTCTCCGACCGGCACCGGTTCGCCGAGGCGCGCAAGCGCCCGCGCGCCTGGGCGCCCGTGGACCGGGCCAAGCAGACGCTTGTCAGCGCCCTCGCCGAGGTTATGCGCGCGGCCGAGGCCGTGGCCGAGGCCCTGCGCGAGACGCCCGCCGGCGGGCTGGCGTACTGGCGCGACTTCCAGCGCGAGCTCGAGGCCGTCATCCAGTGGCTGCGCGAGAACGTGGCCGACATCGAGTTCGTGCTCGCGGGCAGCGAAGCGAACTACGTGTACTGGGTCGACCGCCTGCCCGCCCGCCAGGGCGGGGCCGCGGCGTACGCGGCGCCCCTGTCCATCGCCGAGCTCATGCACGACCAGGTCTACGCCAAGAAGATGAGCTGCATCTTCACCTCGGCCACGCTGTCCGTGCGCGACCGGTTCGACTTCCTGGCCGGCCGCCTGGGCATCGACCGAATCGGCCGCGACCGGCTGCGCACCCTCCAGGCGCCCAGCCCCTTCGACTTCGACCGCCAGTGCCTGGTGGCCGTGCCCGCGTTCCTGTCCGAGCCCGACCGGCGCGGGTCCGAGGACTACATCCAGGGGCTCTCGGCCCTGCTGGCCCAGGTGTACCGCCGCACCCGGGGCCGAGGGCTGGCCTTGTTTACGAGCTACCACATGCTGCGCGAGACCTACCGCCGGCTCACCGAGGCCATGTCCGGCGACGGCATCGTGCTCCTGGCCCAGGGCGAGAGCGGCTCGCGCGAGCACATCACCGGGGTGTTCACCCGCGACGTGCACAGCGTGCTGTTGGGCACGCACAGCTTCTGGGAGGGCGTGGACGTGGTGGGCGAAGCGCTCTCGTGCCTCACGATCGCGCGCCTGCCCTTTGCCGTGCACACCGAGCCCATTGTGCAGGCCCGGTGCGAGCAGGTCGAGGCCGCGGGCCGCGACGCCTTCCTCACGTACTCGGTGCCCAGCGCGGTGATCCGGTTCAAGCAGGGGTTCGGCCGGCTCATCCGCTCGCGCACGGACCGCGGGCTCGTGATCATCGCGGACCGCCGGGTGGCGGTCAAGCGCTACGGGCGCATGTTCCTCGACAGCCTGCCCGCCGAGGCCGAGATCTTCGGCGACCGGCAGGAGTTCCTGGACGCGGTCGAGGACTTCTTCGGCGAGGACGGGTGAGCCGCAGGGCAGGGAGGCATCCGATGAAAAAGGTCCTGGCGATCCTGGGCATCGTGATCGTGGTGGTCGCCGCGGTGGCGGTCGCGGCGTTCCTGTGGTGGAAGAGACCGTGGGACCCCCGCGCGCGCATCCGCGCCCAGGGGTACCCCGCCACCCTGGAGGAGCTCAACGCCTGGTACCCCCAGCCCGCGGGCCGCAACGCCGCGGACGTGTACAAGAAGGCGTTCGAGCGTTTTGCAGAGCCTTATCCGCTCCAGGGCCGCTATGCAACGTTGCCGCTACTCGGATCGGATCGACCGGATCTCTTCTATGAAGTGCCCCTGACCGAGCCGATCTCGGAGCGGACGTGCGCGCTCAAGGCCGAGTTCCTGGCCGAACACGAGGAGGCGCTCCAGCTCCTGCACGAAGCGGCCGAGGTGGAACAATGCCGATACCCGGTGGACCTGCGCAAGGGCAATGCGGCCTCGACTTCGCATTTGCACGGGGTTCAGAAATGCGCCTACCTGCTGGGCGTGGAGGCCCTGGCGCATGCCGAGGCGGGACGCGCCACACGCGCTGTGCGCAGCGTGTGCAGCCAACTCGCGCTTGCCGGCAGCATGGCCGATGAGCCCATGATGACTTCTCTGCTTGCACGCATCTCGATGCGCTATGTTGCGTTTCGGTGCCTGGAACGCGTATTCAACCGTACGGCCTGTCCGGAGCCCGGCTTGTCCGATCTACAGCAGGCGCTCGAGCAAGAGGACGACCCGGGCGCACTGGCGCGCGCGTTCGCTGGCGAGCGTTGCATTGGTTTGCCCCGTTTCGAAGGTCAGGGCCTGATCTCAGTGCTGAACCTGTCCGATCGAGGGACGTACCTGGAGCACATGGCGCAGTGGGTGCGCCTGGCCGAGGGGCCGGTTGCCGGGCGCGTCGACGCTGCGCAAGAACAGGCCAGGCAGCGCATCCCCAGGTCCTGCTCCCTGGCGGCCTGGTTGGTGCAAGGCAATGGCAGGGCCGTGGTCGCCGACGCGTGCTCCCTTGCGCAAATGCGCGCTGCGTGCACGGCGGTCGCGGTGGAGCGCTATCGCATGAAGCACAACTCCCTGCCCGAGAGCCTCGAGGACCTGGTCCCCGTGTATCTGGACGCCGTGCCCCTGGATCCCTTTTGCGGCGAGCCGCTTCGCTACGTGCGCACACAGGGCGGCTACGCGGTCTACAGCGTGGGGGACGACGGCCAGGACAACGGCGGGACCCGCATGGTAACCGACTTCACCAAGGTGCCAGGCAGGCACTCCGCCTCACCCCCGACCATGGGTCTGGGCGCGGACATGGTGTTCGAGGTCAGCGTCCGGCACGAGGTGCAGGAACAGGGCGCCTCCGCGCAGGAGTGAGCGCACGGGTCGTACTTCTTGACGACTCGCACGAACGGTGTGGGGCCGGTGCGTGCAGGACAGGGCGGGCGGTGCGCGCTCGCGCGCGTGCTCAGTGGCGGGCCGCACGCCGGCGCTTGCGCCGTTCCCGAAGCTCTTCGCGCGTCTTGCGGTCGGGCACGCCCTTCTCGCGGATGAGGCGCGCCTCCTCCACATCCTCTTCGTCCAGGGCCGCCCAGGGGTCGTCCTCTTCCTCTTCCAGGTCGAACTGCTCCCAGCGCTCTTCGTCCTCGTCGGTCTTGGGCGGCTTCCACTCCGCGACTACATCCCCGGCCGCGCGGGCGGCGGCATAGGCGTCGGCCTGGACCTGCTTGGCCTCCAGGTCCTGGGCGGCCACCAGGCGCGCGTACTCGCCCTCCTGGGCGGCGAGCTCCTCGTGGGTGCCCTGCTGCACCAGCTTGCCGTCCCGGAACACGAGCAACAGGTCCGCGTGGCGGATGGTGCTCAGCCGATGCGCGATGGAGAAGGTGGTCAGCTCTTCGCTCATCGCGTCGATGGCCGCCTGCACCTCGTGCTCGCTCTCGCTGTCCAGCGAGCTCGTGGCCTCGTCCAGGATCAGGATCGCGGGCTTGCGCAGGATGGTGCGCGCGAGCGCGATGCGCTGCTTCTGCCCGCCGGAGACCAGCGTCCCGCTCTCGCCGACCTGGGTGTCGTACCCCTGGGGCATCTGGCTGATGAACTCGTGGGCGTTGGCCTTCTTGGCCGCGTCGACGACCACCTCCATGGGCACGTCCCGGTAGGCGTGGGTGATGTTCTCGTACACCGTGCCGGAGAAGATGATCGGGTCCTGGCTGACCACGCCCACCTGGCGGCGCACGGTGCGCATGTCCAGGTCGTCCACGGAGATGTCGTCGATGCGGATCACGCCCTGCTGGGTGCGGTACAGCCCGAGCATCAGGTTGATGAACGTGGATTTGCCCGAGCCCGACTTGCCCGCCAGGCCCACGGTGGTCCCGGGCGGGATGTGCAGGTTGAGGTTCTTGATCGCGGGCTCCTCGTTCGTCTCGTAGGTGAAGGTGACGTTCTCGAACTTCACGTCGCCGTGCAGCTCCTCGAGCTTGCGCTTGCCCACGTTGTACTCGATGTCCGGGGCGTCGACCACCTCGCGAATGGAGTGGATCGCCTCGGCGAACCGGGTGAGGGTCGGGAACATGTGCAGGAAGGACATGAACCGGCCCATCAGGTTGCGGATGTAGTTGGCGAAGAGGAGCATCTCCCCGAGCGTCAGGTTCCCCTCGATCACGTTCAGGGCGGCCACGGCGATGACCACGATGTTGAAGCTGGTCATGATGAAGTGGTTCAGCCCCGTGAACAGGGCGATGTTCGCCTCGGCATCGGTGCTCTTGGCGATGACCTTGGTGCTCGTTTCGTTCACCTTGCGGCTCTCGTACCCCTCGTGGCCGTGCAGCCGGGCCAACAGCGACGACTGCAGGAAGTTGCTCACCGTGGCCGACAGGTCCTCGCGGGCCAGGCGCTCGTAGTAGCGGCTCCTGCGCACCGCGTCGCGGAACAGGCGGATGAGCAGCCAGAACACCGGGAAGATGAGCAGGAACGTGGCCAGGATCCTGGCGTTGACCCAGGCGAGCACCGTGATGAGCACGGTCAGGTGCACGATGGACTCGAAGATGGTGTTCACGAACACGTCCGCGAACCGCTCGGTGCGGTCCACGTCCATCATGATCTTGGAGTAGTACCGGCCGGTCTCGTTGCGGTTGTGGAAGGTGAGCGAGAGCATCTGCAGCCGCTGCACGATCAGGTTGCGCAGGTCGCGCGAGGCGCTTCGCACCACCCGGGTCCGGGCCACGAGGCCGCTCACCCGGAAGAAGACGTGCGTGACCTCCAGGGCGAGGATGAGCAGCACGATGATCCAGATGCCGGACTTGTTCGCGGACGGGATGTAGTTGTCCACGATGATCTTGATCATGATCGGCGTGGCCAGCATGGGCACCGACATGATCGTGTTGAACACCAGCATCCAGACCACGCGCATCTTGTACCGGCTGAAGAATCCGGCGTAGAAGCGCAGGCTCTCGAAGAAGGAATCGGTGGACCGCTCGGGCATCAGCCTATCTCCGCCGTTCCAGGAAGACCATGATGATCGGGGCCTGGCGTACGATGATCTCGCACTGGGCCTCGCTTCCGACCTGGAGCTTGCGCTGTTCGTCCTCGTCCTCGTTGATGCGCACGATCACTTCGTACAGGATGTCGCTGCGCGGGGGCAGCTCCATCGGGGTCTTGAGCATCTGCTTGTGCTTGCCGTACCGGGATACGGAGGCCACCTCGCCGGAGTACACGTCGAAGCGCAGGTAGTTGTAGTACTCGGACTTGATCATGACCGGCAGGCCCGGCTCCATCTCCACCCGCTGATGCTCCGGGATGAGACACCGGATGATCTTCTCGCCTTCGCCGGTAATGGACACGAGGTCCGTGCCGATGGACACGCTCTCCGAAGGCTCCACGAACACGTTGACCACGTGCCCGGCAAAGGGCGCGGTCACGGTCAAAGAGTTGAGCTGCTCGGCCAGCCGACTGGTGGTCACGTCGATCTCATCCACGCGCAGGTCCGTGGCCTCCTTGAGCTTGGCCAGGTCGTCCTCGAGCTTCCGGACCTCCTCCTCGGTGCGTTCCTTGAGGTTGTCGAGCGCGACCTGCGCCTCGTGGATCGCGTTGTCCGTGCGGTGCTTGGTCTGTTCGAGCTTGGCCTCGATCTTCCGGATTTCGTACTCGGTCTGCTCCTCCTGCTTCTTGAGCGAGACCTCCAGGTCCTTGAGCTCGTAGGCGATCTCTTCGAGCTTGTTGCCCGGGAAGCTGCCGGACTTGTACAGCTCTTCCATGCGCTTGTACTCGTTCTCCAGGCGCTCGCGCTTGAGCTCGGCCTGCTCCTTGGCCCGCTCGAACTCGGCGCGCAGGCTGCGCTCGTCCAGCTCCGCCTGCCGCTCGGCCTGGGCGTGCTCGTCCTCCAGGGTCCGGATGCGGGCCTGGGTCTCTTCGGCCTGGCGGGCGTACTCCTGGCGCAGCTGTGCGCAGTCTCGGGAGACCTGGTGCTCTTTGCGAGCGTATTCCTCGCGCAGGCGGCGGCGTTCGAGCTCGATCTCGTCGATCCGCTTGGCCCAGCCCTGCAGGTCCGCGAGCTCCACCACGAGCTCGCCCCTGGCCACGGGGTCGCCGTTCTCCTTGTGCACGGCCTTGACCACGGTGTCCTTGACCTTGCTGCGCAGCACCGCCTGGCGCTGGCTCTCCACCAGCCCGTGGGTGATGATCTTGTCGTCGATCTTGAAGAACAAGACCACCAGCAACCCCACCGGCACCATGAGCAGGGCGACGATCTGTGCGGCCCGGTAAAAGCCCTGGCTCGTCATCACCGGCACGGCGTCTCTCCCGCGCACGGTCCGGGCGCGTACGCTCGAACAAAGACCGGCGGCAAAGCGAGTACCAGAAAGCTACGGTGTGGGAAAAAATCATCGCACCGACGGATCGGTGCGTTTTGATACCGCATGGGGCGGTCAGATGAGCCCCGAAGGGCCTCTGCCTCCTCTATTCTCTGTCGTTGTCGCGCCCGGCAACGGGCTCGCGTCTCCCCTCACACACAACACTATGCACCGCCCTGGGGCGGTATGCCAACGCATCCTTTGTATCATATAGCGCACGCCAAAGTCAAATCCTTCACGTCTTTTTCGCGAAGTTTCGGATGTTCGTCCCTTTTTCAGCGGCGAACCGAAGCGGCGTGCGAAGGCTGCGCGCCCGGTTCGGGCTCAGGCCCGCCGCGCGTACCGGTGGAGTCCCGCCCCGGTCTTGCGGCCGAGGTCTCCGCGTGCGACCAGGTCCTCGAGCAGGGCGGGCGGGGCGAACCGGGGGCCGTGGGCCTGTTCGAGCGCGCGCAGCTCGGCCAGGACCACGTCCAGGCCGATGAGGTCCGCGAGGGCGAGCGGGCCCAGGGGGTGCCCGCACCCCAGGCGCAGGGCGGTGTCGATGTCCCGGGCACTGGCCACCCGGGCCTCCAGGGCGCGGATGGCCTCGGCGATCAGGGGCATGAGCGCGCGGTTCACGACGAACCCCGTGACGTCCGCCGCGGTGATCGCCTGGAGTCCGAGCTGCGCGGCCAGCACGCGCGCGCGAGAAACATGCGCCTCCTCGGCGCCGGTCGGGGCCACGAGCTCCACGAGCCGGCTCTCGGGCACCGGGTTCATGAAGTGCATGCCCACGAGCCGCCCCTGCGCACCCGAATCCTGCGCGAGGCGGGCCACCGACAGGCTGCTCGTGTTCGTGGCGAGCGTCGTGTCTGCGGGCAGAACCCGGGCGAGCGCGGCCAGGAGCGCGGTCTTGGCCGCGAAGTCCTCCTCGATCGCCTCCACCACCAGCGCGCAGTCGGTGAGGTCCGCGAGCTCGGTCGTCAGCCGCAGCTCGTCGAGCCCTGCGTCGACGGCCTCCGCCTGCGCGCGCTTGCGCCGCACGGCCAGCCGGCACGCCGCCTCGATGCGCTCGCGCGCCGGGTCCAGGGCCTCGGCGCGGCGCGAGCGCACGGTGGCGGGCGCGCCCTCTTGCACGCACCGCTGGGCCAGTCCCGCACCCATGGCGCCCAGTCCGCAGATGCCCACGCGTTGGCGCGGTTGAGGGTCGGGCATGAGGGTCTCTCCTGCTAGGGGCCGCCGTCCAGTATAGGGCTCCGTGCCCGAGAATCCAGGCGCGAGGCGAAAGGCCTGTCGCTTGCGGGGGATATGTTGTATAAGGAGGCCGGTTCGAGCCGGAGGCCCGGGTATGGGGCACGGGAGTCCGTTTTTCTTTGCCGCGGCCGGGGTCGTGGTCGGCGGGACGTTCCTGCTCGCGCTTCTCGTCTCGCATCTGGCCCGGCGGCGACGCGCGCGTGCGGTCCTTGAGGCGCGGGCTGCCAAGGAGCGCGAGCGCAAGGAGACCGCGTCCGGCCTGCCCGAGGACCGGCCCCCGCGCAAGTCCGCCGAGCGCCGGGCCGTGGAGTCGCGCATGCAACAGGACCCGGCCCGCGCGGCGCGGGCCCTGGAGAGCATGCTGCGCCAGGACGGGGACCGCCGATGAGGGGCGCGCCGCACACCTGTGCGCTGGCTTTGGCCGCGCTGTGCGCGCTGGCCGGATGCCGGGCCTGGCGGGACCTTCCCATTGTGGCCGACCGGCCCCGCCTGGCCGAGGGCGACCTGCCGCCCGAGACCGAGCCCGCCCGGGTGGTCGCCGGCCCGTACGTGTCCGCGGCAACGCCCGCGACCGCGTACGTGTGTTATGTCACCGACCGGGCGGTGCAGAGCGGCGCGCGCCTGGCCGGCCCGGACAAGGCGCTCGTGCGCCGCAAGGGCGGGCGCAGGCGCGTGCACGCCATCCGGTTCGACGGCCTGGCCGCGGACACGACCTACCGGGCCGAGGCCCTGCTGGGCGCGCGCACGCTCGGCGGGTTCTCGTTCCGCACCCTGCCCGCGCCCGCGCAGCCGTGTACCCTCGCGTTCGTGACGGGCGGCGCGGAGGCCCCCGAGGCCCTGGGCCGGGCGCTTGCGCGCGCGGTTGCGGGCGGGGGCCCGAGCGCCCTGGTCCTGCTCGGCGCGCAGGTGCCGCGCGCCCGGCGGACCGGGGACTGGGCGGGCGGGCTCTTCGGCGCGTACGGCGAGGCTCTGTCCGGGCCGGTGGTCCTGCACGGCGCGGATCTTCCGGCCGCGGGCGGCGGCGGGGCGCAGGAACTCTTTCCCGCCCAGCCGCTCGGGCGCACCCACGGGGTGGACGTGGGGCCGGTGCGCGTGGTGTTCCTGGCGCCGGGGCTGCTCGCGCCCGAGCGCGGCCAGGAGCTCGCCGCGCAGCTCGAGCGCGCCTTCGGCGGGTCCGTGGCGCCCTGGCGCCTCGTGGTCAGCCCCACACCCGTGATCGCGCACGGCCCGGCAGGGGTGCATGCCCGCCGTCTCGCGGCCGCGGGCCCGGTCTTCGAGGCCCTGGGCGTGGATCTGGTCGTCCAGACAGGCGCCGGGGTCTACCACCGGTCCCTGCCCGTGGGCACGCAGGCGGCCACGGTGCGCTACGTTGCGCTGCCGGACTTCTCGCCGGGCGACATGCCCGAGGTCGCCGCAGCCCACAGCGCCGCGCGCGCGGGGGGGCCGGGGTACCTGGGCCTGTCCGCGCAGGAGGATCGTCTGGAGGGCGCGTTCGTCGGGCTGGACGGCCGGGTGGGCGACGCGTTCGCCCTGGTCCGGGGCGCGGCCGCGGACCGGATCGTGGACCGCATGGCGCTCGTGAGCGACACGTGGCAGCGCACCGTACAGCACGCCGAGCTCGAGCGCGTGGTGCGCCAGGCCTGCCAGGCGGTCGCCGACCCCGCCTCCGGCGGCCAGGTCCGCGTGCTTGTGACGAACCCCTCGCCCGTGCGGTTCGCAGGGGTGCTCACGTGGAAGGGCGCGGACCCGGTGTACACGGCGCAGCCGGCCTCCGTTCGATTCGAGCTCGAACCGGGCGGGGCCAGCAAGTCCGTGTTCACCCTGAATCCGAATCCCCAGGGCAGCGACATCCCCCGGTTCGTGGCCGAGTCGGACGCGGGCCTGTCCGCGGCCGAGGCCCTGGTGCTCACCGAGCGGCGGACCGTGGACCTGCCCGCCACGCAGGACCCGTGCACCGTGGACGGCCGTGCGGACGAGGCGTTCTGGCAGAACGCCGCGCTTGTGGCTCCGTTCCACGTGGTCGGCAGCGCGCGCAAGGAAGCAGAAGAGGTGCGCGCGTGGCTTGCGGCCGGGCCCGAGGGGTTGCGGGTGCGCATGCGCTGTGCGCTCGGGCCCGGGGAGCTGTCCGCGCCGACGGGCCGGCGCGCGGACGGGGACGTGTGGCGCGAGGAATCGGTGGAGGTGTACCTGAGCCCGGCCGCCCGCGGCCGTGACTACTGGCGCCTGGCCGTGTCCGCGCGCGGGACGCGGCTGGAGAGCTCCAGCCGCGAGGGCCGGGCCTGGAACCCGGACTGGCCCCATGCCGTGGACCTGCGCGAGGACCGGTACAACGTGGAGCTCGTGGTGCCCTACCGGCTCTTCGGGCTCGAAGGCTCGCCGCCCGCGGGCACCGAGTGGGGCGTCAACCTCGTGCGCAACCGGTATCCGGGCGCGGGCCCGGTCGTGTACCAGGCCGCGCCCACGCACGGGCCCAACGACCGCAGCGGACTGTACCTGCGCGTGCGCTTTCCCGACGGGCTGTGAGCGCCGCGTGCGCGGTCACTGCGCGTAGCGGTCCAGGTCCTCGCGGTTCCAGCCGATCAGCTGTTGCCACACCGGCTCGTCCGGCTCGCGCGCGGCCATGCGCTCGGCGAACGCGAGGTTCGTGTGCAGGCTGTCGAGGAACTTCTCGCGCGCGGACCACAGACCCAGGCTCGGGCTGCTGATGAAGTACACCTCTTCGCCGTCGACGGTATTGAACCCGTCCTTGAGCGCGTCCGGATCGTAGGCGGCCAGGGCCTCCTCGAGCGGCAGGTACCCCAGGCCCACGCCCTCGACGTCCTCGCGGCCCAGTTTGCCGGGCGCGTAGGTGATGGTGAACCGCCCCTCCGACGAGCCGTGGATCAGGTGCGCGGCCGCGTGCCCCAGGTCCTGGAGCTCCGGGTCGGCCTTGTACGCGGCCAGGGTGTGGGGCGTGCCCTTGTACCCGTACTTGCGGATCATGCGGTCGACCTCGTCCTGCTCGCCGAACCGCTCCACGCCCGGCGCGATGACCACGAGCTCGCCGCCGTCGGCGACCACCTTGCGCGTGCGGTAGATGGCCTTGTTGCCCACCCAGGTGCTCTTGAACTCGCGCCCGTCCATGGCGCACACGACCTTGGGCAGCGACCGGTCGAACAGGAACACCGTGTGCTCGCGCGCGTACCGGGCCGCGGCCACGTAGGTGTCCACGTCCTCGCCCACGTACAGGCCGGTGGTGTTCAGGTCCCCGGCCTCGTCGCGGGTCTTCACGATCAGGATGTACAGGTCGGGCACCTCGGCCAGGTAGTCGCGCTCGGCCACGTTGTAGCAGCCGCGCAGCGGGGTGATGATCTGGCCCAGGTTGTCCTCGATCCCGCAGGTGGCGGCCATCATGTGGCTTGCGCAGATCATGTCCTTGCCGCCCAGGCCGATGAAGTAGTTCTTGTTGTGGTTGGCGAACCCGAGCACCTCGTGGGGGACCACCTGGCCGATGTTGATGACGAGGTCGTAGTTGCCTTCCTTGACCGCGCGGTGGATCTGCACGGGGATGGGCCAGTCCACCCGGCCGTCGGTGGCGTAGCGCACGAACTCGGCGCTCACCTCGCCGTACGTGGCGCAGGAGCGCTTCCAGTCGTGGGCGTGGATGCGTTCCTCGGGGATGTCGCCGAACATCCACCGGTTCTCCTCCGGGGTGTGCGGCACGTGCTGGCCCAGGGTGGGGATGAGGTCGATCTCGCAGTCGGGCCCGAGCATGTGGTAGAGCCAGTTCGTGAGTTGCCCCGCGCCCGAGTGGTAGCGGGTGAGGTCCGGGGGCAAGAGCAGCACCCGCTTGGGCCGGGCCTGGATGCGGTCGGCGGCCTGGTCCAGGGTGCGCTGCATGAGCTCCTTCTGACGCGCGTCGTCGATGACGCGCCCCTGTTCGTGGAACCACATGGGGCTTCTCCTCCACGCTGTGGGCACATGTCGTGCGCGCAACGGCCGCGGTGGCGGACCCGCCGCGGGCCGTGCATCCGTCGGTCCGTTCTGTATATCAGATTTGCCCCGCGGTTGCACGAAACAACCGCACACTCCCTCTCCCCCCGGGAGAGGGTTGGGGTGAGGGGCGGTGCACGTTTTCACATCGCTTGCGTTGCTCGGGTGCACCCCTGTCGGGGGAACCGACTCCTCCCTCCCCCTCGCCCCCTCCCGGAGGGAGGGGGGACGAGCGGGGCGCCCTCTCCCGCTCCCTCTCCCCCCGGGAGAGGGTTGGGGTGAGGGGCGGTGCACGTTTTCACATCGCTTGCGTTGCTCGGGTGCACCCCTGTCGGGGGAACCGACTCCTCCCTCCCCCTCGCCCCTCCCGGAGGGAGGGGGGACAGGCGGGGCGTCCTCTCCCGCTCCCTCTCCCCCCTCGGGTGAGGGCTCGGGTGCGGGTGTTCTTCTCCCTCTCCCCCCGGGAGAGGGTCGGGGTGAGGGGCGTGACGGGCCGAGCGTGCCGGGTGACACGCGCGGCCGGCCTAGCCGTCCCCACCCGCCTGTAGGCCGTACTCGTCGTCGGGCACCGGGCTGCGGGGTGGCTGGCCGCGCAGGAACCGCAGGGCCTCGTCCGTGGCGAGCGTCTCCATCTCCAGGCGGCAGTCGCGTGTGCACGAGCCCATGTGACAGGTGAGGAAGCAGTTCTCCAAGGACAGGAGCGGCCCGGCGTAGGGCTCCTCGTCGAACACGTCCACGGCCGCAGCGGCCAGGCGCCCGGCGCGCAGGGCCTCGAACAGGTCGTGCTCGTTGACCACCGGGCCGCGCGAGGTGTTGACAAGCCGCGCGCCCGGCTTCATGTCCGCGAGCGCGCGCGCGCCGATGTACCCGCGCGTGGCCGGGGTGAGCGGAATGTGCAGGGTCACCACGTCCGCTTCGCGCAGGAGCGTGTCCTTGTCCACGAGCTCGGCCCGGCACGTGGCATACAGGTCCGGGTCCGGCCGGATGTCGTGCACCAGGATCCGCCGGGGCGAGAACCCCTGCAAGAGCCTGAGCACCCGGCCGCCCACCCGGCCCGTGCCCACCACGCCCACGGCCTGGTTGGCGAGCCGCTCGCCCATGTGCCGGTGCCACACCCCCTCGCGCAGGCGCCGGTCCGCGGCGGCCACGAACCGGTCCATGTTCAGGATGTGCCCGAGGGTCAGCTCGGCCACGGCCGGGGCGGGCGCGTCCGGGGTGTAGGTCACGGCCACGCCGCGCTCGCGCGCCGCGCCCAGGTCCACGCTGTCGAGCCCGATGCCCACCCGCGCGATGAGTCCCAGCCGCGGCGCGGCCTCCATCACCCGGCGCGTGATGGGCTCGGTGCCCGCCACCAGCACGTCCACGTCCCCGGCCAGGTCGGCGAGCTCCTCCTCGCGCAGCTTGCGGCCCAGAGGATTGATCGTGCACCGGCACCCGGGCTCGTTGCGCAGGGCCTCCAGGGGCGCGGGGTCGATAGCGCCGAACGGCACGGTGGTCACGAGCACGTGGCGCTCTCCTCGCTCGGCCGGGGCGCGCGGGGGCGCGGGCCGGGCCGAGGGCGGGCCGTAAGGCGTGATGCGGTCGGTGAACCCCTGGTCCCGCAGCCAGCGCTCGCACACCGGCACCTGCCACGAGTAGTCGATGTCCGCGAGCCCGCCCTCCTGGAACACGGGCAGGATGGTCTCGCCCAGGAGCTGGGCGAAGTCCCGGTAGGGCGCGCGCAAGGCGAGCGCGCGCTCGGGCCGCACGATCAAGAGCCGCGCGTCGCGGAAGTACGCGTACGAGGACAGGTCCAGCCGGCCCAGCGGGTCGAGCCGCCCGTCCGCGCGCAGGCGCAGGGCGTTGTCCGGGCTGAACTCGTGCCGGTGGGCCACGGTGACCGCGCTGTCGGCCTCCGGCACCTCGTCGAGCAGGGCGAGCGCATTGTCGATCGTGCCCGACAGCAGGCACGGCGAGTTGCCGCACAGGAACACGAGCCATTGCGGCGCGCCGCCGAGCGCCTCGACCAGGGCCTCGGCAGTGCGGCGGAACTCTTCGAGCACCGTGGGCTTCTCGTCCGGGCGGCGCAGGATGCGCACCTCGTCCACGTGGCGGCCCATATCCATGAGCCGGTCCGAGCCCGTGGACAGGAACACCGCGCCGACCCGGCGCGCGTGCGTCGCCGCGAGCAGTGGGTAGGCGAGCACCGGTCGGCCCAGCAGGGGAAAGCTGCACCGGCCGAACGCGCCCGGCTCCTCGCGGGCGAACACCGCTGCGGCGACCTGGGGCGGGTTGCGGCTTGCCATCAGGGGCTCCTTCCAGTCGCACTCGGGTTGCGGGCGTGCTCCGGCGTCAGGAACGCGAGGTATGCAGTCGGGCCCCCAAACCCGAGGCGCGCGCGAAAGGTTCGGCGCAGCGGCCCGGCGCCCGGGGCTTCGAGCGCGAGCGCGGTGTGCGCGGCCAGGCGCAGGCCGCAGTGCGCCGCGAGCCGCGCGAGGTCCGCGCCGCACAGCTCGAACACGTGCTGGTCCGCGGGCGCGCCCGTGGCCAGGGCCGCCACGCGCGTCTGGGCCCGGTAGGGAATGGACACGAACACGCCCAGACGGGCCACGCGGGCCAGCTCGCTAAGGTGGACCGCGGGCGAGCGGGTGTGCTCCAGGCACTGCATGGACAGGCAGCAGTCGAAGCTCTGGTCCGCAAAGGGCAGGCGCTCGTCGGCCACGCGCACGGCGGCGTACCCCTGGGCGCGCACGGCCGCGAGCTCGCGCGCGAGCACGTTGACTGCCGTGCCGCGGTCCGGGCCGACCCCGAGCAGGCGAAAGAACACGGCCGACGCGCCGCCCACGTCCAGGACGCGCAGCTCGTTCAATGGAGCGTCCAACTGCTCGCGGATGAACCGGCGGGTCAGCAGCATCCGGGCCTTCACCTTGTACAGGTTCGCGGCGCGGTGCTCCGAGGCCACGTGCCCGGCCGCGAGCTCGTCGTCCGGGGGGAACGCGGGCGGGGCGTGTTCCTGCGCGAGTACGGCCTCGTAACGCTCGCGCGCCGCGGCCACGTACTCCTCGGCCACGGACCGGCCCAGCACACGCTCGGCGACGCGCAGCTTGAGTCCCATCAGGGCGTCCCTTCGGCCTCCGGCTCGGCGGGCGGCGCGGGCTCCCGGACCCAGGGCGGCGCGGGCAGGGCCTCGACCGCCTCCCAGAACTGCGCGGCCAGGCGGCCGTGGTTCGGCTTGCCCCAGCGCGCCAGGCACGAGGCGATGATCCGCTCGTACTCGGCCTGGGGCAGGTCCACGAGCCAGCGCAGCCGGTCGGCCAGATCCGCGCGTGCGCGCACCACCAGGTTGCCCAGGTCCGGCGCCAGCGGATGGCGACCCGGCCCGAGCATGTACACGAGCACCTTGCGCTTCGCGGCCAGGGCCTCGAGCACCGTGCTCGAGATCCACATCACCACCGCAACGTCGCACGCTTCGAGCACGGCGTCCGCGTGCGCCAAGGTATAGTCCCGCCCGCACGCCCAGGCCTGGGGCGCGCCGTCGGCCAGGCTGTAGACCTTGCGCACCCGCAGGTCCGTGCCCGCGCGCGCGGCCCGCTCCGCCTCGTCGACGCGCGGGTCGTATACCTTGTCCTTGACCACGACCTGCGCGTCAAGGGGGCCCAGGGCCTGGTAGCTCGCCGCGAAGAAGGCCTCGGTCGCGCGTGCGGGCAGGTCGTAGGGCCCGAAGGTCGTGGGAAAGAGCGCCACCGCCGGTCCGGCCGATGATGGCTTGCGCGCGGCACAGGCCTCGATGGACGGGCCGGTAAAGGGTCCGAGCACCAGCCGGTGCATGTCGGCCCTCGCGCGGGAGGCGAAGGCCGGCTCGCCGAACGCGGCCCCGCACAGGCCCAGCACGTGGAAGTCCGCGGCCTGCACCGCGGTCTGGCCCGGGAGGTACAGCCCGTGCTGGTACCCCACGTGGCGGGCGCCCAGGCGCTCCTGGCACGCAGTGAGGATCGGGTGCGCGGGGTCGAGGTCCGCGCGCACCTTCACGAAATACCGGGGCCGGTACGCCGCGAGCAAGGACTCGTAGTGGAGCTCGTCGCGCAAGAGCCGCGCGAGCCGCGCGAGCACGGACCGAGGTGCAGGTCCGCGCAGCGCCATGCGGGCGATGCGCGCGGCCCCGGCCAGGGCGCGCGCGCGTGCCTTGCCCCGCAGGCAGACCCGGTGGCTGACCACGGGCCGGCCCTCGGCCTCCAGGTGCCTGCGGATGCGGCTGGCGGGGTTGGGGCAGTGGTAGAGCACGTCCGTGCGCGTGCGCAGGTACGCGTACCAGGCCAGGAAGTCCGGGTTGCCCGCGGGCCGGTCAAACGCCTGCTCGAACAGGATCGTCCACTGTGCGTCCGCCTCCAGGGGCAGGGGGTCGGGCGGCCACGCGGCCCCGGCCAACAGTGCGCCGAGCGCCTGGGCCAGACTGCGGCCGTGCCGCAACCGGCTTCCGTAGAGCGGCGCGACCTGGAGGTTCGTGTCCAGGTAGGCAAAGAGCGGCGCGTCCTGTACCAGGTAGACCGCGTCCTGCTGTGCGCCCGCGGCGCGCGCCAGGGCCGCGAGCTCGGCGTCCGGACCGACCGCGTCGGCGCACAGACGCCACAGCGCGGCCTCGAGATGCGCGCCCTGGGTGTGGAACTTGGCCAGCACCGGCGCGAGCGCGGCGCGCAGGTCCGGATTCCGGGCCAATTCCGCGGCCCAGGCGTTCGTCTGCGCGTATGCGGCCTCGCGCAGGTCCAGCGACGGGGCGAGCTCGATCGGCTCGGCCCGGACCGCCTGGCCCAGGACGTCCCGCAACCCCTGCGCCGCGCCTTGCGCGTGCAGGTACACGAGCCGTACGGACTCGCCGTTGGCATGCGCGCGCGCGGTGCGCACGGCCGGTCGGCTGAGGGTGTGTACGTACACGGTGCGCTCCGCCACGGTGCGGGGTCCTCTCCGGGCCACGGGCTACGGATTCGCAACCCGCATCCTATCCCGCGGCGTGCGGCCGCGCAACCGCGCAGCAGCGCGCCGCTCTCCCTCTCCCCCCGGGAGAGCGCCGGGGTGAGGGGCGGTTCTCCCTCTCCCCCTGGGAGAGGGCCCGGGTGAGGGACGCGACGCGGGCCCTCCTTCGTCTCTCGCACAGCGCCCGTCTGTCCGGGCGCACCAACCTCTCCCTCCCCCTATCCCCCTCCCGGAGGGAGGGGGGACGTGCCGTCGGAGCGATAGGGGATGTGCCATCGGAGTGCGGGGGGCGTGCGGGGCGCCTCTCTTTTTCCCTCTCCCAGCGGGACAGGGCCGGGGTGAGGGGCGGTTCTCCCGCTCCCCCCGGGAGAGGGCCGGGGTGAGGGACGGTTCTCCCGCTCCCCCTGGGAGAGGGCCCGGGTGAGGGACGCGGCGCGGGCTCTCATTCGTCTCTCGCGCTGCGCGCCTAGGGGGCCCCGTGCGATTGACTTGCGCGGCCTGGGCACCTATGATCGGCGCGGATGTGCGCAGGGACCACGGACCGAGGCGAGGAGGCGAGGGATGCGACAGGTTGTGCTGACCCTGGTGCTGGGCTTGATCCTGAGCGGATGCGCGGGGCTGGGCGGCGCGCTGGCCCCGGCCGCGGGCATGACCCCGCAGCAGAAGAAGACCGTGTCCAAGTACCCGCACCACAGGCAGTACGGAAACGCGGTGGTGTACAGCCGCGACCCGATCGGGGCGTTGCATCCGGGTGTGAAGCTCCAGCCGTTCAAGCTCGGGCCCTCGGCCGTGTGGTTTATCCACAGGAAGCGGCTCGTGGAATACAGAAAGCTCGTGTACGTGCACGAGCAGGCCACGGGGCGGATCCATGTGCGCGAACAGGACTCCGTGCGGCGCTAGCCGCAGGACCCGGGGTCCTGGACGCGGGGTCGTGGGTCCGCCAGCACGACACGAGCGAGGAGCGATCGGGTGACCGACACAGCCGGGCTCGCCGGACGGCGAGTGCTTGTCACGGGCGCGGACGGGTTCATCGGCAGCCACCTGGCCGAGGCGCTCGTGCACGCGGGCGCGCGGGTGCGGGCCATGGTCCAGTACAACGCCATGGACGCGCGCGGGTGGCTCGACGACGTCCCGGCACCGGTGCGCGACGAGCTGGAGGTCTTTCCCGCCGACCTGCGCGACGGGCCCCGCGTGCGCGAGGCGGTGCGCGGGCGCGAGCTCGTCTTCCACCTTGCCGCGCTCGTGGGGATTCCGTACTCCTATCACGCGCCCGCCTCGTACGTGCAGGTGAACGTCCAGGGCACGCTGAATCTGCTCGATGCCGCGCGAGACCTGGACGTAGCGCGCCTCGTGCACACCTCCACGAGCGAGGTGTACGGCACCGCGCAGTCCGTGCCCATAACCGAGGACCATCCCCTGCGCGCCCAGTCGCCCTATGCGGCGAGCAAGATCGCGGCCGACCAGCTCGCCCTGGCGTTCCAGCGCAGCTTCGGCACGCCCGTGGCGGTGCTGCGGCCGTTCAACACCTATGGCCCGCGCCAGTCGGCCCGCGCGGTGATCCCCACGGTGATGGTGCAATTGGCCTCGGGCGCGCGGCGGCTCCGGCTGGGGGCGCTCGCGCCCACGCGCGACTTCAACTACGTGGCCGACACGGTCCAGGGGTTCCTGCACGTGGCCCAGGCCGAACAGGCGGTGGGCACGGTCCTCAACCTCGGCACCGGGCACGAGGCCTCGGTCGGCGAGACCGCGCGCCTGATCGCCGAGCTCATGGGCGTGTCCGTGGACATCGACCAGGACCCCGAACGCGTGCGCCCCCGCGCGAGCGAGGTCGAGCGCCTGTGCGCGGATGCCGCGCGCCTGCGCGAGCTGACCGGCTGGGCGCCCGCGTACGCGGGCGCGGCGGGCCTGCGCC
>Ga0180432_10002640_pt1 | contig 26767 bp, 24 predicted proteins | sample SS_ome_10_FD_132414 | JGI IMG/M metagenome (GOLD analysis project Ga0180432, IMG submission 132414) | Hypersaline lake sediment archaeal communities from the Salton Sea, California, USA - SS_1_MS_2 metaG | ecosystem: Environmental > Aquatic > Non-marine Saline and Alkaline > Hypersaline >... | reverse complement strand
TTCGCAGTTCGCAGCCGCGAGCTTTGAACCTGAGGGCTGAATCCACACAGCTTGGTTACAGCGCGGCTCAACCCCGGGCACCATAGATGTCTGCCGGCGCGCTTTACCCGGTAAACAAATACTAACGCAGATTGGTTCATTCTTCCGAGAATGAACCAATCTCGGCATTACAAGCTACTCGATCTCGATGTCAAACTCGCCCATCATGATCATTGGCAACTCGCCGATCTCGATGTCGTATCGGAAACGGCGCCGCAGGACGCACGCCGCAAACTGGAGGGCCAGCCGGGCCGGCGGCGGCAGGTTTCCGTCGGCTATCAGATCGTCCAGAACCGGCACGACCGCCACGGTAGACCGGGCAAAGGGCTGCAACAGAACGCCCGGCATCGCCAGCCCCCGGATGTCCCACAGCGACAATACCGCTTCAGAACTGCCCACAGCCATGAACGACTCGTCCGGCGAGATGTGGAGCGAGGTCAGCGGCCCGTCAAGGACCTGCACACTGCCAACTGAGGCGCGCGTTTCCAGGTCGGTAAAGTGAACGCTACCGTCAGACGCCGCCGAGATCACGATAGAGGAACCGTGCAGCATCTCGACGCCTTTCATTCGTCCCTCGTGATGCGTCAGTGGCTGCCCTTCTCTGGTAAGCCAGGTGCGATCCTCCTCGTACCAGCTTGCACCGTTCCAATATCGCATCATTTTCTTTTGAGGTCTGCACGTGACGACGTCGCCATCCGACTGGCCCAAGATCATGGTTTCATCATCTGGAGGAAAAGCAGCATAGCGGGCTTTGGATTGCCCAAGCCAGGGGCGCAGGTCCTTCAATTGAGGCAACGATATTATTTTCACCCCCCACGTCCCCACCACCGCCACCCGCCTTTCATCGGGAGAAACGCACGCGGTCTTGGCCCAACCGTCGTAACGGGCATAACGCTGCCTCGCCACCTCGCGCCTGCCCGGCACATCCCACAAAACGACCTCACCATCACGCCCGGCGGAAAGCACCCGAGACGCCCCCACCGGCTCAAGCGCCGTCACGGAGCCGGTGTGCTGCCCCGGGGAGAAGGGAACCCCATCTTCCCAGGGATCGTCCCAAGCGTAAATCGTGCACACACTGTCTCGCCTGTTCGTGCGCTCCGCAGCGAGCAGCGCACCGTCGCCCGCAAAGGTCACGGGGCCGATGGAACGCTTGAACCCGCCCAGCACACGCTCCCGCTCGGCCCGTTGATAATTCCACAGCACCACCTTGCGCTGCCCCGTACCGACGGCGATGGCCGGGCGGGTGGGCGAGAAAGCGACGCTGTTGATGCGCCCCGGCACCCTGGCCCTGGCGCGCAATACCGCCGGTGGAAAGAGTTGGGGTTGATCCGCCTGGACCTGTTGGAACACCGACGAAAAAAGCTGTTCCATTTGCTCCTCACGCGCCGGAAGGCCCTGTCCGGCAAGCGAGACCAACTCTTCAAAGACGGGCACGTCTTCCCCGTTCTGAGGCCGCCATCCACTGCCCGCCAACGCCTCGACGATGCGTGCACTCCACGCAAACCGCACCTCAAAGACCAGGTCCCACAACGTCGCCCACTCTTGGTTGGCGATGAGGGTTTGGAGAAACAGGTCGAGTTCGCCGGGGGACATTTCCAACACGCTTGCCCGGTAATCCTGCCCCGCGAGGACGGCCAAAAAGTCGGCCCGGCCGGAGGCCCGCAGTTTCTCCCGCACCCGCCGGCGCAGATGATCGTCGGCTTCCTCGTAGGCCGCGCGCAGGAACTGGCGGTCAAAGTCGAGCAGATCGTAGCGCTCCCACTGTTCGGTCAGGAAGAAAAATAGCGCCCGCTGCTCTTCATCCTGGGGGACGTATCCCGCCGCCAGCGCCGCATCCCGGGCCACAGGATCGTCCCGCTCGATGACGAGGCGGCACAGTGCCTGTTGTGCTGTTTTGCTCCCAAGATTTCTCAGCGCCTGCAACGCTCGCTCGGCGATGATCGGGTCGGCATCCTTGCACGCTTCCACCAACAGGGGGACAACTTTTGCTTCCCCATCCCTGATCGCATCCAGACGATCTGTCCGCAGAGCGGTCAGCAACCTCACTTTTGGTGGCGTCGAGGCCACCCATTGACGCTCCACCAACAGAGCGGCCAAATCGGCTTGGCGCGTCTCCGCCCAGGCCTGGCACACCGCGTCAACAGAATCCTGGCGGGCCAGTTGCCGCAGTGCCTGCCGGGCAGCATCCAGCACCTGTCCGTCGTCGCCGCGCGTCACGACTTGCGCCAACACCCGCACCGACTCTGGCGAGCCATCTCGCGCCAGCGCCTCCATCGCCCACTGTCGCAGCCGCCCGCCGATCAGGGGTAGACGATTGTAAAGCAAACGCATGTATCGCTCAACCGCTTTTACGTCCATTCCGGTTCCGTCAACTTGAATCACTCCTCGATCTCGATGTCAAACTCGCCCATCATGATCGTCGGAGCCTCCCCCAGCTCGATGTCGAACCGAAAGCGGTGCCGCAGCACACGATCCGTGAACCTGAGGGCCAACCGGGCGCGGGAGTCCAAATTTTCGTTATCCATCAACACACCGAGGGTCGGCAGCAGCTTTGGCGCCGCATGTGCGAATGGGTGTTCGAGCAGCGATTGCGCGTCCAACACCCTGAGGTCCCACAGCGAGAGCGAAGCCTGCGAGTTGCCGACAGCCATAAACGACTCGTCCGGCGAAATGTGCAGCGACGTCACCTGTCCCAGGGGGTCCGGCACCTCCCCAATGACCTCACGGTCCTGCAACGATATGAACCGGATCACGCCCTCAGACCCCGCCGTGACGACGATGGAGCGACCGTGCAACACCTCTACCCCCTCCACCCGTCCTTCGTGGCGGGTGAGCGTGTTTGGCTCTCGTATAAGCCAATTTCTCTGTCCCCGGTGCCCGTACACGATCACGTCGCCGTTGAACCGGCCCGTGATCAACGTGCCGCCATCGGAGGAGAACGCGGCGCAGCGCAACACACTGCGACTGGACCCGACGCCGACCAGTCGGTCCAACTGCGGCAGCATCACCAAACTCACGCCCCGTGCCAGCAGGGCGACCCGCTGACCATCCGGGGAAACGCACATCGCCCGCGCCCAGGGATTCAATTTTCGGCTGGTTACCTTGCCCTCGTGCAGGTCCCACAGGATCACCTGAGCATCCCGTCCCGCCGAGAGCGCCCGCGACTCTCCCAACGGCGCGATGGCGGTCACAGACCCGTTGTGATGCCCCAGGCGAGCCGGTTGGTCGTCGTTCTGGCCATCGGACCAGCCATAGACGGCGCACGGAGCGGACACGTCGTTGGTGCGTTCGGCGCAGAGCAGGGTATTGTCGCCGGTGAACGCCACGCGCCCGATTGAATGGTCGAACCCGCCCAGCAGGTGCTCCCGTTCCGCCCGTTGATAGTTCCACAGCGCCACCTTACGTCCCCCCGTGCCGATGGCGACGACGGGGCGGGCCGGCGAGAAGGCGACGTCGTTGATGCGACCGGGTACCCGGGCCCGGGCCTGCAACACCGCCGGTGGAAAAAGCGGCTCGATCTCCTGTTCGCTCGCCGGCAAGCCCTGCCCGATCAGCGCGACCAGTTCTGAAAAGACAACTAGGGCTTCTCCCGCGTCAGGCGTCCATCCACTCTCCGCCAACAGCGTAACGATGCGCGCGCTCCACGTAAAGGGCACCTCAAAAACCAATTTCCACAGGATCGGCCACTCGCCGTTAGCGGCGAGCGTCTGGACCAATAGTTCCAGCTCGGCGTGCGTGGCCTCGGCGGCCCGGTCGAGATAGTCGTCACCGGCGATGACGGTCAGGAAATCGGTCCGGCCCGCCGTCCGCAGTTTCTGCTGGATGCGCCGCCGCAAATCCTCGTCGGCCACGGCATACGCCGTGCGCAAAAAGTGTCGGTCAAAGTCCAGGCCCTCGTAACGCTCCCACTGTTCGGTCAGAAAAAAGAACAATGCCCGCTGTTGTTCGTCCTTGGGCTTGTACCCGGCGGCTACCGCAGCCTCCTGGGCAAACGGATGGTCGTGCTCGATGATCAGGCGACATAATGCCTGTTGCGCCTCGCTCCTCCTTAACTCCCGTAGCGCCTGCCGCGCTCGCTCGGCAATGACCGGGTCGGCGTCTCTGCACGCTTCCACCAACGGCTCGACGACTTTTTCGTCGCCGCCGGTCACCACGTCTACCTGCCCCACCTTGAGGGCTGTGAGCACCCGCACCTCCGGCGGCGTTGACGCCACCCACTCTTGCTCCATCAACAAAGCGGTCAATCTAGGATGGCGCAGTTCCACCCAGACGCCGCACGCCGCGCTGACACTGCGCCACTCGGTCAGTTTGCGCAGCGCGTCCAGGGCGATGTCCCGCACGCGCGCATCGTCGCTGTGGGCCACGGCCTCGGCCAGCAAACGCACCGCCCCAACCGAGCCATCCTTGACCAACCTCTCCGCCGCCCACTGCCGTATCCACCGGCCCACGATGGGCGTCCGGTTATAAAGCTCCCGCCGGTACCTCTTTAACTCATTTGCATTCACTGTACGACATTCTCGCTAACTCGCTCCTGCAACTTGGCTTGCCGCGTGGCAAACGCAGCATCCTCCCAGGCTTGTGACAGACGACACGTCCGTTGCTCAAAACGAGGCCGACACACCCGCTCTGAGCACCCGTAAAAAGACCTCGTTATTTGATTTCCAACTGCAACGGCACAAACTGCTGCTCGGCCTCTTGCTTCTCGCGGAACGACGCCGACTGCGCCCGGCCTTCTTGCAACCACTCGCGCAACATCTGCACGATCTCCCGCTGTGAGACAGACAGCGGCACCAGGCGCACCAACGCAGTCGAGATGTCGTCGGTGGTGAACTCGCGCTGGCCGTCGTTGAAACCGACGTACATGGCGTCAATGACGGCCTGCTCGATCTCGGCCCCCACGTAGCCCTCCGATTCCCGCGCCAACCGCGCCGTGTCGAAATCCTGGGGCAGCCGGTTGCGCTTGCGCAGGTGGACGGCGAAAATCTCCTGCCGCTCCTCCAACGTCGGCAGGTCGAGGAAGAAAATCTCGTCAAAGCGCCCCTTGCGCAAGAGTTCCGGCGGCAAACTGGAGATATCGTTGGCCGTAGCCACGACAAAACAGGGCGCGGTTTTTTCCTGCATCCAAGTCAGGATCGTGCCAAAGACCCGCGTGCTGGTGCCGCTGTCGAGACCGCCGTGGGCCAACCCTTTCTCCATCTCGTCAATCCAGACCACACACGGGGCCACCGTCTCTGCCAGCCGCAGCGCGCGCCGCGCCCGCTCCTCCGACTCGCCCACCAGGCTGCCAAACAGTGAGCCGATGTCGAGCCGCAGCAGTGGCAGCCGCCACAGGCCGCCGACCATCTTGGCCGTCAGGCTCTTGCCGGTGCCCGGTATGCCGATGAGGGCGATGCCCTTGGGCGCGGGGAGCCCGTAATTGCGCGCCTCCTGAGTGAACGCCCGCTCGCGCAGCCGCAGCCACTCTTTCAATACGCCCAGGCCGCCCACGTCGTCGGGGGTTTCGGTGGCGGCGTAGAATTCCAGCGCCTCGCTCTCGCGGATGACCTGCTTTTTTTCCTCGGTCACCAGGTCAATGTCCTGGTCGTCCAGCACGCCGTCGCGCACGATGGCCTTGGCAAAGACCCGCTGCGCCTGCGATACCGTCAACCCGACGGCGGCCTGCACCAGCTTGTCCCGTCCCAGCGAGGTCAGATTGACCTTGACCCCCGGCGTCTCGGTGAGCCGGTCCAGTACCTGTTCCAGTTCCGCCGCCTGGGGAGACGGGAACTCGACCACCACGACCTCGTCCTTTAATTCCTCTGGAACTTGGGTAGATGTTGTCGTGACAACGATCGAGTTTTTGGTAAATTTGAGCCGCTGGACAACGCTGCGGAGTTTGCGCTTGATGCGGGCGTCGCCCCAAAACTCGTGAAAGTCCTTGAGCACAAAGAGCGTGTTGTTACCTGCCTTGTCCACCTGCTCCAACGCCGTGAGGGGGTCGCGGGCCGACGGCGGCGCAATTTTGCCGGTGAGCGTCTGAAAGCCATCGGCGGCGTCCCAGCTCTGGCACGGACGCTGTGTTCGCTCACAGACCGTCTTGATCGTCTCCAAGACCCGCTCCTCCTCCGGCGTCACCAGTACGATGAGCGTAAAGCGCGCCCGCAGATAGATGTCCAATCTCTCTTTAAAATTCATCTTGTTCTCCCTTTTCCCTGATACCATCTCACCCAGCGACGTCGTCCCGCATCTGGCTAATGTACCAGTCCGAGACCTGCGACAGATCCAACTCACAATGTTTTGATTCCGGCGCAGGCGATAGTGCCTCCCCCAGCACTTGCCCGCCGGGCGCGACGATCATGCTGGGGCAATTCTGCTTTGGGTGCGCGTTGTTCGTACCCAGCACAAAGCGTTGATTCTCGGCGGCGCGGCTGCTCAGGTGGCTCCGCCACACGGGGGCCATAGGCGCGTGCCCCACCGCATTGGTCAGATATACGAACACCTCTGCGCCCGCGCGCGCCAGATACCGCCACTGTTCGGGGAACCGGATCTCGCAGAGGATCTCACGGAGGAACACGGAGAAAAACAAGTTTGTAACTGTTCAAGGGAAAGCCTGTTTTACCACAAAGGACACAAAGGAAAAAACCAAAAACAGTCGCAGAACTTTCACTTTCTTGGTGTCCTTCGTGCCCTTCGTGGTTCTCCAAAATAGGTATGTCGGCGCACTCAGCGTTCTCTGCGGTGAATTCCTCGTCGGTTTAAGGCGCAGCTTTGTTACGTACTTTTCGGTTTTAATAAAGCGGCGTCCCGCTGGTCAACTCTGGCCGGCGGTTTTATCTCGTGGCTGGCTCAGGTGAACCGTGTGCTTGAGGAAGTTTATCTGCTCGATGCGTCCCTGTACCAGCTTTTGCTCGCCCAACAGGCCGACCAGTAGGTAAGTGTCGCCTTCGGGTTTGATCAGCACTACGTCTTCCATGACTTTGTGTTCTTTGTCGTCATTGCTGATGTATACTTTGGCTTCACACATTTTATGTGCCTCCAGGGAAAACAAGAGGCCGCCACATGGCCCGGTCTTCAGGCTGGATGGCGGCAATTTTTAGATGCAGCAACCCATTTCATATCGGCGGCCACACATTGCGATGGTGTCAAGCAAGTTCGGCCTCCAGCGCCTGCTGGATGACTTGGATGGCGGCGTTGATCTGCTTGGTGAGCGCCTTCCACTCGATGCCTACAATTTCAAAGCCCGGTTGATTGATGGGTAGGAGCAGTTTGCGCCCCCGCGCTCCGGCCACGGCCGTGGCGATGGCTGGTGTGATCTCGCCCATCAGCGAGTTGGGGACAACGACGCTGATGGGAGCCAAGATAAAGTCGGCCAGGTTGATAGAGACGCGGATGGCGTTCTCGCCGGTGGCGCCTCGATTGGCGCGGGCGCGCATCATCTTGTCGGTGGCGATGGCGTTGGCGCCCAGCGCGATGATATCTACGTCGAGCGGCAAACCCTGGCGCAGTTGTGTCACGATCTGCGCCCCGATGCCCCCACCCATACCGTCAATCACTGCGATAACCATTTCAGTCTCCAGGGGTAACTGCTCAGGCTGTAGACCTCCGAGGTCTGGACTAGGCTGAATCATTTCAGTCTCCGGGGGGGGATTGTACATCAGGACGGTTCAGAGGGCAAGCGCGTTGCTCGCTATTCATACTCGCTTCTTTTGTCGAAAGGGGATGTCTTTTGTCCCACCATTGCCTGTAGCTCGGCCAGAGCCTGTTGCGCGGCCTCGCGCTCGGCTGGGGGCAGCGCAAGCGCGGCGAACTCGTCTTCGTCGAGCGCGCGTGTCTCTCCATTGGGCGCGACCCACAGATCGAGCGCCAAATCCTCGGCACTCACCTCGGCGGCGGTGATGCGGGCCGGGCGGGTGACGTTGCAGTACCAGCCCTTCAAGCGGCCGTCGCTGGCGCGGATCTCAAAGATATTGTACCAGCGGTCGGCGTAAAAGTATTCGGTCCAGTGATCGTTAGGTTCGAGGATGACGTAGCCCAGATCCAGCGATGCTCGTCTCCAGAAGGTGCGCAGCACGATGGCGGACTCTTCACGCTGGAGCACCTGGCCAGGGTAGGCAGTGACCTGGCGTCCGGCGTGATCGAGTTTACGGACAGTGATCGTCGTCATTAGGTGGGTTGAGAGGTGCGACGCGCTTTAGGGTGTCTAGCACCTCAAGACTGTATCTCTGGCCCGCAACGGGGTCGGGTCGAGCGCCCGGAGCACATCCACTTTACTGTGCAGCACGGGCAGTGTCTCGCCGACGTAGATGGCGGCTAAATCCCGCTTTCTCTCCGTCAGACGCGCATTCTGTAGCGTCAGCCAGCAGTTGACGGTGCCCACCGCCACGTCGGCCAGGTCGGACCCATAGTAATCAATCATCACGCGATCCTGTTCCTTCAGATGGTCAATGCAGCGGCTAAGCAGTGCGGTAGTCTCTTCCACCTGGGATTTGAGCGGGGCCAGTTCCGGCCCATAGTCCTGAGCCGCCCACTCGTTCAGAAGACTATCCAGCGCGTGGCCCAGCAGCGGCCCGGTGGCGGCCACGATCTGAAGCTGGCTGGTGCCCTCGTAGATGTTGGTCACGCGAACGTCGCGAAAGTGGCGCTCGACGTTGAACTCGCGCATGTAGCCGGCGCCGCCGTGAATTTGCAGCGCCTGGTAGCAGACCCGGTTGCCCATCTCGGTGGCATAGTACTTGGCCAGCGGGGTCAGCACTGAAGCCAGCCGGTCGGCCTGCTTGAGCCTTTTGCGGCCCTCAGAGTCGAGTTGACCCAGCTCTTTACGCTGCTCGCAAACCCTCTTCAAGTCCACCCAGCGCCCGGCCTCGTAGACCAGCGCCCGCGTGGTCTCGATCTCGGCCCGCATTGAGAGCAGCATGCGGTAGACCGGCGGGATCTCGTTGATCGGCCGGCCGAACTGGACGCGCTGTTGGGCGTATTGGTAGGCCTCGCGGTAGGCGGCCTCGGCTATGCCCACGGCCTGCGCCGAGACGGCCAGCCTGGCTCCGTTCATCATTGCCATAGCGTAGCGAATCAACCCAAAGCGGCGTTTGCCGATCAGTTCGGCGGGCGTGTCGCGGAACTGGACTTCGCAGGTGGGGGAGGCGTGGAGGCCCATTTTGCTTTCGATGCGGCGGACGCGCACCGTCTCGTCCGCTTCGACGATGAACATTGAGAGGCCGCGGGCGTCGGCGGATCCCTCTTCGGAGCGGGCCAGCACCAGTAGGACGTCGGCGCAGCCGTTGGTGATGAAGCGTTTGACGCCGTTGAGCCGCCATGTCCCGGCGTCCTCGTCGTAAGTGGCGCGGGTCTGCACGACGCCCAGGTCGGAGCCGGCGTCCGGCTCGGTGAGCACCATGGCGCCGGTTACCTCGCCTCGGGCAAAGCGGGGCAGGACGCCGGCCTTTGTCTGCTCGTCGCCGTACTCGTTGATGGCGGCCGAGATCTCTTGCAGGCCAAAGATGGTCATCAGCCCGGCGTCGGCGCGGGAGATGATCTCGACCATCATCTGGAAGACAGTCTCCGGCAGGTTCAGGCCGCCGTACTCCCAGGGCAGCATCGCGCCCATCAACTCGGCCTGGCGGAGCAGGGCCAGCGCCTCCTGGGTCGCGGCGGTGTAGGTGACCTGACCGTCGCTGAACTGCACGCCCTGCTCGTCCGCCTCGGCGGCCCGGGGGGCGATGCGGGTGGCGCAGATTTCCCCCAGCAGGGTCAGGAGCAAGCGGTAATTATCTTTGGCGTCGGCATAGTTGCGCGGCGCGGCCGGGTATTGAGCGTGAGTGGTGTACCCCTCTTCCAGCGCTGCGACGATCTCTTCAAGGTCAAGCTTATCCAGGTGGAATTGCAGGTCGAGGTTGTCGGTGAAGAAATTCTCCGTCATTCTGATTCTCCTGTCGGGAGGTGCGCCACATCTGCGCGGTAGGCGCGGATCATCCAGGGGATGACTTTGTTCAAGTCGCCCACGATCTTGTAATGGCTGACCTGGAAAATCGGGGCGTCGGGGTCGCTGTTGATGGCGACGATCTTGCTCGATTGGTCCATCCCGGCGCGATGCTGCACCGCGCCCGAAATGCCGCAGGCGATGTATAGCCGGGGCCGCACGGTGACGCCGGTCTGCCCTACCTGGTGCTCGTGGGAGATGAATCCGGCGTCAACGGCGGCGCGGGAAGCGGCCACCTCGCCGCCGAGCGCCTGGGCCAGCTCGCGGATGAGTTGAAAATTCTCGCGGCTGCCCACGCCCGCGCCGCCAGCGACGATGACTGACGCTCCTTTCAGGTCGCAGGTGGGAGCGCGCATCTCGCGTTTCAATACTCGCAGTGCCAGGTCGCGCTCGTCGAACCCTGGCTCGATCATCTCGATCTCGCCCCGGCGCGTGCTGTCCGGTTCTCTCTGCTTCATCACGCCCTCGCGCACGGTCGCCATCTGGGGGTGCATCTCTGGATTGACGATGGTGGCGATGATGTTGCCGCCAAAGGCGGGCCGAATCTGGTACAGCAGGTCGGGGTAGGTTTCACCCCCGCGCTCAAAATCCCCTATCTGGAGCGCGGTGCAGTCGGCGGTCAGTCCGGCGCGGATCCCGCTGGCGACGCGCGGGGCCAGGTCGCGCCCGGTTGGCGTGGCCCCCAGGAGAAAGATGTAGGGCCGTCGCTCCTGCACCAGCGCCGTGATGACTTTGGCGTAGGGCAGCGTGCGGTACAGCGCCAATTCGGGATGGTCGGCCAGCAGCACCCGATCAGCGCCGTGGTGGATGGCCTGTTCGGCCAGGCCGGTGACGCCGCTACCGAGCAGCAGGCCGCACACGCGACCCTTCAATCTATCGGCCAGTTCCCGCGCCTTTGAGAGCAATTCCAGACTGACGGGGGCGACGCATTCATTCTCTTGCTCGATAAAGGCCCAGACTTCTCGTGTCATAGGACATAGTCCTCCACCAGCTCCTGCACCAGCGCCGCGACGCTCTCTGGAGTGGGTGGAATTTCCTTACTCTCACTTGTCTCCAGCACGACGGATTCAATCTTGAGCACTTTGGTGGGCGAGCCGGAAAGGCCCAGCTTGTTCTCGTCGGCTTTTACGTCGGCGGCGCTCCAAACCGGGATTCTCTGGTCGCGCCTGGCCAGGTAAGCGTCCAGTGCTTCCTCGGTCTCGAACTCGGGCCATCGCTCCAGCAAGGTGGGGTACTCGAGCGGGGTGGCGGCCAGCTTGCAGGCCATCATCAGGCGGGCCGAGGGGGGGCGAGGTTGGTTGGCCGAGCCGACCACGGTCAGCAGGCAGGGCAGTGTACACTTGACCGTCTCGCTGCCCAGGGGGAAGGCCCGCCGGACGACGATTTCGCTTCCTTGCAGCGCTTGGATGGATTCGGCGTAGGTGATTTGTGGGAGGCCCAGTTTTTCGGCCACCTGCGGGCCGACCTGGGCGGTGTCGCCGTCTATCGCTTGCCGCCCGCAAAAGACGAGGTCAAAGTCGCCTATCCGTTCGATGGCGCATTTGAGAGCGTAGGAAGTGGCCAGCGTGTCCGACCCGGCGAACTTTCTATCGCTGAGCAGTATCACCCGGTCGCCGCCGCGATACAGCGCCTCGCGCAGCACCTCGGCTGCTCGCGGCGGCCCCATCGTCAGCACGGTCACCTGGCCGCCGTGTTGCTCCCTCACTTGCAGCGCCATCTCTAGCGCGTTCAGGTCTTCCGGGTTAAAGATGGCGGGCAGGGCAGCCCGGTTGACCGTGCCATCTTCTCTCATCGCCTGGCCGGTGATGTTGGCGGTATCGGGCACTTGTTTGACCAATACCACGCAGTTGTAGGCCATAGTACCTCCTGCTCGATTTAGGATTCCAAGACAGTAATTCCCGTTTTGAAGCCGCACCGCCGTAAAACAGACGGTGCTGGCTAGTTTTTTCCTAGCATCGGCTCTTTTAGGCCGATGCACCCAAGCTAGAATTGCCAAAACGGGAATTGCTGATTCCAGGATGATGACGCTGATTTTTCTCGATTTGCAAAGTTTCCGGTAGCAGGCCTGATCTTACAGTTCTCCTCCTCGACGAGACACCGTTGCCTCTAACGCCTCAATGCGCTCTCTTACCTCGGCCGGCAGATTTGCCTTTTTGTTCTTCCGATAGTTGAACGAGACGATCACGCCCTCGCCCACAGCCGCGACCTTTTCCAAGCGGTGGCTGACCACAGCGTACTCCATCTTGAAGCGGTCCTGCCCAATCTCGGAAACCCTGACCCCAACGGAGATAGTGTCTGGGTACGTCAGCGGTATCTTGAAGCGGCACTGCACGGAAGCCAGGATGGGGCCGATGCCGCTCCGATTCATTATGCCCATCAAACCCAGCTTTTCAAAGTAGGCGATGCGTCCGCTCTCCAGGTAGCGAAAGTAGGCCACGTTATTGACGTGCTGGAAAGCATCCATTTCTCCCCAGGCGATGGGGATTTCGATGACGACTGGATAACTCTCCAGTAACTGATTCATTGTTCTCGACCCCCAAGCGTCTCCAACGCCGCCAACACTCGTTCCGGCGTGATCGGCAGTTCGTGGATGCGCACGCCGATAGCATCGGCCACCGCGTTGGCCACGGCCGGCGCGGCCGGCGTCAGCGCCGGCTCACCAATGCCCTTGGCTCCGAACGGCCCCACGCCCGATCCTGATTCCAGGATGATGGCCTCGGTCTGGGGCAAGTCCTTCGCCGTGGGAATCAGGTACTCGGCCAGCGACGGTGTCTGCATCACACCTTCCTCGATCTGCACCTCTTCCATCAGCGCCCAGCCGATGCCCTGCGCACTGCCGCCCTGGATCTGCCCCTCGACGGCAGTGGGATTGATGGCCCGGCCCACGTCGTGGCAGCCGACGGACTTGAGCAGCGTGATCTCACCGGTCTCGGTATCCACCGCTACCTCGACCGCGTGCGCGCTGAAGGTAAAATCGGGGAATAGATCGCCCCGCAAATTCTCGGGGTCGAGCGGGGCGGTGAAAGGCGCGGTGAACAGCGCCAGATGTTGCAGCTTTATCCCGTCGGCGGCGCACATCTTTGCCAGGTCGGCCAGCGGCAGCGAGGTATCGGGATCGCTTCTGACAAAGGCCCGCCGGTCGGCCAGGTCAATCTCCTCGGGCGCGACCTCAAAGTGCTGCGCCGCGCGCTCCACCAGCGCCGCGCGTACCATGCGGGCCGCCTTTAGCGTGGCGTTGCCGGACATGTAGAGCTGGCGCGTGGCCGTCGTCGTACCCGCCAGCGGCGTCAACGCCGAATCCGAGTTGTAGACCGTCACGTCCGCCAGGGACACACCCAGCGCCTCGCTCGAGATCTGGCACAGGCTGTTCACCTGACCGGCCCCCAGGTCGGGAGCGCCGCAGCGAACCACTACGCTGCCGTCCTGCTCAATGCCGACCCAGGAGCGGGCCGTGTCGTGGAACCACATGATGCGCCCATAACTCTGCATCGTAGTGGCAAAGCCACGGCCCACTTTGAGCGGGCCATCGTCGGGCGTCTTTTCGCCCAACGCCGCCAACGCCCGCGTAGCCTCCTCCTCCAGCCAGACCGTGCTCTCTATCTTCTGACCAATGGCGTTGCGGTTGCCGGTCTCTAGGTAATTCATCTTGCGGAACTCGAGCGGGTCCATAGCGAGCGCCTTGGCGATCTCGTCCATCTGTTGCTCGTAGGCCACGGCCGCCTGCGCCCCCCCAAAGCCGCGAAAGGCGCTGGTGAAGGGGTTGTTGGTGGCGACCGAGACGCTATCCACCTTGAGATTATGCACACGATAGGGACCGCACGCCGTGACCGTGGCGTAGAGCAGGACGTAGGGACTTAGATAGGGATAGGCCCCGGCGTCCGATACCATCTCGATCTCGGCGGCCGTGATGCGCCCGTCTGTTTTGACGCCGGTGCGATGGGTGATGATGAAAGGATGGCGCTTGGAGTGGGCCAGGAGCGATTCCTCGCGGGTGTAAACCAGCTTTACGGGGCGGCGCGTCGCCTGGGCCAGCAGCGCCAGGAAAATCTCGACCGTGATGTCCTCCTTGCCGCCAAAGCCGCCCCCTATCATCGTGCCCCGGACGTGGACTCTGTTGTGCGGCACGCCCACGGCCGCGGCGATGCTGCGAAAGTGCTCCACCACCTGGGTGCAGACGCGGATGTTGATCACGTTCTGGTCATCCATCCAGGCGACGCCGGCCTCCGGCTCCAGGTAGGCGTGATCTATGAAGGGCATGGTGAAGGTATTCTCCACGATCACGTCGGCCTCGCTGAAGCCGGCCTCCACGTCACCGTTACGGATCTTCCAGGAGGCGACGATGTTGTCCGGCTCGTAGACCACCGGCGCCCCCGGTTTCATCGCCTCCAGCGGGTCGTAGACTCCCGGCAGGGGCTCGTACTCAATCTCGATCAACTCGAGCGCGCGCTCGGCGACGTCCAGGGTCTCGGCCGCTACCAGCGCGATGGGCTCGCCGACGAAGCGCACGCGATCCGAGGCCAGCACCGGTGCCTGTGAGCCTTTGCGCTGCTTCTGTCCGGTCTGCCCCGGCATATCGGTGGCGAGCCGGCCGCCCGGCAGGTCTTTGGCCGTCAAGACGCACGCGACGCCATCCAGCGCCCGCGCACGGCTCACGTCCAGCCGTCGGATGCGTGCCGAGGGCCAGCTGCCGCGAAAGACCTGGGCGTGCAGCATATTGGGCATCGTAAAATCGCCCGCATAGACCGTTGCGCCCGTCGCCTTGCCCAGCGCGTCCACTCGGCGCAGCGGTTTGCCGACTTGACGCAGCTCGGGCAGGTCAACGGGAGGAAGTGGTTTGGCCTCGTATTTCATCGCTCTCCCTCCTGCATCCTTTCCGCCGCCATCTGGACGGCTTCCACGATCTGCCCGTAGCCGGTGCAGCGGCACAGGTTGCCTGAGAGGGCCTCGCGGATTTCCTCCTCAGCGGGATTGAGGTTGCGGTCCAAAAGCGCTTTGGCCGCGACGATCATCCCTGGCGTGCAGTAGCCACACTGCGCGGCGCCAGAATCGGCGAAAGCCTCTTGCAACGGATGGGGGTTGTCCATCGTCCCCAGCCCGGCGTTGGTGACGATCTCGGCCCCCTCCGCCTGCCAGGCCAGCACCAGGCAACTGTTGACCGCCTTCCCGTCCAGCAACACGGCGCACGCGCCGCAGTCCCCTTTCTCGCAGCCGTTCTTGACGTCGGTGTAACTCAGGTCACGCAACGCCTGCAGCAGCGTCACGTTGGGGGCCAGCGCGACGTGGTGTTCACGACCATTCACGTTGAGTGAAACAATCTTGGGTTGCATAGCTCTCTCCTATTCGCTCACTCGCTGATTCGCTGATTCGCTTAACAGACGGCGCACCAGCACCTCCACCACCCGTCGCCGATAGTCCGCCGAGCCTCGGATGTCGTCAATGGGCCTGATACTCTCGGCGGCGAGCCGGGCGGCCTGGGCGATTGTCTCGGGGGTCAGTGCCTCGCCGCGCAGCGCCTCCTCCGCCTCGCCTGCCCGGATGGGCGTCGGGGCAACTGCCCCCAGCGCGATGCGCACTTGCTCACAGCGCCCGTCCTCCCCTGGCTCTACCATCACGGCGGCGCTCACCACCGATATGGCGTCCGCCTTGCGCAACGCCAGCTTGCGGAAAGCGCCGACGCTGCCAGACGCAGGTGCCGGCCAGCGAATCGCCGTCAACAGCTCGTCCGGTCGGCGGACCGTCTGGCGCACGTGGACAAAGAACTCGTCCAGCCCCACGTGCCGGGTTCCCTCCCTGCTCGCCAACTCGACCTCCGCCCCCAAGACGAGCAGGGGAGGGGCGGTGTCGGCGGCCGGCGAGCCATCCGCCAGGTTGCCGCCCACTGTGGCCCGATTGCGCACCAGTGGGTTGGCAAAGACGGCGGCGGCCTGCTTGAGCGGCGGGGCATATTCTGCAATCAAAGGTGCTTCCAACAGCTCGGCTATCGTGACTCCTCCGCCGACGACCACGTGCCCGTTCTCCCGCCTGATGGGGCGCAGTTCGTCCAGGCTCGCCACGTCCACCAGCACGCCAGGGCGATGGAGACTCTTTGAGAGCTTTGGGTCACCGCCGCGCAGATCCACGATCAGATTCGTGCCCCCGGCCAGCGGCGCGACGTCAGGCGCAGCCTCGACCAGCATCTCCAGCGCTTCCGGCAGTGTCTCTGGCATCAACAGATCGAATTCTGGTAGCATACGTGCCTCCTCTTTTCGGACATCCTCAGAACCTGTGCAGAGCCAGGATGATCGCGACGATCACCGAGACCCCACCAAACCTCAGCATCTGTAGCGTTTGTACGGATCAATGAAATCAGGGCCAGGCCCGCTCCTGTACCGGCCATAGAACAACCGCTCCGCCCACGTCATCAGCGCCTGGTGCGGGCCTTTTACCGTAGCCGGGATAGACATCATCCTGTGAAACCAGTGCTGGGGCTTGGTCCAGGGGCAAGACATCATACAGATACTACAGTCGGTACCTACCGCATGCCAGTAGGCATAGCACGTCTCTTCGTTCAACTTCCATTTCTCGACGCCATTGTACTCGACCTTGTCGCCCGTGGGAATAGAGCCACTGGGACATTCTTCGGCGCAGATTTTGCAATGCGCACAGAAGGATTGGACGCCAAGATCAACGGGGTTGTCGTGCACCACAGGCATATCGGTGGTGACAAGGGCCAGGCGGGCCGCTAATCCGAATTCTCGGGTGATCAGATACCCAGCGCGCGAAAGCTCGCCCAGACCACAGTCCACGGCGACCGGCACTGCCATCACCTGATAGTTGTTCAGATGATGTGCCCGAGCGGAATAACCCAGCATACGGATATATTCGGCCAGTTGAATCGAGACCCAGGCCCCCATGGCATATCCCCTGGCCGTGGCCAGCAGGGTCGGAAAGTCCGGGCCGGTCCGGGCCATGCGGTAATCCATCTGCAAGGCCATCGCAATGGCACTGGTGTGGTGGCTGAGATCAACCGGTGTACCCCACGGCAGATACCCCTCCCCATCGCCGCGTGACCGGCCAACGTGGGTGTACACCCACTCCTGTCGCAGGGGTCCGATCTTGACCAGGTCGGCGCCCAGGAATCGAGCCAGCGCCTTCACCTTCTGCGCCGCGCGCTGCGGTGGAATCTCGACTTTGGCAGGAGCCCGTTCTCCGTCTACGTAGGACTCGAGGCCGATCTTGGCGGTCGCAGCGAACTGCGCCTCGAACATTGGAACGTCCGCCGCACTGCCCGTCCTCCCCAGGCCGGGCATGTGGCCCACCCTGGTGTCATACTCCAGATGTTCGGGATGCGCTTCGTAGTAGACTTGATACTGAGGACCGTCTGTGCCAAAGTAGCGGAAAAAGTCTTTGCGCGCGAACACAATATCGCGCTCATCCCACCGCCTGATCTCACCGACGACGTCTTTTTCATAGGTGGGCACTTGCACTTCCCTTGCCAGGAGAACCCGACCTATCGCCTCCTCGAGTTTGGACACCAATGCCTTCCTCCCCACCAGGGACCAAAAACGCTATGTCACGCGCAGCCAGCGAATTCATTCCCGCGCACAACTCATCACCGCGCGCACGATGCTGGCGTAACCGGTGCACCGGCAGCGGTTCCCCTTCAGGTGATCCCGTATCTCGTCCTCCGTGGGCGACGGGTTCTCCTGCAAAAGATTCCTGGTCATCATCAACATCCCCGGTGTGCAGTAGCCGCACTGGAACCCGTTGTGCTCGATGAACTCCTCCTGGATCGGATCCAGTTTCCCATCTGGCCTTTGCAACCCCTCGACGGTCAACACCTCGCTGCCGTCGGCGGCGATCGCCAGCACCAGGCAGGCCAGCGCCGGTTGACCGTTCAGCAGCACCGTGCAGGCCCCACACTCGCCGATGCCGCAGCCATACTTGGAGCCGGTCAGCTCCAGTCGCTCCCGCAGCACGTTGAGCAGCAACTCGTTCGGCTTGACTCGGAGCCGGTGCTGCTCCCCGTTCACCGTCAGCTTGATTTCGTGTTCCGTGAAGCGTGAAACGTGAAACGTGAAACGTGAAACGTGATGCGTGATGCGTGATGCGTGATGCGTGATCCCTCCCGCCGACTCGCTGGCTCGCCGACTCGCTGATTCGCCGACTCGCTGATTCGCCATCTGCAACGCATCGTGCGTGATTGCCTTGACCACCTCCCGCCGATACCAGGCGGTCGAGCGCACGTCGTCAATGGGCGAGATTTCCTCTGCCGCTGCCTTGCCCGCCTCCAGCGCCAGCTCCGCGCTGAACGGCCTGCCAACCAGCAACGCCTCGGCCTTCCGCGCCCGCATCACCGTCGGCCCGACCGAGCCGTAGGCCAGGCGGCAATCCACGATGCGCTCGCCCTCGCACACGACCACCGCCGCCACGCTCGCCTTCGCCAGGTCGGCCGCCACGCGCGATATCTTGATGAACGCGCTCCCCGTCCCCGGCTGCGGAGGCCGGAGTTGGATCGAGGTGAGCAGCTCGCCATTTTGCAGGGCTGTTCTGCCGGGGACCAGCAGGAACTCTTCGACAGGCAGAAACCGGGTTTTTTCCGAAAAACCCGGTTTCTCATCATCCGGCCCGGCGAGCGCCAGTCGGGCGTCAAACGCCATCAACGCGGGCACCGAGTCGGACGCGGGCGAGCCGTTGCACACGTTCCCGCCGATGGTGCCCATCATCTGGATCTGTGTCGAGCCGAACGACGCGCACGCCTCGGCCAGCGCTGTGTAGTCAGCCTGAATCTGTGGCGCGTTGCGCACGGCGCGGATGGTGGTCAGCGCGCCGATCTCCAACTGGTCATCTTGGAACGAAATCCCCGCCATTCCGGGCAGTCTGCCGACATTGACCACGTACTCTGGCGCTCTCTGCTCCATCTTCATCCAGACGAGCAGATTGGTGCCGCCCGCCAAAACCTGCGCCCGGTCGCCGTGCTCGCTCAGCAGCGAGATCGCCTCCGCCAGCGACGCCGGCTCCACGTACTCGAACTCGTGCGCCAAAATATGCGTATTCGTCATCTCACGCCTCGCTCACTCGCTGACTCGCCCTCAGAACCTTCTCCGGCGTGATCGGCAGCTCGTAGAAACGAACGCCGATTGCGTTATAGATCGCGTTACCGTAGGCCGCCGCGACCGGGTTGGTCGCTGCCTCGCCGATACCTTTGGCTCCGAACGGGCCGCTCGGCTCGTAAGTATCTGCAAAGTGGACGTAGAAATCGTCGTTGTACGGACTTTCGCCGATCCCCGCCGTCTTGGCGTCAATCCAATAGCCTCCCGACGAGAGTTGTCCGTCCCTGTTCCACTCGTTGCTCTCGTAAAGCGCGAACCCCGCCCCTTTCGAAAGTCCCCCTTCGAGTTGACCGGCCGCCATTACAGGGTTGATGACCGTCCCGCAATCGCTGCCCATCACCGCCTTTACCGTGCGCACCTGGCCCGTCCACGTGTCCACCTCCACCTCCACGAACACGCTGACGTAGGCCGGCGGGCAGTGCACCGGGCGGTAGCTCTCCACGGCGGCGATGGTCTTCCAACTCTCGCTCCAGCAGCGGGTGGTCAGCTCGGAGAGCGTCATCCTCCGGTCGGGGATCGCCGGGGCATAGATTACACTCTGCCCCAGCTCCTCGTCGAGTGTGAGAGTCAGCGCCTCCGGCATCACGTTCAGGTAACGGGCCGCCGTCTCCAACAGCTCCTGCCGCACCGACTGCGCCGCCTTCACCGCCGCGCCGCCGCCGGCATACACCCCTCGCGTGGCGTGAGTGACGCAGTCGTAGACCGTTGAGCAGGTTTCGGCGGGCGCCAGGTTGACCTTGTCCAGCGGGACGCACAGCGCCTCGGCCACCAGCTTGGCCAGCGCCTCCAGCGTACCCCCGCCGTGATCCATCAGCGCCGTGATGACGTCCACCGAGCCGTCCACGTTGACCTTGACCATCGCGCCAGAAAAGTCAATCACGTCCCCCGGCTGCGGCGCGCCCGCGCTGGAGGTGTGGAACCCTCTCGCCATCCCGATCCCCCGCCGGCACCGCTCCCCCCCCTCTCCCCCTCCGCCTGCGGGGGGGGCTGGGGGGGAGCATCGCCTCTCCCACCCGATAAGCTCGGCCCCTCTCCGCAGCAACTCTGGCACCCCATCACTCTGCACGATGGAGCGCACCAGCGGCCCCTGCCCCCAGAAGGTATCTCCCAGGCCAACATAGTTCTTGAGCCGCAGTTCCAGCGGGTCCATCCCTAGCTTTTCGGCCAGTTCGTCCATCAGCGACTCGGCGGCAAAGGTGACCTGTGGGTTGCCGAACCCCTGCATGGCACAGGAAATGGCCTTGTTGGTGTAGGCCGCCGTGCCGTGGTAGCGCACGTTGGGCAGTTTGTAGAGCGAGACCAGCCAGCCGATGCACACCCCCAGGAACGAGTAGGCCTGGATGTTGTGCGCGCCGATGTCGGCGATCACCTCCATCTCCGCGCCGGTGAGCGTGCCATCTTTCTTGGCCGCCAGCTTGAGTCGAATCTGCGTGCCGTAGCGGGTGTGATCGTGGGCGTCCTCTTCCCGCGTCAGGGTCAGCTTGACCGGGCGTTGAGCCTTGAGCGCCAGCGCGGCGCAGATGGGAATTGGCGGGTTCATCTGGATGCTGGAGCCAAAGGTGCCACCGATGGGCACGCGCTTGACGTTGACCTTGCTGAGCGGGATATCGAATATCTGCCCCAACAGAATCCGCACGTTGTGGATGGATTGCGTGGTGGGCCAGACCGTCAGCCCGCCGTCCGGTTCCGGGCGGCAGACCACCGACTTGGGCTCCATCTGCGCGTGGTAGATCTTGCCCGTCTTGAAAGTGCCCTCGACGGTCACGTCCGCCTCGGCGAAGGCACTATCCACGTCCCCTTCTTCCACCTGGCGCGCGCAGGCGACGTTGTTCTGAATCTTTTCCTCTTTCTCGCCCCACAGCACCGCGTCATAGATCGGCTCGGCTCCTGGCTGCATCGCCTCGATGGGGTCGGTGAGCACGGGCAGAACCTCGTATTCGACCTTGATAGCGCGCACCGCCTGCTCGGCCAGCTCCTCCGTCTCCGCCGCCACTGCCGCCACCGCCTCCCCCATGCGCCGCACCTTGTCGGCCAGGACGGTGTGATCCTTGTGCAGCACCTTGGGGATGGTGATGATGCGCTCGTTGTAGCGCACGTGCGGGACGTCGTCCCAGGTGATGCACACCGCCCCCAGCGCCTCGGCCCGGCTAACGTCAATGCGCTTGACACGGGCGTGGGCGTAAGGGCTGGAGAGAATGCGCCCGTGCAGCATGCGAGGCAGGCTGATGTCAACCGTGTATTTTTCCTGCCCCGTGACCCGGGCGACGCCATCCTTGCGGGGGGTGACTTGGCCCAGCGTGTGAAACTCGCGTCGCTCCATAATTACTCCCTACTCCCTACACCCTACACTCTCCCCATCACCAGCGCGATGAGCGCCATCCGCGTGTACACGCCGTTCCGCGCCTGGCGAAAGTAGGCCGCGCCGGGCAAGCCGTCCACGTCGGTGGCGATCTCGTCCACGCGCGGCAGAGGGTGCATGATCGTCAGATTGGGATTGATCCGCTCCACCATCTCTCGTGTGAGGACGTAGCTGCCCTTGAGCTGCTCGTACTCGGCGGGATCAGCAAAGCGCTCCTTCTGGATGCGGGTCATATACAGGACGCTCGCCTCCGCCAGCGCCGCCTCCAGGTCGGTCGTCTCCTCGACCTCGACGCCCTGTTCCCTCAAGCGGGCGGTGATCTCGGGCGGCATCTTGAGCGCGTCTGGCGCGACAAAGATCAACTTGCAGTCATAGTGCTTGTACAGCTCCACGCCGGCGTGGACCGTGCGCCCGTACTTGAGGTCGCCGCAGAGGACGATGGTGTTGCCGTCCACCCGCCCACGCTCCGACTGAATCGTGAACAGATCAAGCAGCGCCTGAGTGGGATGCTGGCCTGCCCCATCGCCGCCGTTGATGACCGGGACCTCTGCCACCTCGGCCGCCTCCCGCGCCGACCCGATCTGCGAATGGCGCATGGCTATCACGTCCACGTACTGGTCCACGTTGCGGATGGTGTCGGCCAGCGACTCGCCCTTGGCCGACGAGGAGGTGCCCGCCGAAGCGAATCCCACCACACTGCCGCCCAGACGGTGCATCGCCGCCTCGAACGAGAGCCGCGTGCGGGTGCTGGGTTCGAAGAAGAGCGCGCCCAACACGTACCCTTCCATCAGGTCCAGAGCGCGCCGCTTCTTCAGTTGCTCGCGCATGTCGGCAGAGACGCTCAAAATGTGCTCCAGTTCTTCGCGGGTGAACTGCGCACCGTCGAGGATATCCATACCTTTGAAATCAAGCATTGGACTTTCTCCATCGTGAGTTGGGGTGAATCAAGATGTGTTGATGTGAGATTGACAATTACTGTTCCGTTTCTGTGCCCAGCAGCGCCGAGATCCGCCGGGCGGCATCGCGGCAGAGCGCCACGTACTGCTGAGCCAATTCATCGCTAAAGCGCGAACCAGGGCCTACGATGCCGATAGCCGCCGCCACATTGCCATTCCAGCCATAGATTGGCGTAGCCACTCCCCAGGCGCCCAGGTCTGTCTCCTCGTGGCTCTCTGCATATCCCAGCTCTCGGATGCGGGCCAACTCGGCCACAAGTTCGTCGGGAGCCGTGATCGTATTGGTACACACCTGTAACAATCCTTTATCGCGAATGATGGCCTGAATCTCCCCTTCAGGCAAGTACGCCATCAGGATTTTGGAGGAAGCCCCGGCGTGTGGCGGGTGGCGCGTACCCACGTCCAGTTTCAGGCGCACCGGGTGGCTGGTCTCAACCTTTTCGATACACACCACCTCCTGATCCTGGTACACCGTCAGCACAACCGTTTCTCCAGTCTCGTCCACGAGGTCGCGCATCATCGGCAAAGCGATGTGGCGCAGCCCTGTGCTCTCGGCCGCCAGTTCCCCCCAAGTGACGAGACGGTAGCCAAGACGCCAACGCCTGTCGTCGGAATCCCGACGCAGGATTCCGTGGGACTCTAGGCTGGCGAGGAAGCGGTGCAGAGTGCTCTTGGGCAATCCAAGACGCGCGCTCATGTCTGCCAGGGACCAAGCAGGCTGTTCCTGGGAGAAGCAGTTAAAAACTCTAACCAACCGATCAACCGTCTTGACTGAAGAAGAGGAATCCATGCTCTTTCGCGGGGGTGTTCCATTTGACGGAACGCTGTTCTATTATATGATATCACACACCTTTCTCGTTGTCAAGCAGGTTGACTTTCTGCCCATCGCGGATATAATATATTCACTCTATGAATATTCATTATGTGAATAAAAACAGAGAAAAATGAGCAAACGCCGATTGCCGCTGGAACAGGCGCTCCTGGGTTTCCTGATGCGGGAGCCAATGCACGGTTACGATCTGCACCAACAGGTCGAAGCAGAGTTGGGCGAGATCTGGTACATGGGCATCAGCAATATCTACGGCGCGCTCAAGCGGCTCGAGCAATCCGGTCAGGTGGAATCTGACTTTGTGCCCCGAAACGATCGTCCCTCCCGCAAAGTCTACCGAATCACCCTGACCGGGGAGCAGAGCTTTTTGGGCTGGCTGCAGCAGCCCATACCCGCCATGCGTGAGATGCGCGTCGAGTTCCCCGCCAAGCTCCACTTTTTTCGCGCTCTCGGCTTGGCGGGCGTGGATGACCTGATCGCGGCCCAGGAGGCCGTCTGCCGGGAGCGGGTCGTCCGGCTGGAGCAGGGGATGGGCCGATGTTCTCCGCATGACGTCAACTGGCTGGTGTTTGACTTCCGCCGTCGCCAGATCGAGGCGATCATTGACTGGCTCCAGGTATGCCGGGAGGAAACGTGATCCAGATTCGCGGGTTGGACGTTCGCTACCCAGAGGCACGTGCTCTCAGGAGTGTGGATCTCACTATCGCCGCGGGCTCCTTCGTGCTCGTCGCTGGCCCCTCTGGCGGCGGCAAGAGCACGCTGGCTCACGCGCTGATGGGATTGATCCCCCAGACTATCCCTGCCGAGGTAAGGGGGCGCATCTCGATTGCGGGGCTGGATCCACAGCAGCACGGCGTGGCGCAACTGGCCGCTCGCGTGGGACTGGTCTTTCAGAACCCGGCCACGCAGTTGTTCAACGGGACGGTGGAGGAGGAGATCGCCTTTGGGCCGCGTAATCTGGGTCTATCCCGGCCAGAGATCGTCGCGCGTGTGGATTACGGCTTGCAGGCGATGGACTGTGCCCAACTGCGGCGGCGGGCGGTACGCCATCTTTCCGGTGGGGAACAACAGCGTGTGGCCATCGCCGCAGTCCTGGCCATGCGCCCTTCCTTCCTGATCCTCGATGAACCTACGGCTAACCTGGATACGGAAGGAGTGCGTTCAATCGTAGCGACGTTGGCTCGGCTGCGCAACGAGTTCGGCCTCACGCTCCTCGTCATCGAGCACCGGCTGGCCCCATTTCTGCCCCACGCCGACCGGTTGGTCTGGCTGGCAGAAGGTCGCGTAGTGGCCGATGGCCCTCCTGCCGAGATATGGGCGCGAGTACGGCCCGCGCCACTCGCACATCTTCCCCGGACGGCTCTGGCCGGCGAACCGCTGGTCGCGCTTCGAGGGGTCACGGCTGGCTACAACCACCACCCTGTATTCCAAGATTGCTCGCTCGTGCTGCGCCGGGGAGAATTCGCCGCACTGGTCGGGCCTAACGGAGCCGGCAAGACTACGCTGGCCCGTGTTTTGGCCGGCGTGCTGCGCCCGCGTCGTGGCCGAGTCGTCTGGAGTACCAATGGGCGCGCCCCGCGCGTGGGACTGCTGCAACAGAACCCGCTTCACCAATTGATATGCGACACCGTAGAGGAAGAAGTCTGCTTCGGCCCGCGCAACATGGGGAAAGAGCGGCTCGCAGAAATAGAAGTCATACTGTCCCACACCGACCTGCTGCCGCTGAGAGACCGGGCCACGCGAGCGCTCAGCGTGGGACAGCAACAACGTGCCGCGCTGGCGGCCGCGTTAGGCCTGCACCCGCAACTCGTCATCCTGGATGAGCCAACGATCGGGCAAGATTGGGAGCATCTGGTCCAGGTGATGGACTATGTGGCGGCCCTGAACCAGACTGGGCAGACGATTCTCCTGATCACCCACGACGAGCGGCTGGTCGAGCGGTACGCCGGTCGAGTGTGGCAGGTGGTGGATGGGCGAGTAGAAAGATGTAAGAGGCAGGAGGCAAGAAGCGGGAAGTGATTCTTGTCTCCTGACTCCTGAAAGGAGTGAATGATGTCATCTTACACAGTACGTAGTTGGGTCACCATCGGATTATTCGGCGCGCTGTGGGGCGCGGTCGAAATCGTGCTGGGGAGCTACCTGCACCTCATCCTGCCGCCCCAGGCCGATACCTTTCTCGCCGGCGTATTGCTGGGTGCCATCGGCGTGGCGGTGGCGCTGACGGGCCGTCACTTTGTGCCGAACCGGGGATCGGTGTTCTTTATCGGCGTCGTGACCGCGCTGCTGAAATTGCTCAGCCCCGGCGGCGTCACGATCGGGCCGATAGTGGCTATCCTGGCCGAAGGAACGTTGATGGAGGCAACCCTGTGGATCGCTCGCACGCCGCGCCTGTGGACCTTTATGGTGAGTGGGGCGCTGACCGTAGCCTGGAACCTTCCCCACAAGTTCGTGATGATGCGGTTACTGTTCGGCAAGGGTTTTACAGAAGTGTTCAACAAAATGGTCAAGGATGGCAGTCAGGCATTGGGGCTGGACGTCTCGGCCGCCTGGCTGATCCTGGGCATCTTGCTACTGGTGCGGTTGATCGTGGGGGCGATTGGCGGATGGATCGCGTGGAAATTGGGCAGCGCGGTGGCGCGTCGGCTGGGGTTACAGAACCTGTTCGCGAGTTGAGTCCCTGGGGCTACTTGCTGTTCGCCATCTGGGCCGCGCTGGCGACTGTGCTGGTCGAAGGACGGTGGCTGGCGGCCCCCCTGCTCTTGGAACTTGGCTTTGGTTTGGTCTGGGGACGTGATGGATTGCGTATCCTCCGTCGTCCCCGTTTCTGGATATTTATCCTTAGCGCAGCGGTGGTGGGGCCGTTCTTGATCGGCGATCCCGACGTGACACTGGGTCCTTTCCACCTTTCGCGGGAGGGACTGGCAGCCGGGCTGGAGATGGCCGGGCGGGCCTCCACCCTGACGCTCGCCTTCAGACTCGGACCGGCCGCCCTCTCGCTCTCCGATGTGGTGGCCGTGTTCGATCACTTGGGGCTGCGGGGGCTGGGGTTCGCCACGGCCCTGGCGATGAATTTGCTGGGGACACTGCGAGAGATGGCGGCGATGACCTGGCAGACGATCTGGCTGCGAGGCGGTATGCGGCGGCCGCTGGTGGCGCTACGGCTGTTCCTGATCACCACCATCGCCAACACGCTCCGCTACGGTGACGAGGCGGTCAACGCGGCAACAGTACGTGGTTTCGATCTCGACGTTGGGCGACCATCCGCGTTGCCCCTGCGCCGGGCCGATCTGTGGCTGGCAGTGGAGCTGGCCGGGTGCGGTCTGCTGCTGCTGGTGCTACATTTGCTACCGGATACTTCTGTGTGAGAGGATATTTGGACACGGATTTCAGACTCTACTGAGAAAAGGTCATCTTACCACAGAGGCACAGAGAACACGGAGAGAAATTGAGATACTCGTTGATATTTTTGAGAAAACTGTGTTGAACAAGTAAATTTCTCAACCTCAATGTTAAATTCTCTGTGCTCTCCGTGTCTCC
>Ga0180432_10002639_pt1 | contig 26767 bp, 22 predicted proteins | sample SS_ome_10_FD_132414 | JGI IMG/M metagenome (GOLD analysis project Ga0180432, IMG submission 132414) | Hypersaline lake sediment archaeal communities from the Salton Sea, California, USA - SS_1_MS_2 metaG | ecosystem: Environmental > Aquatic > Non-marine Saline and Alkaline > Hypersaline >... | reverse complement strand
GATAGAGGAGACGACTTGATATGTCACGGCATGTGTTTTTCTATGATGATGGGGATCTGACCGCACGCCATAACTTGCACCTGACGCCGGGGCCTGTCACCAAGCTCGGTCCGGTGGCAATGGAGCATCGTTCATGCGACATAACATATTCGGCGTGTTTTCTCGGCAGCGTCGTCCCGATGCCCGATGGAGGATACCGTCTGTATTACTCTGCGGTCGGGCGCGGGGAGGGCCGAATGTATCGGCTTGCCTATGCCGAATCTGCCGATGGCATGACTTGGACGAAGCCGGACCTCGGCCAGATGCAGTGGGAAGGAGAAGACACCAACTGGATATGGCCCGAGGGTCAGCCGGAGGTCGGGAATATCATCCAGCCACAGGTAATGTTGCTGCCTGACGGCAGTTGGCGGATGTGGTACTGGTGGCACGGGCACGAAATTCGGCGCTGTCCATACGTGGCCGCAGAAAGTGAGGATGGCATCACCTGGCGGGTGATTGATCTGGACATGCCGCTGATTCGTCATCCCTTCGATCGGGAACTGGGTAACCAGCGCTGGGTGGCCGGATTGGTGAACGCTGATCCCGATGACACTTTCGACTTCGAACGCACGATGGATTACGTGGCGGCTAAGCGCCTGCGCAGCAATGATGCCATCTTCACCTACTACAACGAACGCGCCGGCCGATTCGAGATGTACCATGTCTGGTTGCTGCCCGTGGATGAGGGGACTTGCCGCGTTACTCCTCACGACAATGCTCCCGGCGTGATCCGGGTAATGGCGCGACGCGAAAGCCCCGACGGTATCGAGTGGTCAGATCCGGAGATGATTATGTTTCCCGACGAGCATGACCCTCTCCAGCAGCAGTTCTATCACCTCGCGGTTCAGCCTGACGGGGAATGGAATATCGGCCTGCTTGGCAACTACCGCTGCTGGGAGCAGACGATGGACCTGGAGCTGTGCTTCTCGCGCGACACTCGTCGCTGGATCCGGCCTCTGCGCGGCGGCTGGATTCCTCGCGGCGGTGTGGATGAGCAGGACTACATGGCCGTCTATCCTACGAACCGCTTGCTGGACCGGGGCGACTCGTGGCTGGTTCTGTACGATGGGCACAACAGCAAGCACAACCACCAGTTACCAGAAGGAGTCACGGAGTACAAGGACAAGATAATGGCCGCCGAGGTGCCCAAGGGGCGTTTCGCCGGGCTGCAGGCAACCGAGCGCATGGTTGGTGCCATGACGCTGCGGCCTTTCAACCTCAGCGTTGCCCAGATTTGCGTTGATGCAGACATCACGGGTCGCCTCCAGGCCGAACTGCGCGATCCTTACGGCCAGCCGCTGCCCGGATATGAGCTCAATAACTGCATTCCGATCACCGGCGATGATGCCAAGCATATCCTGACCTGGGAAGGTGGGCGGACGACTGAAGCGTATCAGTATGACGTCGTCGCCCTGCGCATCGAGATCGAGGACGGTACCATCTACTCAATAGACACGTGATGCGGCGGATGAGCCGAGAGGGTGGCTGCATGAGTGGGCACATGACATTCCGCGAATTGCTTGATTTCTACACTGTACATCTCACCGAGCAGGTCATGCCGTTTTGGGTGCCGCTGGTTGACTGGGAGCACGGCGGGCTCAATAACTGCGTGACCAACGAGGGTGAAATCGTCTCGACCGACAAGTACCTGTGGTCGCAAGGCCGGGCACTGTGGACGTTCTCCGCGCTATACAATGATTTTGACGGTGATGCAGACTGGCTCAAGCCGGCCGAGAATATCTCCCGATTTATCCTCGGTAACGTGCCCGATGCCGCCGACATGTGGCCCTTTGCGCTGCATCAGGATGGGACTATTGCCGAGCCGCCGAAGAGCATCTATGTCGAGGCCTTCATCGCCTACGGGCTGACGCAGTATGCCAAGGCTACTGAGAATCAGGAAGCTGTCGAGGTCGCCCGTCAGATATGCGCTAAGACCTCGCCGCTCTTGGAGGATCATACGAGCTTCCAGACCATGCCTCACCCGATCCCCGAGGGCTTGCAATCACATGGGCCTCTGATGATCTTTGCGCTGGTCTACCATGACTTGGGCGTGCTGACTGACGACGGTGAACTGACCGCCCGCTCCCTCGAGCTGGCCGAGCGTATCATGACGCAGCATATGAAACCCGAGCGCGAGTTACTGTATGAACTCGTGCGAGCCGGCGGGGAACTGACGGGGACTGATGCCGGCAATACCTTCATCCCTGGTCATGTCATCGAGAGCATGTGGTTCATGGAGCGGATCTACACTCACCACGGCAATACCGAGCGCGTCAGGTTGGCTCTTGAGGCGATCCGCTGGCACCTGGAGAAGGGCTGGGACTCCGAGTATGGAGGTATCTACCTGGCCTGCAATGCAGAGGGTGGCAAGCCGGTCTGGCACCAGCCCGATGCCAAGACCTGGTGGCCGCATACCGAGGCGCTCTATGCCCTCCTGCGCGCCTATGAGATTAGTCAGGAGCCGTGGTGCATGGACTGGTACTGGCGCGTGCATGATTACGCCTTCAGCAAGTTCGCCAACCGACAGCACGGCGACTGGAATCAGAACCTTGACCGTGAGGGCAACATCATCGCGGTACCGTTCCAGGGCCTGCCTGTGAAGGACCCCTTCCACCTGCCGCGCGCTCTAATCTACTCAATCAACGCGCTCCGGGGCCTAGCGGAGTAGCAACTCAGTAAGGAGCAACTGACAAGCAATGGAAAAAATGCAGTTCGGTTTCAGCAAGGTTGACATCACGCCGCGTCCGGGTGTGGAGCTTTATGGCTTCGGCCCGTTCCTCCACCGCTACGCCACTGCCGTGCGCGAGCCGCTGTATGCCCGGGCGATGGCTGCAGCCGACGGTGAGAACACTGTCGTCATTGTCGTATGCGACCTGGTGGGCGTATCGGCATGTATCGCCGACGAGGCCCGCGAGCGCACCTCGAGCGCTACCGGCATACCGCGCGAGCATATCTGCGTGCACTGCACCCACACTCATTCGGCGCCACGGGCTAAGTTCGGCATCGGCCAGGGCGAGGCAGACATGCCCTACCTCGAGATACTGCCGGTGCGCATTGCTCAGGCCTGCACAGAGGCTGTCGCGGCACTGGCTCCTGGCAGCTTGTGCCACACTGTTGTCCCCTGCGAGGGCATCGGCTACAACCGCGAGCATGATGTCCGCCCGTCGCTTGAGGAGGCGCTCAATGAGAACTGGCGTCCGGCGATGCCTGAGATAACCGACACTGAGGCCCACGTCCTGCGCGTGGACGACGAGGACAGCATGATCGGATTCATCTCGTATTTCTCATGCCATCCGGTGGTCGGCTCGGCTCCCAACACCTACATCCATAGCGATTTCTGCGGTGTAGCAACTAACCTGCTGGAACGTGAGACCCCCGGCGTCCACGGCATCTTCCTCCAGGGCTGCGAGGGGAATATCAACTCCTGCGTCGTCCATCATGGTGAACAGGAATCACTACAGGCCCTCGACGTCATCGCCTCCCGGTATGCACGCCAAATCCGTCCGGGTATCAGTTCTGCACAGCCGCTTGGTGGCAGCAAGGTAGCCGGTCTCTCGCGCCAGTATTCTCTTACTCACATCCCTCTGTCAGCCTCGCAATTGGAGACAAGGCTCGCCGAGGCGGAGGCCGTCATCAAGGCGCCAGGCGCTACTGATGACGCTCCCGAGGTCCGCCGCGCCACCGTCCATGCGATTGCCCTCCGCAAGGAGTTGCGGCGCCAGGCTGAGTTTGGCCGGGAGTATGAGGGGCTCGTGGAAATCCAGGCACTGCGCATCGGCAGTCTCGTCATGGTCGGCGCGCCATACGAAATCATGCTGCGATACAAGCGACGCGTCCAGGCCGAGTTCGACACGCCCGTTCTCGTGCTGAGCCTATGCAATGACGCACGCGGCTATGCACCGGAGAAGGAGTCCTTCGATATGGAGGACAACTACGCCGCGCGGACAGTACCGCATTTGTGCGGCTATCCGCCCCTCGCTCCCGTCATCGAGGACGAGCTTGTCGCGGGCATGGTCGAATTGGCGCAGGGCTTACTGGGATCTCCCCCCGCCGGATCATAGGATACTGCCAAGATTACGGAAGACAGGTGCATCACGACGAATATGAAGATACTCGAAACCGGGCTCATCTACCGCAATCCCAAGCCCCATGTGCATAGCATCCACGCGTATTTCCCCTCGGTAGTGTGTATGGACAACGGGGAGATGCTGGCGACACTGGTGCTCGGGGAGGCCTTCGAAGCGCTGAACCTGCGGACGCATGTCGCCCGCTCCAGCGATAACGGCGCGACATGGCAGATGGAAGGTTCCGTCTATGAAGGGCGCACGGACAGGCTTACCAGCGATTCGGGCCGCGTGACGGCCCTACCAGATGGCGAACTAATCGTTCTGATGTACCGCGCCGATCGCAGTGTTGCTCCCGACGACGGCTTCACCAACCATGCGAACATGGGTTTCGTGCCGATGGAAATGGTGCTGTGGCGGTCGCATGACTACGGCCACAACTGGTCAGGTCCGGAGCCGATTGAGCCGCCGCTGGTCGGGCCCGCCTTCGAGTTCTGCTCCCCTATCACGCCTCTGTCAGATGGCCGCTGGGTGATACCCACTTCGACATGGCGCGGCTGGGATGGCGAGTGCCCCAACGGCATGAAGATGATCGCCCTCGTATCATCCGACCAGGGCGCAAGCTGGCCTGAATACTGGGATGTGATGGTGGACCCCGAGGGTACGATCATCTACTGGGAGACGAAGATCGTCGAGATGCCGGACGGCCGTTTGCTGTGCCCGGCATGGGCCTACGATGAAGCTGCCGGTGCCGACCTGCCCAATCAGTATTCTGTCAGTAATGACGGCGGGGAGACGTGGGCCGCGCCGATGTCCACCGGCCTCCTCGGCCAGACACCTACGCCGTTTGCACTCCCGGATGGGAGAATTCTCCTCGTCTATCGGCGCATGGATGAGACCGGGCTCTGGGCCAACATCTCCCATCTCGATGGTGACACATGGGTCAATGACGAATGTCTGCCGCTGTGGGGTGTCGGCGCGGCGGGCCTCACCACAACATCCGAGAACATGGCGCATAACTTCAATGTATTGCGTTTCGGCGCGCCCTGTATCACCTCTCTCGCCGACGGCACCATCTTCGTCGCCTTCTGGTGCTACGAAGACTGCGTTTCCAATATACGTTGGTACAAGCTGACAATAGAGTGACGCGCCCGCTTCGAGCCTCGCCCGAAAGGAATGGCGGACAATGACCCCTTCGCTGCGCATTCTGGTACGGTCGGACCAGCCGGAAAACATGTTCGGTCCTTACACCGGAGAACTGCTCAAGCTCGAGGGTATCAGCGATTTCGACATCGCGGATATGGGTGCAGGTGAAGACTTGCCGGGCGGTGATCCCCAGGTAGTCATCCTGACACGCGCTCGTCTCTACAATCGCGAGCAGGAACAGCTACTCAGCTATGTCCGCAATGGTGGCAGCCTCATCGTCTTCCGGCCTTCATACCGGCTCTGTGAAGCGCTTGGGCTGACCGCCACCTTCACGGTCACCCCTGCGGCCTACCTGTTGCCGGACGCTGACCATCCGGTGTCTCGCGGCCTGCCGCACGAGCCGCTCCAGTGCCACTGGCCTATGGAACGCTACGGCCTCGGCAGTCTTCCCGGTGGCGCCGAGATCATCGCCCATGACTATGCCGACCTCAACTCACCGACTGGCTATCCTGCCGTCGTCAGCTTCCTGTTCGGCAACGGCCGCATCGGGCTGTGCTTCTACGATCCGCCCGCAACGGTTGCGCGGCTGCGCTTCGGCAATCCCGACCAGGCCTCCATCAACACCATGGGCTTCCGCTTCTACACCCGCTCCGGCGATCTCTTCACAGACCATTTCGATATCTCCCGGGGTCATCTTCCCCAGGCCGACCTCCACTGCAACCTGCTGTCCAATCTCATCGCGCATCTCTCCCCACAGCCGGTTCCTCGGCTCTGGTACTACCGCGTTCCCGAGGAGCGCTCCGCACTCCCCATGCGCTCCGATGATGACTGGTCCACCGTGGAGATGTTCGAGGCACTGCATTCGGGGGTCGAACAGCGCGGCGGTCACTGCACCTTCTACCTCGTCCGCGACACCAACCTCCCTGACGCCACGGTCAAGGAGTGGCTCGCGGCAGGCCACAATTTCGGCTATCACTCCAACCCCAACAGCACTCCGGAGGACCCCTACCTGGCAATCGAGGGCATCCTGCGCGATGATGCGGCCAACTTCGAGCAGCGATATGGCTACACCGCGCGCACCACCCAGATTCACTGCGCCACCTGGCGCGGTTACATGGACCTGGTCCCAGTCTTCCATGACATCGGCTTGCGCATGGCCGTGACGTATGGGTCACACCTCAAGACATACGGCACGTACATGTGCGGTTCATCCCGCCCGCTCAAGTTCATCAACGAGTTCGGCCGCATCATGGACATCTTCCAGCAGACTACGGTGATCTACGACGACGCCTCGGTGCAGAAGATGCTGACCGAGGAAGTGGACACGGAACTCGAGAAGGTCGCCAGGACACTCGACAACGCCGTCAATCTCACCTACTCGCCGATCGGTTTCCAGTCGCACCCGGTCAGCTATTTCACCTACAGCGCGCCCTACATCGGCGGCTGCATGGACCTCGCCCAGGAACGCGGCGTCCCGGTGCTGAGCATGGACGAGTGGCTTGAGTTCACCCAGCGCCGCTATGAGGCCGACCTGACATTGAGTAGCGCCGATGGCAGTAGCATCGAATGTGACCTCACTGCCGGCTCTCTCTCCGGCCCGTTGACTGTGGCCGTGCCGGTTCCGGAGGGCCGGATACCCACCGCTGCAACCGTGGATGGGCAGTCCGTCGAGCCGACGCTGCGCAGCATTCTCGGCCCCCGGTACGCCCTGGTGCCCGTTGAGCTGCAGGCACCCGGCGAGCTGAGACGCATAACAGTCCACATATCTGCGGAACAGGGAGGCAGCCAGGACTATGGCTAGCGGTAACGGCAACGGGGAGCCTATCCGCATCGGCCGAATGCACCAGCTTTTCCTCGATGATTACCTCATCGAGACCAGCGAAAAGCTCTCAGTGGTTGTCAACCCGGTCAATAAGCATCCGGAGAACCCGGTCATCCATCCGGAGCTTCCGTGGGAGCCGCGCGGCTATATCGCCTATGGTTCCGTGATCTGGGACGATGAGGAGAGCCTCTACAAGGCCTGGTGCCAGGATGTCGGCGGCAGGAACGTCGGGGGGGACAATGAGGACACCAAGCGTACCGGCCTTTTCTATTTCACCAGCGAGGACGGCGTCAACTGGCAGCGGCCCGAGCTTGATGTCATCAGCTTCGGTGAGGTGCGCACCAATATCGTCGCCATGGTCATGGACTCGCAGCATCCGGCCGCCTGGCCATACTGCCAGGAGTTCTTCGGCGTCAGCAAGGACCCGGCGGAAGCCGATCCCGAGCGCCGCTACAAGCTGGGCTACCTCTACCTTGACCGCGACTATGAGGGCGATGATGGCGACCCGGACCATCCCGGCCAACAGCGCGGCCTCGGCGTCGCCTTCAGTCCTGACGGCATCCATTGGACGCCCCGCGATACCTGGGTCACTCACGCGACCATAGACGGCTCGACCTGCTGGATGTGGGACCCCCGGCTCCGCAAATGGGTCATCTATGGCCGCGACCGTCATATTGCTCCCGAGGTCGCCGAGAAATGGAGCGACCACCCGGAGTTTGAGCACCACTGGGGCCGCGCGGTCAAGCGCGCCGAGAGCGAAGACTTCCTCACCTGGGAGCCGGACTGGGGCGAGTCGATACTCCATATTGACACCGCCGACGGGCCCGGACACGAAATCTACGGCATGAATGTCTTCCCCTACGAGGACATCTACATCGGCCTGGTGCAGATGTTTTACTGCTATGCGGACAATGTCTCGCTCGACATCCAGCTTGCCGTCAGCCGCGACGGCATCCGCTTCGACCGGCTCAGCGATCGCAGCCCTTTCATCCCACTCGGCGGCGTCGGTGCCTGGGACCGCATGAACCACTCCGCCGCCAACAATCCACCCATCCAGGTCGGCGACGAGCTCCGCTTCTACTACGGCGGCCGGGACTACCGCCACAGTGCTCCCTACAAGTTTGCCGATGACGGGCAAGACGCCACTGAGCACTATATTGCGGGTGTGGGGATCGGTACTATACTCGTGGATCGCTTCGCCGGTCTCGTGGCTAGCTTCGACACCGGTCGCCTCGTGACCAGGCCGCTGCAGTTCGACAGCGGCGCACTACACGTCAACGCCAACGTCAAGTTCGGCACACTGCATCTGTCCGTCCTGGATGTCGAGGGCAATTCGCTGCCGGATGCAGAAGCCCGTGTGAGCGGTGTTGACGCAGTGGACATCCCGCTGAACTTGCCCGCTCTGAGCGGCTCAGCGACCACTCCCGTTCGCCTGGCGATAACCATCTCCAACGGCCATCTCTATTCCCTGTGGATTGAATAGGCCACTCGCACCGATCCTTATTCTGACCAGTTCACACAGTTCGAGGGAGCCTGGAACAGACAATGCCCATCATTGACGCCCATACTCACATATTTCCCGACAGAGTCGCTCAGCACGCAGTGGAATCTCTCCACGACGTGTACGGCGTCGAACCCGTAGTCCTGCCCACCGCCGATAATCTGCTGCGGCATATGGACGAATCCGGCGTGGATTTCAGTGTCGTCTGTCCTGTTGCGACCAAGCCCGAGCAGGTGCGCTCAATCAACCGCTGGATTCTGCAGCTCCCCCGCGATCGTCTTATCCCCTGTGGCGCACTGCACCCGGCTTGTGATGACAATGAGGACGAGATACGGCGGCTGCTCGACGCCGGCATCAGCGGCCTCAAACTGCAGCCTTTCTTCCAGCGATACACTCTCGATGCCCTCGCAACGCAGCGCCTCATGGAGCAGATCGGGGATCAGTTCCTCGTCATCATGCACGGGGGCGATGAGATCGTCCCCCAGGACTACGTCGAGCCGACACCTCAGCGCCTCGCGGCTTTCATAGACCGCCACCCCTATCTGCGAGTCAGTATCGCCCATCTCGGCGGGTACAAGTTCTGGGATGACGTCGAGGAGTATCTCGTCGGCAGGAACGTCTATTTCGACCTGTCGTACACCTTCGGCAAGGCGCCGGAGGACCAGGTCCGCCGCATCATCGCCGACCACGGTTATGAGCGTATCTTCTTCGGATCCGATTTCCCCTGGCAGGCACAGAGCGAGGCGCTCGCCGGCCTGAGCAGCCTTTACCTCGGTGCCGATCAGGAGACTGCGATTCTCGGCGGCAACTTCGAGCGCGCCATAGCCAAATGAGTGAAGGCCTGCGCGAACGAGCTCGGTTTGGATGCTAAGAACGCTAAAAATCGTATTCTCATGTTCTGCGCCGAGTGCAGGTCAGGCCGCACCGCAGTGAGCTATTCAGACGATCCCATCGGCTCAATTCACTTCCCCTGCCAAGTCGCTCGGAACTCCTCGTAGGCTGCCGCCACCGCGTCGAAGTCTTCACTCCCCTCCTGCTTGTTGAGGCAGTAGGTGACGACACCCTCGACCTTGCCCTCCGCCACCAGCTCGAGGATCATCCGCACCTTCGCCGCTATCAGGTTTGCAGTCGCTTCATGCCCCCAGCGGTGCTCGTATTCGCCGCGCGATCCCGCTGGCATCACGATCAGCGGCAGGCTAAACTTATCTTCTCCCGTCCGTCGGGCGGCGAACTCGATGCTGAAATCGCCTACGATCTGCTGCTCCCAGGCTTCGGTGTTGCTGATGTCGGCATCGGCCATTTCGAGCCCATGGATTTGCAGGTCGGTGAACTGCGCCCGCAGACCGTAGTGCCCCACGCCCTGCTTGTCGAACACTCCGATTGCGAGCTTAATTTGTTGCTTGCCCGCGGCTGCCTCGGAGAGGTCCACGCGGACATCGGCATCATCCCGGCCACCGGCGTCCTCTTCCCAGATGATCTTGTCATCCACTCGCAGTTGCATGACGTGGTAGCCCTCCGTCGGGCCGTTGTAGCTGTCGCGGTAGTGGAATGAGATGGCTGCCTCTCCTGCATTTTGCACTCTCGCCGTCTGCATTAGGAAGCCACGGTCACCGAGGGCTGAGGGCACGGCCGGAGGGAAAATTACAGTCGCCCGTGGCTGGGCCACATATTCATCATTCAGGAAGGTCAGCGCGCTCTCGATCTCCGCCCGGTCCCGGGGATATGCCGCCACGCAGCCATCAACGATCGGCGCGAGCTTCTCCACGAAATCGAGGCCGAACTGCCGGTAGTACATCAGGGGATAGAATTTCAGCTTCGGGTTGATCGCCTTGCCTGCTGCGACCATTTCCGTGGTATATTCGACGCTGAAGCGATCCGCCATGTCGAAGTTGCCCCAGAAATCGTCAATGACATAGCCGACGAGGTTCTCATGCTCCAGCGAGAGCCTGGCGATTTCCTGCGCCCATCTCACGTAGTCCACCTTGAAGGGCTCGGAGTAGGGCCACTTGCCGCCGCTCTCGGAGTGGGGCACAAGGTAAGCCCAGACGCTGATGCCTGCCTCATGAGCCAGAGGCAGAAACTCGTGGAGGTCCTCCCAGTCGTTAACGCTGTGCCACATCAGCCACATATAGGTGTTGGCATGGAGTTCCTTGAGCCGCCGCACCATCAACTCACAGTCAACATGCGAGCGGTCCGCAGCCATACGCAACTCGGCATCATAGTCTCCCAGCAGCGGTTCGTCCCCCGCACCGATTACTGCCGCCGCTAACAGCAACGTGCCGGCTATCAACGCAAGCTTCATGATATGCCACCTCTCTGCCGGGGCTATCCGGCGATTTCCGGGGGAGCACGTCTCATCAAGTGAGGCTGCCTATCCTGGCTGCAATGCCGGCGGCTCAAGCGGGGGATTGACTATGTGTCCATACACTGTCAGGCGGGGGATGATTATGCCGTTGTGATCGGTACCCAGTATGATACTGCCCTCGTTGAGCGGCTCAGGATCGGTGTATTCCATGAGGACATGGCCCCAGTGCAGCAGTTGCACCGTAGCGCCACGTTTCCGAATACCCAGTTGCATCCAATCATTGTGGATCGCTACGCCGGGGATTGTGAAGGGGATGCGTTTGACCTGTTTCCCCTTCCGCTCCAGGGATGTGTACTGGTTGCGACCGCTGCCCACCTTGAAGAGGTATCCGTCCTGTGACCCGTTCGGCCCGCCGCAGATACCGACATGCACATCGCGGAGTTGCTCGTAGTGCTTGCCGTCCGCGCGCGGCATCATCCGAGCCGCCACATAAAAACTGAGGTCGAGGTCGCCGCCAATCCGCAACTTGCTGGACGACTCTGCAAGTCCTGATCCGTTCATGCCTGCGAACCAGGTCCACCCGGGCGAGCAGGACCAGCGATTCGTCACCTCCCACTGGCCGGAGTGCACGATCCATTCAGTCGGCGCGGTCATGAATGTGTAATTCCGCGCCCACGGCGTGTACACCGCGATATCCTCCGCCACGAACAGATGCCCCGCATTGCTAATGCCGAGCTGACACAGCTCCGGCCGCGCCCGGTCGGAGTTGTACACCACCACCGCATGCCCATTCACCTCGCCCCATACACTGCCCTCATCGCGTCGCAGGCTCAGCAGATACGGCTTGTTCGCCTCCACGGGCGCCTCTGCCGATACCACTGCCTTACCCTCATCCAGTAGCGTCACACTCACCGTACCTTCAGCCCATGTTCGCCTCCCGACGAGCTCGTAGCCGACTTTCGTATCCTGTCCGTTGGTGAGATACAGGTGACTGGTAGTCTGCTTCTGCTTGAGCGGATGTACGCCAACGGTGAGTGTAACCGGGCCTGGGAAATACCCGCCATGCCAGAAGCGGTTGAGTTCATCGTCTTGAGGGTGCCAAGCACCGGGGCGACCGGCCCACGTATGCCGGTCAATTATCCCCACGAAGTCAGGCATTAGCTGGTCAACCATCTCCTCGCTCTCAACCAGCGCCTGCACCGAGGGCGTACCGAAGCTCGCCGCGCTGCTGCCACGTGCATACAGCCCCACACGCCCTGCAAGCGGCCCTCTGTGAGCCAGGTGGGCGATTCTTGTGCCATCAATCGAGACATCCAGCAGCGGCCCCCTCGCAGCAAACGTCAACCTGTGCCATTCGTCTGCCCGGGCCCCCGGCACAGCCTTTTCCGCCAGCACGTCAGACCGCTCGCCGTTAGCACAGAACAATCGCAATGCCAGGCCGCCATTGCTTCGTACCAATGCCGCCAGGTAGAGGCCTTTGGCGCTCTCCCGTAGATACGTGCCGGCCGCCTGAGCGCCGCCAACTTTCACCGGCACACTTATCACGCTATCAGCCTGCGCTCCATAGGGCAGTATCGCCTTGCCAATGCCGGATGTATTAGCGTCACCGGTATCCTCCCACGTCCCCGACTCAATGAGCCACTGCGCCACCTGGTTAGCACCGCCGGTGAACGCCGCTTGCCAGGGTGTGACCGACACGTCATCAAACTGTGTCGAGCCACCTTCGGACACCATCCCGATGCCTCCGCAGCCAGCCCGTTCGTCATGCATGTGCAACACCGGCACGCCATCCACCAATGCGATGATGCTGCTCCCCGATGCAAGCACGCCCAGCTGACACCAGTCGCCTTTGGAGAGCGCAACGGGCGCCTCGGCAAGCTTCACATCCTTGCCATCGCTGTGGCGCACCAACTCCAGCGTCGTTTTGCCATTATCGGCCGCCGGGTACGAAAGCCGCAGCAGGCAGTAATCTCCCTTATCCTGATAGTAGAAGGCGATGCCCGCCGCCTTCCCATTCCCCTGCACTGATGCGGTGTAGGAGTAGTCCTGCCAGAACCAATGGCCTGCCGTCGTCAGCGCCCGTTCGCTCGATATGCCCATGTACTTGAACGGGTTGGCGCCCTGCTCCACATTGCCCTTCACTACGACATCCTTCCACTGTCCGCTGACCGTTTCCCACTCGTTCTGCGAGCCTTCCTCACGCATGAAATCGTCAGCGAAATAGACTGGCGCAGAAAGCTGATATCCTCCTTCATCAAGGCCCCTGGCGAGCACTGCCCCCGACTCCGGCGGCCCCGGGCAGGCATTCAGCACGGGCTTTCCGTCCAGATAGCAGATGATGATTTGCCCGCGGCGTCGCAGCACGAAGTCCGCTCCGGACACGGTGGCCGGCGCCAACTTGGCCGACTCCACTACACGCCGCTTGCCTTCGACTACCTCCTGCAGTTCCACGTGATTGCCGCTCAGCGTAACTTTGCGGTATCGCTGAGGATTGCGGTAATTCAACAGCACCTCCACATCAGCGCCTGCCGACATGCTCCCATAGATGTAGAAGTCATCATCGGCCCCCGCGTTCGCCTCCAGCAACTCATAGTCACTGGGGATACCTGTCGGCTCGACGGCATCCGCGACCGCTTGCGGGTAAGTATCCGATCGCTGCAAATTGGCCGTCAGCAGGCTGTCGCGGTTCACTTCTCCCGTGTGGAAGCGGTCGTGGATCTCACCCTTGCTGAGGTACTGCAACAAGTTGATGAGCAACTGCGCACAATTGTCGCCGCGCAGACTGAGGTCCAGGCCGATTGCACACCCCGAGTACACCAGGATACCTTTGCCGACGTGGCGCATAAGTATCGCGGGCGCACCCCTGTCCTTGTACCTCCCGTTCTCCTCATCCAGGAAGTGACCATCCACCCGCTCCCGCACCTTCTCGGGGAGACCTTCGTAGGTGAAGCGGGCGATTACGATCGTCCCGCTGTCCCCGTCGGGAATGATTGAGGTGCCGCCCCGACCCGCCATCGGGATTATTTTCCCGTAGTCGAGGCCCTGGGTGATCGGACTGATAGCATCAACGAAGCGGACATTGGGGACGCGGCCGGGCTTCAGGCGCTTTCCGGGCAGTGCCTCCTCGCTCGGCATCTGCGCAGCCTCGCACATGAGCAAGCCGCCGTCGCGGACGTATTGTTCCAGGACGCGCTGCACACTCTGGTCCCGTCGCGAGATGATCCCGGTGATGATGCAGTCGTACTTTGCGATCTTTTTGGGGTCGCTGATTTCACTCTCGAGGATACGTACGGCGGGCATGCCGTGGTGAGCCAGCACGCCCAGGTAGCCGACGGTCCAGCCGCCGCAGATGCCCACCCGCCACGGCTTGCTCTGCGGGGCGATGAGCTCGGCCTGGGCAGCGATGGGCGCGAGCAGTACGAGCCCGCCTACCAGCAACGCGAACACCCAATTTGTACCCCGCGCTGTCTTCATGCCACTCACTGTCCGCTACGCTTCCCCCTGATGAACGCCGGGGAGTTTACATGCTCGGCGCAACTCGCAAAGCGTCTATTCGACCAGACTCGCTATCTTGTCCCCGGTCTGCTGGGTGGAGCCTTCGGGACCCGTCGTCACCGGCACGTCACCCGTGGCTAATGCCGCCTGAATCGCCAGGTCAATCGCAGCGGCCGCCGCCGGCTCATCCAGCTCATCGAGCATCATCTGCACCGCCGCAATCGCAGCCACTGGAGACGCCTTCCCGAGGCCGGCGTGTTTCGGTGCCGAGCCGTGGATCGGCTCGAACATCGAGACCCCGTCCGGGTTGATATTCCCGCTGGCGGCAACGCCCATGCCGCCCTGGATCATCGCGCCCAGATCCGTGATGATGTCCCCGAACATATTACACGTCACGAGCGTGTCATACCATTCCGGATTCTTCACAAACCACATGCACGCCGCGTCAACGAAATGGCAGTCCGTCTCGATGTCCTCGTATTCCTCGCCAACCTCGGCGAACGTCCGCCGCCACAGGTCGTGCCCATGGGTCAGCACATTCGCCTTATCAACCATCGTCAGGTTCTTCAGGTCATCGCGCTTGCGGCACAGCTCGAATGCGTAGCGGATGACACGCTCGGTGCCCTTCCGCGTGTAGATTGCCGTCTGCGTGGCGACCTCATCAGGCGTGCCCTTCTTCATCGAGCCGCCCACACCCACATACAGGCCCTCAGTATTCTCCCTGACCACCACAAAATCTATGTCCTCGGGCTGCTTGCCTGCCAGCGGCGTTTCCACCCCGGGATACAGCTTCACTGGACGCAGATTGACATATTGCTCGAACTCAAATCGCAGCGTCAGTAAAATCCCGTGCTCCAGTACTCCCGGAGCCACATCGGGATGCCCCACTGCCCCCAGATAAATAGCGTCAGACTGCGCCAGTTCCGCCTTCACCGCATCGGGCAGTATTTCCCCGGTCCGTAGATACCGCTCTGCACCGATGTCGTACTCCTCGGTATCATATTCGACCCCGTACTTCTGAGCAACCACCTCTAGTACTTTCAGACCCTCCGCCACTACCTCAGGTCCAATTCCGTCACACGGCAGCACGGCTATCTTGTGCATTCCGATAACTCCCTTACTTTGACGTACGTGTCCTGTGGGCTATTCCCTCGAATATATTTTTCACATCATCCGGCGCACAGATTGTCGAACAAATTTTCTATTTCCTTATTGACACGAAGCGGCTTCCCGTCTATAATCAAACTGTTGTTCGACGAACGAGTGTTCTGGGGGCGACTTATCTATGGAGCATATTCATCACGGTATTAGGCTTTTACAGGGCTGGGACATGCTTTTTCTTCTGGCGTGGGTGTTATGCACACCGCACGTCATCGTCAAGGTGCTCAGACTGCGGAACGGCCTGCACTAGCAGCGCATCGGCCGTGCAGCTGGTCAGCGCTTTGTGCATAGATAGATTAGCTGGCGCTCAAAACCCTGAAACGTAGTGCCGTCATATTCGCTGTATCTGCCGTTAACGACAAATCCGGCTCCCGTCAGCAGCTTCTCTATCTGAGCAGGGCTATACAACCTGATTGAGGCGGTGTGATAGACATCCGCCGGGTCCGCGGTGTTGCTCCAGACGCTGTTGAGACGGGAATTGTCGCGGTCGTAGGTGCACTGAAGTAGAGCCGGCTTGGCGTCGGCAAGTGTCACCTTCTCCCGGTACGGCGCATAGAGTATCTGGAACTTTTTGTTCCGGGTGTCGAGCAGCAGCCTGCCGCCGGGTTTCAGGCAGCGAGCGATCTCGCACAGCACCGCCTCGTTGTCATGATCGTCCATATATCCCAGGCTGTTGAAGAGGTTCAGGGCTACATCGAACACGCCGTCGGCGAATGGCAACTGCTGCGCGAGACCTCGAACGAGCCGGAGCCGCAGCTTCGCATCTCTCGCCAGCTGGCCGGCCACGTACAACATCATCTCCGAGATGTCCAAACCCACCAGTTGGTAGCCGTCGGCCGCCAGGGGCAAGGTATGACGAGCGTGCCCGCAGCAGATATCGGCAACCAACTCATCCGGCCGCAGTCCCAGCAATTGCTTTATCCCTCGGACCTGCTGCACTGTCACGTCCGGTTCGGGAAAACATGAAAGTGGGAAAGCGTCCGGACTCTCGAAGAATTCACGCCACCAAGACTTCACTTCGCTACGCATCATCTATTTCAGCATGTCCATGATATCAACAAAGCCGTCTTCGTCGCGTGCTTGCTGGTCGGCTGCCTCGGTCGCTTGTCCATGCAGCTGCGACCGCACAATCAGATTGCCCGCCTGCGCAGCCAGTACCCGTAGCAAGTTGAGACTCGGCTCCGCGAAGGATGGCGGCTCGGCGTCAAACAGCGCGATCACACCCAGCGTCATTTGCTGGTACTGTAGCGGCAGCAGTATCGCCGACGCGAACCCCAGCAGTGAGAGGCTGGAACTCTCCATCTCAGCGGCACTCACCAGGTCAGGGATGACCATCGCCTCTCCGGATATCAGCACCGCTTCGAAGCCCGCCTCAGTGGCTTGCAGGCGCACGTCCTGCAAGTCCGTACGCGCCTCCCCCGCCGCCACAACGCACACCAGACCGTCATCGTCGAGACAAAACACTGCACCACTCCGCGCTCCTGCCACCTGCCTGCTCGCCTCCAGCACATCCGCCAGACTTGGCAGAGCCCCCTCCGAAGTCGCCAGCCGCTTGCCCAGCTCGATGAATGCGTCCAGTTTCTCCGATGTCACCTGCATCTCGCTCTGCAGTGTATCGCGGTAAGCCAACAACTCGCGGTTCGTCTTGTCCAGCTTCGCCACCAGTTCCCGGTTCCTGTGCGCCAGCTCGCGCTCCTTGAGCCCCCGGTCGAGGACGTTGAGTAGATCCACCATGCTGAACGGCTTGCGCAGGTAATCGTACGCTCCGAGTTTCACCGCCTCCATTGCCGAGTCAAGGGACGCATACCCGGTGATGACGATCATCACTGCCTCGGGATGCGCTGCTCGCACCTGCTTGAGCACTTCCAGCCCGGTGCTGTCCGGAAGCACCAGGTCAACGACAGCCGCCGTTATCTCATGCTCTTCCAACAACTCAGTCGCTTCTCTGCCACTGCCGGCGACTAGGGTGTCATAGCCCGCCTGATCGAGCGCGTCCTCCATGACTCTGGATACACCCTCGTCATCATCAACCAGCAACAGCTTCCCCCCGTCATTGGCCACGGCGACATCCCTCCCAACTCGCCCATGCGTGGCCGGCTGCTTCAGAAGTACTCTGTGGGCCGCACATCAAAGCCTGCCGGCTCCGTGCCTACCTCACCCCACTCCACTGCCACGTTCTGCACATAGGCACCGGATGGGCCTGTCCGCAGACGCCGCAGCAACTCCTCGAGTACCGCAGGCTCTCCCTGAGCCACAACCTCCACGTCTCCGCTACCCAGGTTGCGCACCCAACCGTCCAGCTTCAGTTTCTGCGCAACACGGAGGACAAAGTAGCGAAAGCCGACGCCTTGCACCCTTCCGCTGACAATGGCACTAATCCTCTTCATGCACATCTATTCCGATTTCGGTTTGCCGCCGACACCCACCATCTGCGCGCCCTTGCCGGCAACCATTGCACCGAGCCAGCCGAGCACGAGCAGCGCGATGAACTTGAAGCCCAACACGGCCGCGATCTCGGCAAGGCCCGGACCTCCCGGCTCTGCTGATGCCACATCCCCGCCGGGATTGCTCTGCTGAGCCGTCAACCCGCCTACATAACGAACCCCCAGCACCTCTTCATCCATGCTTACGAAAAGCTCGTAGCCCCATAAGAACACGGTTATAATCATAGCGATCCCTGCCAGGAACACCAAAATGCCGAGTGCGCTGCCGGCTCTCGAAAATTGCATCCCGATTCCGCCAATCTGATTATCTGCCAACGCAATCCCTCCACAAGCCGTCGTAGATGCGAGTATAGCACAACGCATTACCATGAGGCAACCGCGTCGGAGGCCACGTCTCGCGTCATCACTTCACCCTCAACGCCCCTCCCATGCAGGACTACTCACTCGCCCCGGCGAACCTCCACTCCCAGCAAACATCACGACCCGGAGCGTTCATCATGGACATCAGCAGAATATCCACATGTACCTACCCCATGCGCGAAAAAGACATTGACTACGCGCTCGGGGTATGCGCCGAAGCAGGCTTCAAGAAAGCCGACGTCTGGGGACGCGCGCCCCATTTTTCCGAAGACCAATCCCAGTGCGACTGGCCCGCACTCAAGCAGACCGCTGCAGAGCTCGGCATCGCCGTAGCCAATCTGGGCACATATCCGGGCAGCTTCTTCATCGCCGCCACCGACGGACAGCGCGAGGCGGAGATGTGCAAGATGAAAGCCGCCATCGAGGGGGCCGCATATTTCGGAGCCCGCTCCATCCGCGTCTCACCCGGACACGGAGAAGACCCGGCCATAGTTGACCGGGTCACCCCGTACTTCATCGAGGCCGCCGCCTATGCAGCTGAGAAGAACGTTTATCTCGGGATGGAGAATCATCGCGGCTCGATCGCGGGCAATCCGCAAGTTGTCGCCGAACTGTGCCGCAACGTCAATTCCCCGCACTTCGGCGTCATCTACGAGCCATGCAACCTGCTTGCCATTGAGGTGGACTACAAGCAGGCTCTTGACACTCTGGGCGACTGGGTCGTCCATACCCACATCAAGGACGGCACCTGGGAGAGCGGGGAGTACCAGCGCGTACACCTGGGGGATGGCGACGTGGATTTCGTCTGGGTTGTCGAGCAACTCGAGGGCGCCGGCTATGAGGGCGACTACGCTCTCGAGTATGAGGTCGGCAACATCGAGCCCGTTGAGACCGGTATGAGCAAATGGTACGACCGCTTCACCGCAGCCTTCAACTGAGCGTCGCCAATATCGTCTCGGCCACCTGCTCGATCTGGCTGCCGGTGAGGCCCGGGTACATCGGCAGCGAGATTACTTCGTCCGCCAGCGCTTCGGTGACTGGCAAGTGTGCCTCGTCCAGCCCATAGGCCACACATGCCAGCTGCTGGTGCGGGGGACTTGCGTAGTGTGTCGCAAAGGCTATGTCCGCCGTTTGCAGCGCGGACTTGATCTCCTCACGCCGCTTACTGCGAATTGTGTACAGATGATAGACGTGCTCGCAACCCGGCCTCACCTGTGGCGTGATGATGTCCTGGTGCTGCAGCAGTTCGTCATACCGAGCCGCATGACGCCGCCGCTTCGCGGTATTCTCCGCCAGACGCTGCAGCTTCACCCGCACGATTGCCGCCTGCAGTTCATCCAGCCGCGAGTTATATCCAATGCACTCAAACGTCCCACGCTCAGCCTGCCCATGATCCCGCAGCATCTTCACTTTGTGCGCGATCTCATCGTCGCTCGTGGTCACGATGCCGCCCTCACCGTAACCTGCCAGGTTCTTCGACATGTAGAAGCTGAAGATGCCCGCATCGCCGATTGAGCCCACCAGCTTACCCTTGTCGGTTGCCCCATGTGCCTGCGCGGCATCTTCGAGTATCCTGATTCCACGCGGCGCGCAGATGCCTCTCAATTTCTCCATATCTGCCGGGTGACCGTACACATGCACCGGAATGATGGCCCTCGTCCGCTCTGTTATAGCCGTCACCAGAGCCTCCGGGTCCATGCCAAAGTGTTCCGGCTCTATGTCCACGAGCTTCGGTGTCGCTCCGGCATGGATGATGGCCTCAATCGTGGCGAAGAAGGTCCAGGAGACAGTGATGACCTCATCTCCGGGCTCGATACCCATGGCCCGTAGCGCCAGGTGCAGCGCCTGGGTCCCGTCGCTGACACCAACTGCATGTTCGGTTCCACACAACTCCGCCCAGTCTCGCTCCAGTGCCTGTACATTCGGCCCCAGGAAGAGCTGCATCGAGCCCAGAGCATCATCAATCGCTTCCAGCACTTCCTCGCGCAACTCCGCGTACTCAGCTTTCAGGTCAATCAGTGGTATTCCCAATAGAGCAACCCCTCGGCACATTACTCAAGATCCAGGCTTCTATCATTAGAACACCCAGTGCCGAAAAGGTTGCACGCAGGGTCCGCCTCCGCCCGCCTCAGTCCTTCTTCTCCCGGTCGTAACCCCAGACGCTGCCCATCTTCGCATCCACCATCTCCACTCGCCAGCGCAACACGCCCATGTGGTAGCGCTGATACCACGGTGCTGACTTCGCGTAATAAGCCGTCACTATCTCACCGTTATCTAGTTGCACGCTCGACGGATAGCCGCAATCGCGGTGCATCAGGCCGCCGATGAGCACGAAAGGCCGCGACCAGGTCTCGCCGTTATCATCACTGAGCCGCCCGATGACGCCGTACAGCTCCTCCAGGCGGCTGCCGAAGGTGAGCAGGATGTTGCCGTCGGCCAGTTGCAGGAAGTCCGCCGGATGCTGCATCGGGTTTGCCAGGTAGTAGCGCTCTTCCCAGGTGCGCCCACTGTCATGCGACATGTGCATCACCAGCGCCGGTTCGGAGTTGCTGCCCGGGATGTCGGTCCGCGCCGTCGGCCCCAAGCTGGTTCTCGCTCCTGCCAGCAGTGTCCCGTTAGCGGCTTTGAACAATGCGGTCTCGGTGCGGCCCTTCTCGGCAATGGTGGCCGCGTATTCCCAGGTCCGCCCGTCATCAATACTGCGCAGCACGTGGCAGCTGCCGTCCGGCGGCTTGCCCTCGGCTTTGATGCTCGTATAGTAGCCGACCAGCAGCTCGTCGCCGTTGATGACGATATCGCCGAAAGGCGTGGCTCGCTCGATGCCCGGCGGTGGCGGCGCTTCCGACGTCTCTTCCCACGAGTACCCATTGTCGCTCGACAGGCAGGAGATGATGGAGAAGGGCGTCCCCGCCAGCCCTCCCGTTTCGGGATCGCGGTTATGCCCTGCGCACAGTACGATCAACTCCCCCTTGCTGTTGAGGCCGGCGGCTACATTCATTCGGATCGTATTCGGCTCGTGGTGCGTGATCTGGCTGCGTTGAGCCCAGGTGTCTCCGCCGTCGGAGCTGACCCATAGTTCCACATCTGCTTCCATCCCCGCATGACTGGGCTTGTTGTGTACCACTGCGCTGATGTCTCCGTTCGGCAGCAGCGTCAGGTTCGGCCACGCACAGTACTCAGGTGCAGTAATCGTGTGAAACGCGCCTTCCGGCATCTGTAGCGAATATCCCATTGTCTCTCCGTCTCCTTTGTATTTGTACTATCGCGGACCCGGTCTTGCTAGCCTCTCGGCATTAGCACTTTAGCCATCTCCAACTTCCAGCGCACAACGCCCATGTGATAGCGCTGGTACCACGGTGCCGTACTGCAGTAGTAGGCGGTCACTATCTCGCCGCTCGGCAACTGGACACTGGACGGATAGCCGTGGTCGCTGCCAGGCAGGAAGCCCCCCACGAGATTGAAAGGCCGCGACCAGGTCTCGCCGTCGTCTGCACTCACACGCCCGACAACTCCGCGGAACTCCTCCATGCGACTCCCGCAGGTGAGCAGGATCGTTCCGTCGGCAAGCTCAAGCAGATGGCCGGGCACCTGTCCCGGCAGGCTCAGGTATTGGCGTACCTCCCAGTTGCGGCCCGCGTCGCTCGAACTGTGGAGAATCAGGGGCGTCCCTGACCGCGCGGTGCCTGCCGCCTGCTCAGGTCTGAGACCGTAGAGCATCCGCAGCGCAGCCAGCCAGCGCCCGCTCCGGGTAATCACCAGCGCCGTCTCATCGTGGTTGTCGCCGCCGATGCACGTGGCATCGCCCCATGTGCGGCCTCCGTCCCGGCTGCGTATCAACCACGATTGATTCCAGGTTGCGTTATCGCCATGATACACACTCGTCGCCAGCTCATCCCCGCTGATAACGATGTCACCGAAGGGGATCGTGGAGCGGCCTTTTTCCGTTGGCGGCTGCACCTCCCCCCCGACCTCCCACGTATGACCGTTATCGCTGGAAATGCGTGCTTGCGGCAGCAGGCACGGGCCATAGGGCCATTCATCAGTGCCTTTCGCCAGGTCCCAGCCGGAGCACAGCACCACGATTTCCCCATCCTGATCAAGTCCGGCCGCCACATTCATCCGCACCGTGCCTGGCGCGTGTTCTGTTATCTGGCTACGCATCTGCCAGGTGTCGCCCCCGTCGCCGCTCACCCACAGTTCGACATCCCCCTCAAGTCTCCCATGGCTTGGCTGGTTGAAGATGACCGCTCCGATTTCGCCATTTGGCAGCAGCGTCAGGTTCGGCCACGCGCAGTGCTCCGGTGCAGCGATCGTATGAAATGCCCCTGCGGGTATCGTCAGCATATAGTGCATTTGCCATCTCGCCCCCTTCTCAACTCCGTTACTCCTGAGCAGACCCGGTACTGTTGCTTCACTGCTTGCCTGTCAGCCATGCCTTGACGCCTTCGTCCACCGTACCGTCAGGCATGACCCAATCGGGCGACACATAGCCTTCCCCTTCCCAGCGCTGCTTCCGGACGCAGTCCTTCCCGCCCTTGAAGCAATAGTCCTCAATCCAGTGGAAGTCTATCTTCCCCGCATCATACGCCCGCTTGATGCCGGAGGTCTCATCATACCAGCGACACACATTTTTCCCGGCCATAGTACCAACTCCCTGGTTATGCTCCTACTGACTGCCCGTCGTGCTTACTGCATTCACAAAACGCTCCGCTACCCGAGGCCATGAAAAGTCCTCCAACACCCGCCGGCGTCCGTATTCCCCCAGCTTCGCTGCATATTCCGCATCCTGCAGCAGCTTCAAAAGCGCCTCAGCAAGCGCTCGGTGATCGCGCGGCGGCACCAGCAGACCCGATACGCCGTCTGCTATGGTCTCAGAGACCCCGCCGCTGTCCGCACCGATAACCGGAGTCCCACAGGCGTTGGCCTCGAGGTATGTCAGCCCCAGGCCCTCATTGGGATGCCCCGGGATGTCAAAGCTCGGCATTGCCATAATGTCGGCCATGGTGTAGTAGGCGCGCAATTGCTCATCAGATACCCGTCCGGCGAATGTGACATGCTCACCGACATTGTATTGCTCCACGATGCGGTCAAGCTCCGGCCGGTAGGGACCCTCTCCGACGATCACGTAGTGAGTCTCAGGAAGCTTCTCGATAACCTGCCGCAGCGCTTGCAGCACATACGGATGGCCTTTGTGCCGCGCCAGCCGCGAAACCGTGCAAATCACCGGCTGTGCCTGCAGTTGCAGCTCGGCACGCAAACGCTCCGCCGCCTCTGTGTCCGGGTAGAACCGTTGGCTGTCCACTCCTCCACCAAGTCGGTGTATCTTTGAACTCTCCGCACCCATCCGCAGCAGCCCATCCGCAGCAAAGCCAGTTATGCCATACGCAATGTCACAGCCCCCCAGGACGTACCTCTGCATACCCCATTTGATGACATTGAAGCCATGGAGCGCAAATTCCCGGTCGTAGCCGATCATCGCACTGACGCCGCCCAGACTTCTCGCCGCCTGCATCGCTGCCGGGCCCTCCGGGAACCATTTCGTCGCCGTGACCACGGCTCCCGGGCTTCCGCCCGCCAACTCAATCGCCGCTCCCCTCATCTTCTGCCAGATATCCCACTTGCTTCTCGCTGCGACGCGTACTACCGGCACCCTAAGCCCCGCATCGAATTCGTCACTACCCGGCTGTACAGTCGCCACCAGATGCACGTCTTGTCCGCACTCATCCAGCGCGCGGGCCAGCGATAGCACATACTGCTGTATCCCGCCCAGCGACGGCGGAAAGTCTGCTGCCAGGAGGATAATTTTCATTTGATTTGATTCCGATGGGCCGAATGCCGTAACATAGCGTGTGCGTCCATCAACTGATTACAGTCTATAGGAACAGCAAGCGTTCGCAGACTGACCGGCTGCTTGCCTGTCAGTAACATCAGACCGTGGCGAACGCAGGAGGAAGATCAATGTTTGATGCCGAAGCAATTGCCGACGAATTCTGTGAGTTGGTGCGTATAGATAGCCTCTCCGGCCAGGAGCTCAAGCTGGCGATGTTGCTCATCGAGCGACTCCGTGACATCGGCCTGGCCGTGCACTTCGATGAGGCCGGCAAACCCATTGACGGCCAGGTCGGGAACCTCTGGGCGACCATACCGGCATCCGCTGAGGGTCTGCCCGCAATCATGCTAAACGCTCACATGGACACAGTCAAGCCCGGGTCTGGTATTCAGCCGGTCCGCGAAGGCGACATCATCTCCAGCGCCGGTGATACCATCCTCGGTGCAGATGACAAGGCCGGCCTCGCCATCATCCTGGCCGTCGTCCGCAAGCTCATCAAGGAGAACCCATCACATGGCGATATCCACATCGTCTTCACCATAGCCGAAGAAACCGGCCTCACCGGCGCGAGGAACATGGACTATGATAGCTTCCATGCCGACTATGCGCTGGTACTCGACGGCGGTCAGGATTTCGCCGTCTATACGGCGGCTCCCTCCGCCGTACGCATAACATACACTATCACTGGCGAGGCTGCGCACTCAGGTGTCTGTCCCGAGAAGGGCATCAGCGCCATTCAAGCTGCGGCAATTGCCATCGCCGACATGGAGCTGGGACGCATAGACGAGCGCACAACCGCCAACGTCGGCATCATCTCCGGAGGCGAGGCGCGCAACATTATTCCTCCCTCATGCACTGTCCAGGCCGAAGCGCGGAGCCATGACGCCGACAAACTCAGCGCTCAGGTCGCCCACATGCGTTCCTGCATGGAGGCAGCTTGCGAACAGGTCGGCGCACTTCTCCAAGTCGAGGAACCCCACTCCTACCATGCCTTTGACCTCCCCGACGACCATCCCCTGGTCGCGGTGGCACTTGAGGTCGCAGCCGACCTGGGCCACAAGGCGGAGACACTCCGAGGCGGCGGAGGCAGCGATGCGAATGTCTTCAACGAGCGCGGCATTCCGGCCATCATCATGCCGACGGGTGCCGCCACTGCACATACACTCGACGAAACACTCGACGTGCCCAAGATGGCGGCAAGCGCCGAGTACCTCTACGAGGTCATCGTCAGATTGCAGCAGTGAGCCCTTCTCAAGGGGCCGCGCTGAGGTCGGCCTCTCTCACCCCCCTTCCGATGCAGGGGTAACGCCCTCTGAAGGCGAATTGCGCACCGTGCTCTACTCTTCCGGCAAGGGAGCCGGTTATGATGAAGATACTCGCGCGCGGGCCGACGATTGACGCTGCAGAGGTTGGCGACTTGCAGAAGGCACTGGACATGGTGCCTGAAAGCGGCGGTGCAGTCTACATCCCGGCCGGCAAGTATGAGATTGATAGGACCATCACCGTCGCGCTGGCCGACAGGCAACACCTCCACATCTATGGTGACGGCCGCGCTACGGTCCTAAACTTCACCGCCAGCGACGGCAGCCACTTGCTGCAGCTTTCAGGCGTCGAGGATAGCTGGTGGCCGGACCTCAAGATCACCATTCGCGATCTGACCTTAGTGGGCAATTACGACTCCGGCGACGCGTTTCATTTGCTATGGCCTAATGACACAATGGTTGATAGCTGCTTCTTCTACGGCTTCGGCGGATGCGCTATCGTCGTTACTCCCAAGGCCACCAACGTCACGATCCGCGACTGCTGGATGCGGGACTGCAAGCGCGCCCTGCATGCCGATAATCTCCATCATCTCACCTTCCATGGGAATCAGACGCGGAGTGCACAGGACGGCCAGCAGCAGGACGAGCATATCTACATCGGTAGCAACTGCCGTGAGGTGCGTATCGTCAACAATCACATCGCCTACGGGCACGCTGAGGCGATCATCCTTGACGGCACTGCCCAGCATGTCATCGCCAACAACACCATCGAGGGCTTCGTGACAGGTATCAAGGCGACGGGCTGTCGCGACATCATCATTGACGGCAATTATGTACACTGCCCCACCGGCGTGCTGATGGAAGGCGACAACCGGGGACTGACGGTTTCGGGCAACATGATGACGGCCAACTGCGACGGCGCGATCACAATTCGCGATGCGCACGGTTCGGGCGCGCATGTGATCTCCGGAAACGTCATCCGCCAGAGTGTCTATGAGGACGGCCAGAAGGGGATTGACCTGGGCGATGCCAGGGACTGCGTCGTGACCGGCAATGTCATCGAGGACATCACGGCGGGGCCCGCGATTTCCGCCGGGCCGGACCTGTCGCGTCATGTCATCGCGAACAACTGCGTCACCGACTCAGCGATTCATGTGATCGCTTCTGACAGGCCCACCGAACCTGTAGAGATAAGCCCGAAGAGCAAGTACTATCCGCTGTCTGAGTACTTGGGCAAGTTACCCCCGGAGAAGCGCAGAGTCACGCTGACCTTTGGGCAGATTGAGAGTATACTGGGAGCCGAGTTGCCGCCATCGGCGCACAAGTACCGCGAATGGT
>Ga0180432_10002636_pt1 | contig 26776 bp, 35 predicted proteins | sample SS_ome_10_FD_132414 | JGI IMG/M metagenome (GOLD analysis project Ga0180432, IMG submission 132414) | Hypersaline lake sediment archaeal communities from the Salton Sea, California, USA - SS_1_MS_2 metaG | ecosystem: Environmental > Aquatic > Non-marine Saline and Alkaline > Hypersaline >... | reverse complement strand
TATTATATATTATATTATATAATATATAAATTTAATCATAATTTATAATAAAGGAATAAGCATGGGAACATCAGAGGAAAAAATGATTGCCGTTGCGGGTGTAGATGTATCAACCATCCCAGATGTTGTTTTGAATTTTGATGAAGATTCAGGCGAAAGTAGTGGAGCGCAAGAGGCTGCTGATAAGTTTAACAACAAAAAGAACGGTAAGCTGATTCCAGGCTCAAAAGCCCACCGAGAAAAATTCCCAGAGAAATACGGCGTTTATAAATCCATCCGCACCACAGAAAAAACAGGCAGAAACGAACCTTGTGCATGTGGAAGCGGAAAAAAGTATAAAAAATGTTGCGGCGCACGTCTTTTTGCAGGAGCGAAATAATGAATAGAATATTGCACATTGTCGGCGCTTTGCTTTTCGTCTTTGTCATTCTTCCGCTTTTATATATCACCTTTTTCATTTTCACAAACAAACAACAGCGTGACAATATGCGGATGCAAATTGAACTATTGGAGCAGGCAGGTGAATAGGAGAGACTTTTTAAAATTAACCGCTACTGCTACTGCTGCCGCTACGGTACCAAACATTCCAGCCGCAAAAGCTGCGGTTGAAAGTGCTGCCATTGCTGAACAAGGCGTAGTTGTATTAGAAAAGACCGTTGGTCGTATTGAGCTTAATAATTGGGCCGGACACCCAAATTGCATGTGCCATTTAGCGTTAATTGGAAAGCAAGTAGCAATTGCCCAGCATGATTATTTAGTGAACGAAATAATCAATAACCCGCAAGATTATCCAGAAATGTTTGTGGTGAAAGATGAATAGAAGGGATTTCCTAAAAAAAATATCTGTTGCAACCATTACTTCAACGGTAGTGCCAATGTTGACCGATAATGAAAAGTCAATGGATTTGCGCCCGTGTGTATTAATTAATGACAATCCAATGATTGCTGTAGGCGAAGGATGTGTCTTGACTGTTGAGAGGATTTACACAAACGCAAACGGCGAAATGATCGCCGAATGCACTATATAATAAAAAAAAGGAGCTAAACTATGACACGAAGACCCTGTTTTTTTGATTTGGAAACCGGACCAGATGAACAAAAGCTGGAAAAAGAAGGTATTGAGCAAATCGCTTTTGTGGATCTTGGTTGTTTGACAACCGAAAAGACTGTAAAGTCTTATCTCGGAGAAACGTTTAAATGCCTATCGGACGAACAGTTCCAGGAATTGATTGATGAAGAAATGGCTGGAAAAGAAAGAGCCGGTGTTCTTGCCGCAATCAATACTGCAAAAGGTAACAAAGACAAATTCTTTAAACAGTTTTACGTCACCCCCGAGCTGAACAGAATTCTTTCTGCAGCGTGGGCTTTTGGAATGGATGATCCTGAAAGTGCAATGGTTGGCGCTGATAATACTGAAAAAGAATTATTAGAGCATCTTTGGGATTTGATTTTAAGGGCTAATTTCCTTATCGGCTATAACATCCACGGCTTTGATATTCCGACCATTGTAACCCGATCGGCTTATTTGAACGTTAAACCTTCCCGATTTATTGATCTTCAAGCTTATTCCAATCCGGAAATTATTGACTTGCAAGCTATTCGATACGGCCGGCATGTAAATGGTTCTACAAAAGGTTTGAAAACTTTAACACATTGGTTCGGTTTGGAAGAAGGTCTGGACGAAACAGAAGGTGTTGATGGCTCCCAGGCTTACAGATTGTGGAGTGAAGACCCTGACAAACTGCTGCTTTACAACGAACACGATGTTATCCGAACTCAACGTTTGTATAATTTCTGGTCCGGATATTATTTACAGCCTGTTCCTATGGATGGTGAAGCGCCGGTTTCTGGAACTACAGATACAGGATATTAAACCCAAAAGGGATCAAGCCACCCCACGAAACGGGGAACGATGGTTCGGTTTTTGTCTGTGCCAGTACCAGAAAGAGCACAGGCCACCGCTTTGATGGTGAAGGAGAAAAAGCGTAATTGATTCCGCATACTGATAAAGGGGCCGTCACTTTTGGCGGTCCCTGACTTTTAAACCAAGGAAAATTTAAAAGCATGGATCTGAAGAAAATTATTTCCACTCTTGTCAAGGTTGAGAAATGTTTGGAAAAAAACAACCTATCAGAAACAAAACTTTACTTTGATTTTGTAGAGGTTAATACCTTTTTGACAAATAGCTTGTCAATACAAGAGCAGCAAAAACAAATCCCCTTTGGTGCATACCAGCCAAAACAAGGCGACCGCTGGCGAAATCCTAAGACCGGTAAAATCCAGCCGTTTAGCGAGCGGGTGCTTGCTGATGAACCGGAACCGAACGGCGATGCAGATAAATTAGTAAAAAAGTTTCACCGTTCTTTTGAATGCGAAATCCCTAAATACGAGCCACCAAAGCAACCAGCCCCAATCGACAGCCTTTTTAAAAACATAGTCGTTGATGCAAACGCATTCTTTAAAGAGGAACATGACAAAATTTCTAATGACGGTGATCTTTTGCATAAATTGGCAATGATCCAGACTCACTTGACTAACATCGCAACAAAGACAGCTAATTTTGAGCAGGGTCATATTAAATCAACGGGTATCATTGAAACCCAAGTACATCTGCTTTTGATCAGGCTCGCTGATTTTTATAATGAAATGGTAAAGCTGGATGAAAAAAACATCCAAAAAACAAGCGACAATTGAGCGTAATGCTGTTATTCGGGTTTTTATTCTGGATAAATCCGCAGAGTTGAAACGGCAGAGAATAAAAGCCCCGGTTACGAAAGCAATTGGTATGGCCTCAACTATGTTTGGGCTTGCCAAATCACATATACAGGATATTTACTACAGGTACGAACAGTGAAAAAAGATTACGTTAAATGCACAATTAAAATTCAGCCATTAGAAAAACCGTTTTCTCACAATATTGAAGAATGGGAGGCGTGGACCGGCGCTTTTAATGCGGACGATGGGTTATTTGTGCCGGACGCTGTTAAGCACGCAATGCGCTATTTTGACAAAAAGAAATATCGAGACAAATATAGATTTGGAGTATTCGCTACAAATTATAAAGAAAGATATCGCAGACAAACATCATATTATTTTTCTTGGGACTATTTGGGAGATCCGTTTGAAATGGCAAGGCAGAAGGTGGTTAATAATGAATAAAAAACAGATTTATGATTATTGGTTTGCTTGTACAGTGCTGTTTATTTGTGGGTTACTTTATGGCGTTTATATGGTCCACACGAAGGATGCCCCAACAAATATCGCTCACTTGCTGCAGCTTATTATTTTTTGTGGATCAGCTTATGTTATTGATTGGTTTGGTACGTGGAGAAAAAAAGCGATCAACGAAAACGAAATATTCACATGGTACGCTGTGGCCGGGATTTACATATACTACATTGCACAACCTTTTCTTGGATATATTTTCGGTCGTCATGTAATCGCAAGGCTAATCACAATCGCAATCCAAAACGTAGAGCATCTATGTTAAACATCTATACCGTTTTCAGGCTAAACGGTGTGTATCGAGTTGAGTTATTAAGCAAATATGAAATCGAGCAATTAAAAGACGTTCCAAATCACAACAAAGAAATATCGTTAAAAATAATCGGCACACTAAAAGCCAAAGACCACGATCACGCAGAAGCAATATTGGAAAAGTTAGTTAATAAAACAGTAATTCAGGTAAAGGACGAGTTTGTATTTCATGTTTACCCTAGACAACCCAAAAAGCAAACTGTTTATTATAAATTCGTGGAAATGCTAAAGGAGCTAACTAAAGAATTTTATGAATATCACCTGGAAGAACATAGCGGTAACGTTACAGAGGTTGCAAAACAATTCGGCATTTCTCGTCGTGTTGTTTACCGGTACATGGACCAGCTGAATATTTATCACGATAGGTTTAAGAGGAACGGACAAAATGAAAATTTACAAGGGCAAGGGTCAGATTAACAACGGAAAAAGGGCATCATTTACCAGTGGTCTACGCTAAACTTGAGCGTGTTCAAAGCAACGAAGATTAATAATTCTAATGGCCGGGCATAACCGGATTTGCGGTTAATAAAAAAGGAGTTATTATGAATTTTACACTGCAAGAGATAGAGAACTGGGTGGCACATTTTGGTGATGTTGAGACACTGGAAGATTACGCAAAAATGATAAAATCGTTCGTGTCTGAATATTATATAGATACATCGGAGCAAATTCCGGTTGATGCGAGTGTTAGCCCATTGCCTTGCAATGCTGGTAGGCTTGACCAAGCGAAAAGGTTTGCCTTGATGAATTTTGATAAATGGAATGACACAACTGGATTTGCAGAACCACATTCTTCTTATTATTATGAAGTTTGTAGCTGTATTGAGGATGCCGTTGAATTTGGATTTGGCGTAGCGCACGGACAAAGTTGGAAAGAAATTGTTAAAAATATTCGTAAAAATGAAGCAGTGGGCTAACAACGGTTTATACTGCTCACTTTGCAAAAACATTCCATGTAACTTTATAAATAACAATTGCGAACATGTAAAATCTACAAAATGAGTTATAATATTATTTTTATGTAGGCTAAGCTCGCTAAAATCCCCCAAAAAACAATATAATAAACAATATATAGTTGAAAATATAAATTATTGTCAATACCTTGCGTCAGGTACAATTGAGGCAAGGTAAATAAATGCAAAACCCTTTTTCTTTATTAGCTCAAAATATCCGCAGTTATTTAACACCCCAGCAAAAGAAATCCCTTGTCACGTCCCAGGTTCGTGAGACGTGGCAGTCTCCCTTTCAGGTAGCGCTTAACGGTTATATTCCCATGAAGTACAATATGGATTTATATGACTTTATCCGTGAAGCGATTCCAGTTTTAGATATTGCAGTATTAAAACTTGTCAAACTCATTGGCGATTATCGCATAGAAACAAACGGAAATGATGCCGTTAAAGATGCGATTGAATATTTTATGAAGGAAGTAAAAGTTGGTCACTTCCACAAAGGTTTTCATTCTGCAATGTGGCAAATGTGCGATTCTGCATTCTCTAAAGGTATGGGGTTTGTTGAAGTTGTCCCTACTCGCTCGCTCAATGGCGTTGACCGGTTAGCCATCCCCAAAGCGAACACAATGCGTTTTGTAAAAAAGGACGACGGAAATTTAACATTCGGTCAAATGCAAGACAATCATGTTGTGCCGGTTAATTTAGATTCCAGATATGTTCAATACCTTGGCTTTGATTTTAGAGACGGACACCCCCAGGGATTGAGCATGTTTTACTCGTTGCCGTTTATCGCCCAGTTATTCGTTCGTATGACGAACGCAATTGACAACGGTTTGTGGCGAATCGGTGATCCTACGTTTTTAGGTATTGTTGAAGGCGGTCCTAATTCTAAATACGCAGATGTAAAAGAAGCGCTGAACGGTTTAGGGAGTAACCTGAAAACAGCTTTCCAAAAAAGAAAGGCCGGACAAGTAGAAGACGTTTTGGGTGGCGCTCCTGCGGGTGGCAGTGTTCGTGTTGAGGTGCTTGGAAAAGACGGTGTTATATTTGACATGCAATGGCCGCATGATATTATTATGGAAAACATCGTTACCAGAACGGGCCTTCCAGACTTTATGTTTTCTTTGAAGAACTGGTCTAACCGTCAGGAAATGAGCAAGTTGCAATCTGATATGTTGATTAGTGATATTACAACCTACCGAACGTACCTAACACCCATCATTGAAGAAATTATCGGGACTTTTTTAATTCTTGAAGGCTACACTAACGCAAAATTCTCCATCGAGTGGGAGCCGGTCAACTTACTGGACTTGGTAGAAGAAGCAAAGGCCAGGCACTTAAACGCTGCCGCAGAAGCCAAAGAATTGGAATCACGTCTCAACGCTTGGATGACTGGATTTGTGGCAGATGAAGATGTTGTTGAATGGGCGATTGTAACAGGAATGGCAAACGAAAAAACTATAAAAAATATGGGACGTGAAAAATTTCTAGAGCGAATGTCCGATAGAGCAAAGATGATTAAAGCTGCAAAGCTTGCACAGGTTTTTAATAATGTTAATTGATTTTGCTAAAAATATCATCTATACGCCAAAACCAAACGGCGACCTTTTGGTAGAGTTTGATTTGTTCGTCAATCCTGCGAATCTTATTCCACCGCCAGGGGAATCAATAAAGATATTCCAGTGCGGTTGTCATTCATGTGAGGAAAAAGGCACCTCGGAAATTGAGCTCGATCTTGCCACAAGAAAACACAGGTGGCCGGAAATACAGTCAATTAATGAAAGATTTTTCAGAGCATATTATAAAAAGGCTCTTGAATATTACGATGATATTTTAGCAGCGCTAAAACTTCCAGACGCTAAAACAATTCGCCAGGCAATCGCAAATGGTGATCGTGGAGAATCGGGAACTTTTGAATTGCCCGCTGATAGAGTTGCTACATATTATCGAATTTTGGATGAATGGTCAGAGGATTTAACTGGCAAGAAATTATCTAAGGCGGCCGGAGCAATGGATCCAATTTACGACCAGCAATTAAGCGAGGCTTTTACCGCTTCTTTTCAGAAATACGCAAAAATGTTTTACGAATCACTTCCGGAAGAAGTTAAAGCGGAATTGTCCTATGATGAATTTTATCAGAGCATTCCTGTTAATATCGAAAATAGATACGCTATGTCTATGCGGGACAACGGGCTACAAAGAATTTCCACAAGGCTCGCTGAAACGTACAGGGATGATGTTTTATTATCATTGCAGGGCATGGCTGAAAGCGGTGCATATCCTTTGGATGTTGGCCGATTCTTATATAAATCAATTGGAGAAGGCCAAGCATGGTATTGGAACAGGCTTGTTCGCAGCGAGGCAACATTAGCGGTTAATGTTTCATTTGATTATATGGCAGAGCAGACCGGCGCCGTTTATGAAGTGTGGTCTGCTGCGGGAGGTGCTTGTCCGATTTGCTCTGCTTTTGATGGTCGAGTTTGGCGAGTGAACGAAGGTCCTCAACCTGTGAGCGACTCGCATCCTCACTGTACTACATGGAACACCAAAATATACACATCTACAGGATGGAGATTTATTAGAGATATTAAGGTTGGCGATTTGGTGTTGTCTCATAAGGGCAAATTCAGAAAAGTGACATTTTGCCATAAGCACAACGAGCGAAACCAAGCAATGGTAAAGGTGAGTTACAAAAACTCTGCATATATGAAAAACGGAAACAAAAGCACAGCATCCGTTACATTTACAGATAATCACCCTATGCTTGTCAATGGAGAATGGTTAGGTGCTGGAAGAATTAAGCCAGGTGATAAAATAAGATTGCTTGCTACAAGGTGCAAAGCGTGTGGCAAATTAATTCCGTTTAGCCGCTGGAGAGACAAAAAGGGCGAAGAATCCCGTTTCTGTTCACAGGAATGTAATACAAAAAATACCGTCGAAAAATACGGTGGAGAATATTTAACACAAGAATTCCATAAAAATACCAAGCGACTTGTAAGGTCTGGCAAGCATCATTTTCAAACAGATAAAAATATTCGCAGTAGAGCAAATAGTAGCAATTCAAGACAAAAATATAATACTGAATCTGAGTTGCTTTTTAGTAAAGCGTTAGAAAAAGCCGGTATTAATTTTATGCGCCAGCAGATAATCAAAAGACCTGAGAAAAGGAATTGCTGGAAGAATGGTGAAATGAATCGGTTTTATAAAGTCGATTTTTTATTGCCAGGAATGAATATAGTTATTGAATGCAATGGCGAGCAGTGGAGCCGTGACGTTACTTACGATGAAACACGAAAGAACTATATCGAATCGCAAGGTTATACCGTGCTTGATTTTGATAACGAGCAAATACTTGGAAATGTGGATCAATGCGTTCAAGAGGTACGTCGGGTACTGAAAAACCATTCTGGCGAATATGAATTTATCGATGTGACTGTTTCTGATGTGGAATTTAGCACTAAAGGCGAGGTCGCTCTTTACAACCTATCTGTCGATAAGGACGAAAGTTATATTGCTAAAGGTTTTGTTGTTCACAATTGTCTTTGCTATCGCTACCCGCAATTCAACACAGACAAGCCGGTTCAGCCACGATGGGAGGGAGAGGATCCGTATAGTGGAGTTGATGCCAGGCAAAGAAACCAATTATTAATTGACGGACTTTTATAATGCAAAATGTTGTCACGATCGCACAGAGTAAACAGAAAATAACTTGCGTTAGAGATGCAATTGTCGGTCGATTGCGCCGTATGGAATGGCGCAACTCGCTCAGAATTCAAGGAGCTGTTAACGATTGTGCTATTGATAATTTGATCACAGACGAGGCATTTACTACAAGAGATATGCTGGAAATAATTAAACCAAGGATTATGAATTAAGGCTCCGGACATGGCAAGTAAAGAACTGCAACAGCTTAAAGATATGGTGAAAACGAAAATTGAAGGTCGTCGTTCCGTACCAACAGGCGAAATCGCTTTTCGTTATCGGTGCAAAGAGGGTGGACCGTGCCATTCTTTTGCTGTTATTAATATTCCGGAAATTGCCGTTGCTGATACTTTTCTTAGGGAGGGCGCTGTAATTGGGTTACATAATCACCAACCGATTGAGCATTTAATTGTTTACAAAGGTGAGTTGATTGTGAAAACTGATAAAGGCGAAAAAGAAATTCAAGTAGGTCATGTAATGTCATTTTACAATCAAGAACTACACGAAGTAAAAGCCAAAAAGGACACATGGTTAATTGCAATTTCTATTCCCAGAGAAGAAGGGTTCCCAGGTGGCGGAGAAAATAAAAGTTAATGAAGATCAAAAATTTTACAGTCTTTTATTGCATTTGCTTGAACGGGTTGAAGCTCAAGCTGATGGGAATAGCACAAAGATTGAAAAATTGCAGGATACGGTCCGAACGCTTCAAGCCCGTGCGGCGCTGTTTGGCTTTGGAGGTTTTTCTATCGGTGCCGGGCTTTATAAACTATTAGAGTTTTTAGTTAATTTGAATAAAGCAGGAGTTAATTAAAATGAAAAAGATTTGTCCACATTGCAACACTTTAATCGATTACGCAAAAGGTACTGCATTAAGTACTTGTCCCGCATGTGGTAAAAATATGGATAAAAAACCACAAGAGCCAAAGCCGGAAAAAGAAGAGAAATATCCGTCGAAAGGCAAAGGTAAGGACAATACTTTTAGCGGTTTAAATTTTTCCAAAGAAGAAAAACCGGAAGAAAAAAACGATGAGTAATCACACGTTAAAAGGTTTTCATCATTTTTACCTTGGTCTCGTTTTTATGCTTTTGGGTTTTCTCGCATACTGGCAAGCATTTGTAGCGGGAATCTTTGTTTTTGTTCTCGGCCTGATTTTGTGCGTAGATGATTTTGTTCAACATGCGATTGGAAGATTTAAACCGGAATATAAAAGTCCGCTTCATAAACTATACGGCTTTATTTATTCCAAGTCAAAAGTGATTCGCTGGCTTAATAAATTAGCTGACAAATTGTTTGGTGCTTGATGAATTTCCTTTGCCAAAAATGCGACAAAATGATCCACGTTCCGGCAACGGACAAAGCTTTTTACGAAAAGCACGAATGGCATTGCCTTAATTGTATAACGATCCTCGCAGATCACAAGTACGAATTAAATATCAAAAACGGCAAAACGTTATTCGGACCAATGGGTTTCGCACTAGGCGATCAGGTCATTCAAACCGTTGTTAAAAACAGGTATGAAGCTGACAATCCAGACGAAACTGTTTTATTCGCAGAGTCTTGGCAGGAATTCCATATTCAAAGAAGGTTACAAAAATTCGACAAGGTGTTTTTTAGTAACGTTGGTGGCGAGAAAGAAATTGACGGCACTTGGTTTTCTTTGTGCAACGAGGTCGCAGCGTTTGGCCGCCAGGGTTATTTTCCCACATTGCCATTTAAAGCAAAGCCTTTAATTAAAGACGTAGAGAGTTTCAGCGTTGCGATTCATGCAAGGAATATTGACAAGGCTCCTGAAAAGAACATGCTGGAAGATGAATTAGATTATATCCTTCGCTTATTATTAAAGCTGCCTTTTGTGGATTTTATTTATCTCGTTGGGAGAGATCGTAAATTTCTTAACGAACCACACAATGCAAAGATTGTTGACTTTAGACGTGTTGCCGATTTGGAACAAACTGCTGATATTATTCACAAATCCAATTTATTTATTGGTAGAGATTCAGGCCTTGCACACGTTGCAGGTGCAGTCAATACGCCGGTTATCGCATGGAACTATGCAGCAAGCAACTGGTTCCCCAGCACAAAAGCACCAAAATATTGTTTTATAAAACGCCAAATTGATTTCAACGGTATTCTAAAAACTATCAAAGAATTTGCAGGGAAATTGTACAGTGAAACAACTTAAATTAAATCTTGGTTGTGGCACCGATAAAAAGCCAGGTTACATTAACGTGGATATTCAAAAAGACTTGAACCCTGATATGGTTTTGGATGTGCGTTATTTGGAAGGTATTAACGACAACAGCGTTGACGAAATTAATGCAGATCATGTTCTGGAACATTTTCCACATTGGCAAACTCTTTCCGTTCTGGAAATATGGACCAGTAAATTGAAAACGGGTGGTATATTACAGTTAAATGTTCCGGATATGATTACGATTTGCGAGTTAATCGTTAGTGGTGAAGATGCCGGAAAATGGATGCGCAGCATATACGGCAATCAAGATCATAGCTGGAATTATCATTGTGCAGGTTTTACGCCTGACATTTTCGAGAAATATGCAAAACTGCTAAACTTGAAAGTTGAAGAAATTAAAAGCCATTGGATAGGCCAATATCCAAATTTGAAATTTGTTGGGCGAAAAATTGCCAAGAAAACAATGTAAAATATGCCTGCGTGTGCATCATTACCCTGCAGGCGATCCGTTTCCATGTACGTGTAATGTTCCTTTTTTTAGGTTGAAAGATGAAAGATCAGAATTTAAAAGCAGACGAAATAAAAAACATTCTTGACCGAGTAACAGAAAGCGGAAAACCAATGTCGTTAGGAATTAACTATTCCGGAAGCGGTGAAGGCTTTAGCTTTTTCATTACAAAAATGAAGATTGAAAATGAGTCAGACATCCCAACAACCGCAAAATAATAAAGATGTTTTTTGGTTAATCGTGTTTGCGATAGCCATTAACGTTGTCTTTTGGGCAATATATTTTATTAACAAATAACGAGTTTTGTAAACATATTCACCGGTAACTTTGAAACATAAGGCCGGATTCGCTTCTTTTCTCCTCCAGGGAAGGTTAAGCGGGTTCGGCCTTTTTTTATTTATGGACAAACTGATTAAAAAAACAAAGCTGCATTTTAAAGGCGAGAGCGATTTAAAGATCGACATGTTCGGCGTTCGTGGTAACGGTGAGCATATTGTTTTCCCAACTATGCACCACGAAAACAGCAACAAAATGCAGTTCAGAAACTGGAATCAATGTCTGGATTTTTATAAAGCAATAGAGGGCAAGATGGCGATTTTGAAAGATTTTAAACCTGGTGATGAAGTAAAAAAGACAGTTAATCATTTAAAGGCGGCTGGTTCTGAAATTACGGATTCCAAGTGGACAAAAATTCAGGCGCAAATGATACGGCCTGACAAGTTCCAAAAAGAAGATATAGAATCATACGAGATTTGGTTAGCACACAACTTTCGTGACAGAGACGGCGACCGCTTTAACCTGGATGCGCTAAAGTCTTTAAAGAAAACGATTGTCGGGAAAAGTCAATTGTATGGCCATGATAAAAGAACCGTTGGCGATGGAATATGGTATGACGCCAGGCTGGAAAAGGTGTCCGCTGACGAGGCTTTTGATTTGGTCGGACCTTATCCGGACAAATTCTTTGAAAGACATTTAAAGGAAATCGAGGAACTTGACGGTGCTATTCATTTTCTGGTGGTTGATGTTTACATGCTCGCCAGCAATCCTGTCACTGAAAAGATTGACGCTGGAATCATCAAACATACCAGCATCGGTTTTTATGCTCCCGAATGGGTAAAGATTACGGACCAAGAAGGCAATACTTTGTGGTGGGAGTTTCAAAACACCAAGGATATGACGGCAGAAGCAATCGAAGCCTCTTTTGTTTTTCTTGGCGCTCAACCCGGTTCGCAGGTTCGCAAAAGCGTAGAAGCTCCAAATCTCAAAGATTTTGACAACAATAATCCAACAAATGTTCCCAAGGAACAGGAGGTAAAAACAATGGAATTAAAATTTGAATCAATCGGCTATTCGAAAACAATCGACGTGGAAAAAGATTCCGGAGCCGAGAAAGATTTGCAACTCATGCAATTTCAGGTGGATGCCAAATGTGCCGACTTGGATGCTGCCAAAAAAGCGGCAGAGACAGCACAAGAAACCGCTGAAAAATCCTTGAAGGAATTCACGGATATTTTTGGTGAAGATGGCGCTGAGACTGCAAAAACTGCAAACGATTTAGCGACAGAGTACAAGAACAGTCTCGTTGAATCCGCTTTAAAATATGGCAAACTCGCAAAACAGATCGCCGAAGATAAAGCAGACGAACAAAAAGAAATTCTTGAAAAACTGTCAATCGATGAACTTAAATCCCGGATTGAAACCTACGAGGACCAGTACAATAAAGACAATCCTCGTCAGTCCGTGGTAGCAGAAAATGACGAGGAACATGGTTCCGAGTCTAAAACCGAAAAAACCTATGACAAAGCATCTATTCAGGCTCCGATTGTATAGGTTTTCTCATTAACAAGTCATTTGAATTTTAACATAAACAAGGAGTTTTGATATGTTTGCAACTTTAGGTGGTGACAGAGGGAATCTGTTGGACATTCAATGTGTCCCAGACGCAACCTTTAAAACCGAAATTGATGCACTGGTACTTGCCGGCACTAAAGTCGTTGACAAACTCGTGCAATTTACTTGGTCAAATAACTATGAAGTGACCAGCCCAGCCGCCAACGCTATTCCTGACGGTGAAATTATCACTTTTGAGAAAGATGACACTTACGGTTATATCCTTGGTGTTCGGGTATTTCATTACCCCACTCAAAACGGTACAAGTAAAACGCCAACAATGATTAAACAGCTTCCATACGAAGGTTCTCTTGCTTTGCAGGATTCCAGCGTAATTTACAACTCTGATTATGATTCTGTTGACGACGGTACAACCGCTGACAACAATGCGGCTATTGCAATTGATTCCACAAACGGAATCGCTGATTTTCTGTGTTAGTGTTTTTTTGACTTTATTCGCTCACTCGAAAATCAAATTAATTAATTTGAAAATCTAATTTACTATAAAGGAATTTGATATGTCAAAGATCAACCTGGAAGTCGGCATGTACCAAGAAGCCGCAAGCAAAGGTCTTCCATTTTCCGTTTTTATCGAGGATCACGCCGTAAAAGAATGGGGATGGGAACCAACCATTTATGATGGTAAATGTATGCTTGAAAGAAATGCAATTCGTCGCTCTCTGAAAGCAGAAGGAAAAGAAGTTCCGTTAACACATTTTGAAAAACTGTTGGGTGAGTTTGGGATCCGTGCATACGGTTATCAAACAGATAACGTCAGCAAGTTTTTCCAGAATGCAAACGTTGCAACTCTTTTCCCTGAATACATTTCCAACAGGATTTATGCCGGTCAGTTAATGGCTGCATTGATCGATCCTTTCCTTGCTGAAACAATCGTTATCCAAGGTTTGGAGTTCAAAAAAATCTATCTGGAAGATACGGAAGTTCAGAGAAACCTTGTTCGTGCAACCCGGGCAACTGAATTCGGTCGTACACGAATCAACGTTGCAGAACAAAGCGTAAAGCTCGCAAAGTTCGGTCGCATCTTGGAGTTCGATTATGAAGTTATCCAGGACAGCCCGCTGTCTCTTTACAATATCGCTTTGCAGCGAGTCGGGCAGCAGTTCGGCATTTCCATGACTGACGAAATGATTTACGTTTTGTTAAACGGTGATGGAAACAGCAACGGTTTGGAATCCGCACAAACCAAAACAACTGCAACATCCGGCACAATTTCCAAAAAAGACGTTATCACTTTCAATAGAGCTTTACCAGCGCCATACAAACTTGATAACTTTGTTGGCAAGAAAACAAAGCTTATTGATTATGATGATACAATGTCAGACATGACAAATCCAAACGCCCAATGGGGCCAAACTTCCATCTCTCTTGCTAAAGCGCATGAGTGGGATAGAAGTGTTGTAACTTCAGACCGGTTTATCGGTGTTGATAGCCGTTACGCAATTGGTCTTGTCACAAATGACACAGTTATGATGACTGAAACGGATCGCATCGTTCAAAAACAAACTGTTGAAGCTGTTGTTTCTACACGGTTCAGCTACAACGTGATTGATCAGGACGCAATTGGTTGCTTGGATATTGACCATTAATCTCGATTAATTTAAGTAATGGCCGCTGGTTATTGCGGCGGCCAGAATTTTAAAATAAAAATAGAGGACATAACAAATGGCAACAAAAGATAAAGGTGCTTGTAAAGTAAGAGTAACCGAACCGGTTCTTTTGGTTGATGATAACGGTTTTACTCTTGATGTTTCACATACGGCTTTTAATAAGTCGCCTGATAAAACGTACAGCGTTCCGGATAGTCCTTTTTGGGCTAATCACATGAACGGACCAAACGCTCGTTTGGACCTTGTCAGTAAAGTAGCCGCTCCCAAAGAAGCGGAAGCGAAAACTGACAAAGATGAAAATAAATAATACGGGATATTCCCGTTAATTTGAATTTAATTGGAGAAACCGCAATGAAACATAGTTTTTTTATTTCGATTTTGGTGCTGTTTCTGTTTATGCCTGTGCTTGGTCCTGCCGTGTTTGCACAAACTGCGGAACCGAATATGCCGTTTTTCTGGTGGGATCGTGTGGACGATTACATCAAAAACGGCACAATGACTTTTACATATAAGACATTGACTAGTCCGACGATCACAAGTCCGACAATTTCAGGCACCGTGGCAAATTCAGGTACAGGCACTTATTCGGGAACAAATACGTTCTACACTTTTCAATTAGGAACCGGTGTGCTTGATACGCTTGGTCGGACGTTAATTAAAGTACAAAACAAAACCGGCAGCGCTTTGGCGTTAGGTGATGCTGTTGTATGGGATAACGCTGCTGTTGCTGTTGTTGCTGACGCTGCTCCCGCTGCAGATGCAACAATCGCAAACGATTTAACAGGTGAGGGCGGATGGAGAACCCTATCGGTTGCATGTACCGGCACACCGGACGCAGGCGATTCGATTAAGGTTTGGGGAACAACTTATGAAGGCGGAGCAAATGATTACACAAAAATGCTTTTACCCGCATCCAGCGGGGCAACGTTTGCTGTTGTAGATACGACAACCGCCGCACCGATTTTGCATTGGTCACAAATTGATTCTATCAAATACAACGCAGATGCCGTTTCCGATGGTGCTTCCGCAGTTACCGTAAACTCTTATGGCGTTGCAACGGTTCTTGCGTGTGACGGCGCAAATACTGACGTTGCCGGTATCGCTATTGGAGCGATTGCAGATAACGCATTTGGATATATTTGTGTCCATGGAGTTTGTAAAGCAACTGTTGACGCAGGCACAAACGCAGCGAGTCCAGGTGTTTTGCTTGAAGGCGCTGCAAATGGTGACTTGGTAGTTGATGCTGCTGCAACAACTGGAAAAAACATTGCCAGGGCTTTAGAGTATTCAACCATTGACAATAAACAGATTTTGGTTTTTGTGGACTCGTTTTAATATCCAGCCCTTCGGGGCTGGCTTTTTAAAGGATGTTTTGAAATGGCAAATATTACAATCACAGCCGCAGAAGTTCGCTACAAATTAAACGTTGTGGAAGCAGAGATAAGCGATACTGCTTTGGCGTCAGCATCTTTTATTCCTGCTGCTGCTGCATGGATGGATTTGATTATAGCGAACAACGGATTGACTTATGCGGATCTTGCAGATTACAAACAGGCACTTTTAAAAGCCGCACAAATCGCCAATTGTGCAGCGAGAGTTATCGCCCAAGCGCCTGCAGACAAAAACCAATCCGGGCCATTTACCGTTGATCCTGCAAAGTGGGGTGATCGTGAGCTTGCTATAAAAGCCTTAGAAAAAGAGTGGAACGATACGTTTGACATGATGGAAATAAGAGAAAAACCTAACGCTTTTGTTTTTTCCAGTGTTGGCGGCAATGATTATGAAGCTGATGGAAGCAACATTAAAAACATTTCATTTTCCAATAACAGTTCAAGTATTTCCCGTTGGAGTTAAGTAATTGAATTTTAGCGCACAAATGGTAAAAGCATTTTTGAGAAACGGCAGAACCGTTTCCCTTTATACATACACCGGTGACGCTTGCCCGTGCACAACTGAAACCGGACGCTACGATCCGCAGTGGCATAGAGACAATCCAGCGCCAGGAGACGAGGATTGCAACGGCACGACTGTTATAGATGTTTCTGAAACGATAACATCCGTAAAGTGCTTTATTTATTCGCCTTTTGCTTCTTTTGGAAAAGTAACTGCACCATATAAACAACTTATGCCAATTGGAGAAATGACAAAGGACGATTTGATTTATTATGGTGGCGTGGTTGCAAGTACAGGAGTTTTTCAGTCGTTGAAAAACCTTAACAATTTAAAAGATTATGTATTAATCGGTTCCAGTAAATATTTAATTGACAGAGCTTTTGACGCTGGTTTTGAAGCGAATCAAGCTGAAATGGTTTTACTTAAAAAGATTCCGTCGTAATGAATCAACGTAAAGCAGACACTTCGGGCTGGACCCGAAAATTAAATAAAATTGAATCTGGCTTGCTGGACGAAATAGCCAAGGTTGTTGAGACCGGAACAGATCAGATTGTGCAAAAAGTTGACCATGACGTTTCTGGTCCTCAAAAGTACATCCAAGGTTCAAAGCCTAAACAGATTTCGCCAGAATATGAAGCAGCAAAAGGCGGCATTCCTGTTCCTCGCATTACTGGACAGTTTGCGAGAAGCGTTCAAGTGTTCCGGCACACAAAGCAGTTAATTGCCGTTTTCCTGAATAGCAAAATTGCAAAACATGCCAGAAAAGTTCACGACGGCGACGCAGGAACAAAACCAAGGCCAGTTTTAAGAAATGCAATCAATGAAAGAAAACCCGCAATTCAGGGCAACATGAACAGGCGGCTTTTATTATACATTCGTAAACATGGACAGGCAAAATGATTCGAGAAAGCCAATTATACAATGACATCCAAAAAGTGATTGTTGGATTGGTGCAGGCAAAAATTGACGCTACTGCTCCATGGAGTTATTGGCAGATAAACGAAAATTGGCCGACCGGTGATGTGTTTGAAAATTTCACCACGCCATTTATTTATATTTTACCGCCAGAGGCAACAAAATTAAATTATAGATACGGCGGCGGGAATTATAAATATTTTACCCTGACGTTTGGAATTTGGAACAATGTAAAAACTGGCGGTCCTAAAGAAAATAATATTATGGCGTCTGCTATCCTCGCATTTTTTGGTTGTGGCAGAACCACCCATACACAACAGTTCGATGTGACCCTTGCGTCCGCTTTCACAAACACAACATTGATTGCTCAAGGGCTGAGAGTTACACATATACATGATCGTGGAGATATGTATACGGAAGACGACGACCAGTTTAGAAAAGAATTTGTATTAACATTAAGAGTACATGTTTAAAAAAATTTACCCCAAAGGTAAAGAAAAATAACCTAATTTATTTATCACATTATCTAATTTAATGGAGGTTTTACCATGTCAAAAAATTCTCATTTGGGCGCTCCCGGTTCCGATTCGTTAATTGAAGGGAAGATGGCGGTTGCTCAATTCCATCGTTACGGTGCATCTGTCGCCGCTCCGGTCACGGTTGATGTTTTAACCAGCGTTCAGGGCGTAGACATTGGCGCACCTTCATTCACTAACACAAAAATGGCCCACAGGTACGGTTCTGGTGATCGTGCTTTGGAACTCAATACTGGCATTGAGGGAACCGGAAATATCACTTGTTTGCCTGGCTTGGCGGACGATGATATCGCAACAATGCTTGGTGTAACTTGGGGTACCGGCGACAAAGCTGCTGTTCAGAAAATTGCTCCTACCCATCCAATCGGTGCACTGGAAGTGATTTATCGTGATGTAGATGAATCAACAGTTCTGTTTTCTTCTCTGGTTTCTGAAATGATCCTGTTACCGTCCGGCATTACAACGGATTTGGAAACGGGAAATATCCAGATTCCTTTTAAATACAAAGGAATTGAGCCGTTGGATATTGTAACCGGCGCTCATGCTGTATTAGACAAGTTTTCAGGTGATGGAAGCACAGTTGCTTTTACGTTGTCTGATACACCGCTGGATCTCGCTGATTCCTCGCTTGACCACAACAAACATTGGGTTGTTGACAATGCCGTTTTTGTAAAGGTCAAAACAACCGGCAATGAAGCTGGTGATATTCAGAAAACAGGCTTTTCAATCGCTACAACCACATTGACATTCACCACTGCACCCGCTGCTTCAAGCGAAATCGAAGTTCTTTACGTGGCTGCTGACGCTTAAACCGGTAAGGAAATAATATGAGATCATATAAAACAACAAATCTTTACAATATCGCTGCCTTATCCGTGGCGAGTAATCAAAAACCAGATATCACTGAAACAATTGGCGATAATGAGTTGACGGTTTTTGGATTTACTGAAATCGACAATTCCTTAGTTGATAAATTAAAAAACAGTGCGCTTTGTGTAGAGGCGAATGCTTTTGCCAAAGCGCACAAAGACTTAAAAATTAAAGTATTCGCAGAGCGAGATAAAAAAGGAAAATAAAAATGAGCAAACCAAAACATACGATTGAAGCTTTAATTAAAGCCCGTGCAGGAAGCATTAACAGTGTTGAGTTTATCATTCCGTTGGATTCCAGCAACCCGGAAGAAGGCGTTGCCGCAAAGTTATCCATGCCTGACATTTCTGCGATCAAGAGAGAGCAAACATTGATTTACGAAAAAGAATTCGCTGTTTGCAAAAGAAAAGGCATGGGTGACGAAAAACCCAATATGGATGCTTGGAACGATGAGGTTAAGGCATACGATAAAAGGGTTGAGCAAGAACTTGCTGAAATGGAAAGCAACGGTGCGACAAGGCAACAAATAGAAACCCGAAAAAAAAGCGCTCAACAAACAAGAACCGCTTTGTACTCGGACCCGCCTAAATCTTTAGCGGCCCAGGTTGCAAGGCGTTTGTCGTTTTCCAGTACCGGAATTGAGCTTGTTCCAGAATTCTTAAAAGACCCGCAAACAAACGAAAAGCTTTTTAAGGATTCAGCCCAGCTTGAAACGTTTAAAGAGGTTGTAAAAAGTGACGCAGGCTTAATCACTTTAATGACTGAACAGTTCGCTAAACTCGCAAACATGAAGGAACAGGCGAGCGAAGACGCAAAAAACTAATTGAGGCGGGAGAGTATGAGTGGACTTTACAAAACGCTCTCGCCCAAAAGTACAGTTATAACGGGCCTTTTGATCCACAGCTTTTGCAGGATATGGAAGACCCGTACAGACGGGCAATATTAGAGGAACAATTAAAAGTTGAACCGCCACACGATTTTTTAATAAAGCGAATTACAAATTTAATTGACATAGCTCTTGTATTTTACGCTCGTTCAAAAGGAATTAAAATTAAACACGCAATTCAAAAAGCTGATGAAAGTTCCCAGACTGATAAAAGCTCGTTCAAAAAGGTTGTTAAACTTCCCGATGGAAGATTAGTTGGAGTTCGTTAATGGGTAATTTTTCTGGTATGTTGAGTTCATCCTCTCCGGGTGTTGGTGATATAGTCGCTTATTTGGGAATAGGCGGGTATGAAGATTTTAAAAAGGGTATGGATCAGGCGGATAAGACCGCTCAACAAAAATCCCAGCAAATCCAGAAAGCAATGAATACTGCTGCGGTTGTGGGAGCGGCGGCTTTTGCTACTATTGTTATGGCTGGTGTAAAATTCGAGTCAAGTTTCACGGGTGTGACTAAAACCGTTGACGGGTTGAGGGATGATTTTGGCAATCTGAACAGCGAGGGTTTAGCGCTTGCAGAGGGTTTTAGGGAACTCGCTTTTGAAATCCCCGAGTCAGTACACGAGCTAAATAAAATAGGCGAGCTTGGTGGCCAGCTTGGTATTGCCAAAAGCGACCTTTTGTTGTTTACCGAAACCATTGCAAAACTTGGCGTTACAACGAATTTGACGACGGAACAAGCCGCATCTGATTTTGCGAGATTTGTAAATATTACCAAACAAGTTGCCCCCGCAGGGATGAGCGCTTCTGAACAAATTGAACGTATCGGTTCAACCGTTGTTGACCTTGGGAATAATTTCGCAACGACTGAAAGTGAAGTAGTGGCGTTCGCAATGAGAATTGCTGGCGCTGGTGCACAGATTGGTTTGTCTCAAGGCGAAATTCTTGGCTTTAGTGCCGCACTGTCATCAGTCGGTTTGAATGCTGAAGCCGGTGGAACGGCGATTAGCAAATTAATGATTAAAATTGCCAACGCCGTAAGTACCGGCAATGGCGATTTAGAAAAATTTGCTGATATAGCAGGATTAACATCCGAAAGTTTTGCGAATCTTTTCAGTCAGGATTCCAGTGAAGCTATTACCAAGTTCATTTCCGGCCTTGGAGATGTCAAAGAAGAGGGCGGCAACGTGTTTGGGGTGCTTGAAGATTTAGGTATGAGCGAAATAAGACTCCGGGATAGTCTTTTAAGAGCCTCAAGCGCCAGTGACTTGTTTTCTGATGCCCTGTCAAAGGGATCAGAGGCGTATGAAGAAAACAACGCCTTAACAAAAGAGGCAGAGCAGCGTTTTGGGACTTTAGCATCACAAGCAAAAATTTCCTTAAACATCATAACTGATGCTTTTATAGGGATGGGAAATAGTACTAATCCGGTTCTGTCTAATCTGCTGGGTAATTTAAATGAACATCCGGAAGCGATTCAATCCGTTGTTACAACTCTTGGAACGTTGGCTGTTGGTCTCGGTGCAACTGCGACGGCCGCAAAAGGTTTGATTGCAGTTCAGAAATTATGGGCGACATCTTTGGGGCCGGTTGGAATTGCGTTGACTGTAATTACCGCAGCGATTACCGCTTCAATCAGTTTGTACGAGGGACATCGGGCGGCAATACTTAAAGAGATTGATGCTACCAGTGATGAAGTTGAGAGCGTTGAGAAATTAAAAAATCGTTATGCCGAACTCGCAGAAAAGAAAACGTTAACCAAAAAGGAAACTGAGGAATTTATTTCCACAGGTGGCGAGTTGCGTAAAATGCTCGACGAGGCTGGCGTAGATATGACTGAATACGGTGGAGATATATTAAAAGCTGCCGCTGCATATCGAGAATTACGAAAAGAGCAGATAGAATTAAAAATGGACGAGCTCGCAGGGAAAATCGGAGAAACGTCCGGAGCGTTTGCGGGGCTTGGTGCCGCTATCGGCGGGGATTTGGGCGATTTGATTTCTAAACTTGGCGGTGGTCGAGTTGATGATTTGGGCCAAGAATATGCAGCGCTTAAAAAAGAGTTAGAGGAATTAAGCGGTACAACTGAAAAACAAACGGAAATACAAGAGACCTTAAATATTGCAACCGATGCGGGGGTCATATCAACTAACGCACTTTCTGCTGCTGAAGATGCTCGCAGTGATTTGCTTGCGAAACTGAAAGATTTGGGCATTGAAACTACGGACCAAATCAGATCGCAAATTGATGAACATACTGCATTAATTCCACTCGTAAAAGATGACGCTTTTGCTCACGGTCAATTATTAGACAAGATAATTGATTTGAATTTAAAGCTTGGCGATAACCAAGCTGCACTTGATGCGGTAACTAAGAGTTATGGTAATATTAAAATATCATTGCCTGACGTTCCGCTTGGTGGCATCAGAACGAGTTTCGAGGAGTTGAAACCTGTATTGGAATCTGGTGAGTCGTTGATGACAGGTTTTGTTAGTAAATATGCAATGCTTGAGAAAATAACGGCAGACCTTGAAGATCCTCGCAAAAAAGAAATTGAACAACTTGAATCAGCTTTAAATCTTTATGATTTAACAAACGAAGAAACCGAATTAGTCAAAGAAAAACTTGAAAACTTACGGGATGAAACAGGGGACGGTAGCAAGTCTTGGGCTGATTATGCGTCATATTTAGATGAAATTATTGACGGTTTTAATATTGGTGGCAAAAATGCCGGGTTAATGAAAGAGGGTATTTCGATGATTACCAATATTGCAACCGACTCCTTTGACCCTGTATCGCTGGGGTTAAAAGCAATTAACATGGGTCTAAATTTATTTAAAGATAAAAATGAAGAAGTTTCCCGTAGTCTTGGTGACGTTAAAGAAATGCTTGGCACAACGAACGAGTCCTTTGAGGATTCCGTTTCGATATTGGAGGACATGAACGGTGCTTTTAGCTCGAAAATTATCGGTCAATACCAAGACCAGCTTAACGCAGTCATGGAGGATATGCAAACTGCAACAGGTTCAACGCTGGCAAATCTTTATCTTTTAGCGGAAGAATATTCGCAACAGCTTCGAGATTTAACATCAAGTTTTGTGTTGAGCGAAAACTTGCAATCTGAAATTGCGTCTCTTGATGTGCTGATTGAAAAAGCCTCGGAAATGTCAGATTATTTTGGTGGGATGGATACAACGGGATTGCAATATCTATTAGAAGGTGAAATTGCTGCCGCTCAAAAATTAATGGATTCTCTTGATCCAGCAAGTCAGGCTTATGCCGATCTCGCTGAGAAAATTAGACAAGCAGGGGCGGCCTTGCTTGAGTTGAGTGGACAAACAGACAACATAAATTACACCCCATACGCAGAGCAAATAGCGGCACTATCGGAATCAATTGGAAGCTATCAAGAGGAAATTGACGCTCTTGAGGATTCGCTAAATGACGCATCTAACGGTGAAGAATATGCCGCAATTTTGGCACAAATGGATGCCCTTAACGAAAAGAGAGAGGCAGCTATTGTAAGACTGGCTGAATTAAAACAAAGCCAGGAAAATTACAACGATTCCATAAATGGTGAGGCGGAATCTCATGCACGGGCAGCCGAACGCAGGGAAGACCACAATAGAGAGCTTGCTGCTATGAGTGATTATGAAGCATACATTGCCGAATTAATTGCCAAAGAAACAGAAGAATTGGAGAAACAACAACGGATGCAACAAAGAGCGGCCGAACGCAGGGGAGAGCACAATAAAGAGCTTGCTGCTATGATTAATTATGAAGAATATTTGAAAAAAATAGCAGAGGACTCAGCGGCAGAAGAAAAGCGTCTGGAAATGTTGAAAAAAAGACAGGAACGGCAAGCTGAATTGAATCTTGAAATGTCGGCAATGATAGAATATGAGGAATATATATCCGGTTTACAGAGCCAGGTTGCGGAATCTTTTGACGACACAACTAAATCCATTAAAGCCCTGGTAATTGCCTGGGGCGATATGACAAAAGCTGTATTTGATGAATTTTCGCAATTTGAAAAAGATATTATAACGGCATCGAGCGCGATTGAACAGCTTTTATACTTTAATGTTGACCTGAGTACAACAGACGCCGACGAACAGATTGCGGCGTCCATTCAATCTATGCGGGAATACTTGACCACACTTAGCCCCGATTCGCAGGCCTATCAGGACGCAAAGGAAAGGCTCGACGAATTAAACGAGCTTTGGCAAAAATTGCAGGATACACAAAGCGGAGCGCTTGCAATTAAGAGTGAATTGAACGATGTTAAACTTGCTCTTGATGGTTTATATGAAAAGAGGGAGGTTATTGAACTCGAAGCGCAAATAAAGATCGAAGACTTACAAGGTCAAATTCGTGATCAGTTAAAAACGATCGATGATTTGGAACTTGAAAAAATCGCAATTGATGCACAGCTCGGTATCGATATTGACAAAACACGGGTAAAGATAGCGGAACAGCATGAAATTATTGATAATCTTTTTGCCGAAATAGGCATGGTTGATATTCAGTTAGGCGTCGACATTTCAAATATTGAGTCTCAAAAGGCTGAATTAGGAAGACAGCTTGAAGATATTCAGACGAATTATATTCAAAAAGACAGAAGCATCAAGATCGACATTGACAGCACGATGGACAATATTACGTTTTTAAAAAGTGTTATTGACGGCTTAGACGATGGTGTTTCGGATTTTGATTTTACTGAAATAACTAATTTCATCGAAACTGCGACCGGTGGGGCCGCCACCTTGCAACTTACTTGGGATTCAATGATGTCGTCTTTAATGGGCGAGCACTCCGAATTCGAAACACAATTAAAACAAGCAAACGATGCCGTTGAACAATTGTTGTTTTTTAATGTTGATTTGGACACAACAAATGTTGATGAACAGATCAATGCAATGATTCAGCAGATGAAAAACTATCTTGCTGACTTAAATCCGGACTCCGAAGCGTTTACAGAGGTTCAAACAGCACTGGATGATCTTGTTGCAAGTTTCACCGCAGCTGGTGGCGAAATAGACGAAAATGCTGCGATTGACTTGGTGGCCAATACAGGTGTAAACGAGCTTCAAACTCAATTAGATGCGTTGTTCTTGCAAATGCAAGAAAATGATATGCAATTTAAGATAGATACAAATGATGCGCTAACTAAAATAAATGATCTTGATAGAAAAATAGATGAATTAATAGAAAGCGCTAATATTGAAAAGGCAAGCATTAACGTTGAAATTTCCAAGGCAATTGAAACAATTGGTTTGCTAAAAAAGGATATTGATGGTTTTGTCGAAAGCGCCGAGTTGGAAAAGGCCAAGATAAATCTTGAAATATCCGAAGCCCAAACGAATATTGGATTATTGTTAACAGAATTAAAAAGTACCTACTCTTGGCTCGATGAAACAAAGTACGAATTAGATTTGGATATTTCCGAAGCGTTGAAAAAAATTGCCGACTTGGAAAACCAGTTAGATAATTTATTTAAAGATCCAAATATTTCAGGAGTCGATCCCATCAAGGGGGATGAAAACCAATCGCAAGCCTATCATTCCGGCGGCCTGTTAACCGCACACACTGGCAGGTCATTGCTTCCAAGAGAAAAAATGTTTGTTGGTTTGGAGGATGAATTTGTATTGCGTCCCGCTGCCACGCAAAAATTTAGCGAGCAACAACTAAACGCTTTTAATGCTTCTTTGGACCCGAATGTTTTAAACAGCCAGCCGCAAGCGGCAAATGTAAATGTTCACGTTCACAACGCAGGTCCAAATACATGGGTTGAGGTTGTAGAGAATGATATTTATTCGAATGTTAAAAAGCTAGAGCGGCACTTTGAGATTGGTTCTAATCCGTACAAGTAATAGGTTCAGAGTAGGATTTATAAATGATACTTTTATCTAACAAAATACCCCAAAAAACAACAAATACCTTGAATTTAAGTTTAGATAAATTTATCATTAAAGAGCCTAATAAAAAACGGAGAAAAAGATGAAAAACAAAAGTCTATTTGTGGTTAGCTTTTTGATCTTGGTAATTGCAATCAATGTGTTTTCTGCTACCGACATGAGGAGTGCCAAGCTCGGCGAAACGTGGGAGATTGATCGTTTTCAAATGGATATCGCAAAGGGTTTATATGCGATGCCGAATGTTGCTTGGGATGATGAATTTGCTAATTCTTTTACAAAAGTATTTGAATTAAAAAAAGGTGACCTTGTAAAGATCTGTCAAAAAGTTAAGAACAGGGCGGGTGGTTCTGATTTGTTTTTGGTTGAATTAAACGACGAAATATATGGATACATATATTTCGCAAAGATGACCGGCAACAAGAAAAAAGTCCCAAAGTTCGAACCAAAAGAGTTGACCGAAGCTGACGTTTACAGCACTTACAAAGCAGATTTTAAGGCCAATGTCTCGCCTGGGCAGTTTTGGTTGACATTTACAGACCTGGTAAAAATAAACAGGTTGCCTATTGTATCTGGTGATGATCTTGTGAATCTGAACAATTTTATTGACTACCTGCCGGTTGGATCGTTAGTGTTTGTGAGGGCGATTCAAGAAAACGATGATGGCAGCCTGTACGTGTATGCTGAAATATCCATTTCCAGTAGAGATGTAGTAGATTATACTGGTTGGTTTTTGGCAGATGAAATTAAAAATGCGGTGAAAAGCAATTTAGTTGAATAGAAATAAAATGAAACTTTTTTATAAAACATTAAAAAAACACTTGACTTTTATCGGTAAAAAAGTTACAATTCTATTGTCTACTTCAAAGGCGGAAAACCAAAACCGTTATTTTGGTTTTTTTATGTCCGTACTAAATTTTAACCCAGTCTTCAGGTTGCGTGAGCGCCTGAGCTTTCCTTTGAGAGTAGACAAGACTGGGTTTTTTTATTGTCTAACTCAAAGGAGATTCACCATGAAAACCTCACAAGCCGTAACCCCAGCACAATTCCTAAGCAAGAAAAACGAAAACCGACTGGACTATTGCAAGGCGATGTTGAAATTGAAGAAAAATCAATTAAAGCAGGCCATGCGAATCGGTGATCAGGAAGAAATCAACGAATGCAAGTCAGAGATCAATAACTGGCATTCCAGTATCGCCGATTTCAGAGAGGTCGATAATGACATTCAAGAAGCGAAAGGAATGTTTGTAGGCGCATTTATTTAATGCGTTAAACAGCCAGGGAAAGACCCTGGTTGTTTTTTGGTTGATTTTGATAAAATAATATATAATATATTAATTATATTATCAAAG